>JFJP01001187.1_pt1 | contig 27226 bp, 17 predicted proteins | sample 431651 | NCBI WGS metagenome assembly JFJP01 (sample SAMN02602958, study PRJNA72255) | Microbial mat metagenome, whole genome shotgun sequencing project. | biome: fresh water; feature: sink hole; material: water; isolation source: purple microbial (photo- and chemosynthetic) mats found in...
CGAGGAGGAGCTCCCCTACCGCCTCATCCCCATCTTCATCCTCAACTTCGCCATCGAGGACGACATCCGGGACCTCGTGGTCAGGACACGCCAGGTCAAGTCCGGAATCTTCACCGGCAAGGGCATCGACGCACCCAACGAGTTCATCGACAACCTCAGCTACGAGCTCTTCGTCGTCCAGCTCCCCTACCTCCGCGAGGCAGAGAAGGCCGGGCCGGGGACCGACCCACACCGGCGCCAGCTCCTGTCCCTGCTCAAGCTCTTCGACCAGTGCGCCCGCAAGACCGACAACCAGTACCGCCTCCGGCTGTTCCGCAGGATCTTCCCCGGCTTCCTCGACCGAGTCATCCGCAGGCTCCAGAGCGCCGACATCGACAACCCCGACCTCGAGAAGCAGATGCAGGCCGAGGACTTCTTCCTGCGGCCCCTCATGCAGCGCGACAACAAGATCGCCTGGCTAAAGATGCACAAGAAGGAGATCGAGTCCCAGCTAAAGGAAAAGGAGAAGGAGCTCCGAAAGACCGCAAGGGAACTCCAGCAGAAGGACAAGGCGCTCGAACAGAAGGACAAGGTCCTCGAACAGAAGGACAAGGTCCTCGCGGACACCGCGAAAGCCCTCGAGGAGCAGCGGCGGACGATCCTCAACATGGCCAGGCTCCTCAAGGCCGCCGGGCTGTCGGACCAGGAGATACATCACCAGAGCTTCCGCCAGAAAGACCGGGCGTCCTCAGTCCCAGATGGGCAGGCTGAATCGGAACTCGCTTCCCTTGCCTAGGGTGCTGCTGACCAGGATCTGGCCCCCCTGCTTCTGGACGAACTCTTTGCAAAGCAAAAGGCCAAGCCCAGTCCCCGTCTCGCCCCTGGTCCCGATGGTAGAGGATTTCTTGTTGATTTTGAAGAGGTTGGACAAAGTCTCATCTCCCATGCCGGTTCCGTTGTCGCGGACTATCACCCATGACATCTCATGCTGGGCTTCCACGCGCACGACAATCAGGCCGCCAGGTTCCGAGAACTTGATGGCGTTGGTAAGCAGGTTCCGGAGGGTTGTGGCCAGCATGTTTGAATCGGCCATGACCATGAGTGGCCCATCGGACTCGAGCCTCAGGGCCAGGTTTTTTTTGCGGGCCATCGGCTCTACCTTTTCCAGCTCGACCTGGCAGACGTCCCGAAGCTCGACGGGACGCAGCCACACTTCCAGCCTCCCCGTCTGGGCCCTTGCCCATGCCAGGAGGTCCTCCAGCATGGCGAAGGTGGAGCGGGAGGTCTCGTAAATGGCCCGGATTTGCCTCTCGCGTCGCTCGACATCGTATTCGCGGTGGTTTTCGAGCAGCATCTCCGAGAACCCGAGCAAAAGGTTGAAGGGGTTCTTGAGGTCGTGGGCGATGATGGAAAGGAACTTGTCCTTGGTCTCGTTGCTGGCCTTGAGGTCGTTGGCGTATTGCTGGAGCTGGCCCTCGAACTGCTTCCGCTCGGTGATGTCGCGGGCGGAAGCGAAGATGGTGTCGCCCGAGGGGGCCGAGCGCCACTCGATGAAGCGGTAGGAACCATCGGAGCGGCGGTAGCGGTTCACGAAGTTCATCACCTGGTGCTGGTGCTGTAGCTCCGAGAGGGCGTCCAGGGTGGCCTCCTTGTCGTCGGGGTGGACCAGGTCCAGGAAATTGGTGCCCAGGAGCTCGTTTTCGTCGAGGCCGAGGGTCTGGCCCCAGGCCTTGTTGACCTTGAGGAAAACTCCGTCGTTTCGGGCGATGCAGAGCAGGTCGAGGTTGACGTCGAAAAACTGCTGAAGGGTGCGGGTTCGCTCCTCTAGCTCGCGCTGGGCCTCGACCACGGGCGTGATGTCCTTGATGAAGGCCATGTACTGGTCAGGGCCCAGGGGCACGCTGTCGATGCTGGCGTGCAGCAGGCTGTCGTCGGCGCGGCGCAACTCGGTCTGGAAATTGCGCAAGCCGCCAGTCTCGGGAATCGAGCGTATCGCCCCGCAGGTCGCGGCCCGCTGCTCGGGCCTGACGAAATCGGCCATGCGCCGCGAGAGCAGCTCCTCGCGAGAGCAGCCCAGAAGCTGCTCGGCCGCGGGGTTGGCGAACTGGAAGCCGCCCTCGAGCAAGCCCGTGAGCACTGCGGTGGGCGAGCTGAGGATGTAGGTGCGGAATCGCCTCTCGCTCTCAAGAAGCTGCCGATGCAACTCCGTCTGCCGCGTGACGTCCACGTAGGTGATGGCCACGCCATACCCCTTCGCGGCGATGGGCATGGCGCTGACGTTGATCCAGCGCACGCTTTTGTCATTGAGGACCAGGCCCATGTGTACGTCATGCACCGGTCGGCCCTGGGTCAATGCCCTGACGCTGGCGTACTCACTGGCAGGCATCGGGCTGCCATCGGGGCGGATGATGTTCCAGTGGTCGTCGGCGTAGTTGCGCCGCAGGTGATCCTCCTTGCTGATGCCCAGGATGACCTCAGAGGCCGGGTTGCAGTCGATGACGTAGCCCTGCTCGTCGGTCAGGGTGATGCCCACGTCCATGATCGCGAAGACGGACTTGAGCTTGGCCTCGCTCTCGACCAGGTCGAGCAGGGCCTTTTTCTTTTGGCTGATGTCGTTCTTGCTGGCCACCAGGTGCCGTATCCGGCCCTGCTCGTCCACGATGGGCGAGATCACCATCTCCTCCCAGTACTGGGAGCCATCCTTGCGCCTGTTGAGCACCTCGCCCTCCCAGGCCTTCTTGGCGAGGATCGTGTTCCAGAGATTCTCGTAAAAGGCTTGGCCTTGGTGGCCCGAGCGCAGCAGGCGGGGAGTCTGGCCGGCCACCTCTTCTAGCTTGTAGCCTGTGATCTGCTCGAATCTGGGATTCACGTACTCGATCCTCCCTTCGGGGTCGGTGATGACGATGGAGGCCGGGTTCTGGTGGACGGCCGCCGTGAGCTTGCGGATCTCCTGCTCGCGGGCCTTCTGCTCGGTGATGTCCCTGAAAGCACCGACGATGTGGGTGAGCGCCCCCTCGCGGTCGCGCATGGCGCTGGTGGACACGTCCACCCAGATGACGGTTCCATCCTTGCGGGTCATGCGCTTTTGCATGTTGAAACTTTCCAGCTTCCCCTTTTGGAAGCGGTCTATCACCTTTCGGGTCGCGTCGAGGTCGTCCTCGTGGGTCAGGTCGGTGGCCTTCAGGCGCCGGATCTCCTTCAGCCCGAAGCCCAGGATTGCCAGCAAGGCCGAGTTGGCCATGGTGAAACCGCCGCTGCCATCGGTTACTCCGATGCCGACCTGCACGGTCCCCATGATGGCCTGGAGCCAGCGCTGGCCCTCGGCGAAGGCGTTCTTGCTCTCGAGCAGGTACTCGTTCAACTGGCGCAGCTCCTCGATCAAGGTCTGGTTCTCATCGGTCCGGGCTTTCAGCTCCTCTAAAATGCGCTCGCGATCCTGCTCAAAGATCTTGTGCTGGGTGATCTGCCGGTTGCTGCCCCGCCAGCCCGCCGGGCTGCCGTCGGGGAGGAAGACCTGCTGGCACTGGTGGCCGATCCACTCCAAGGCGCCATCCTTGCGGGCAATCCTCATCTCCAGCACGTTGTCATGCCCTTTGAAACCAGCTTTGAAGTGCGTGTCGTAAGCGGCCAGGTCGTCGGGATGGATGATGCGCCGAAGGAGGCCTGGGTCCTGGAGGAACTCCTCGGGCGAGTAGCCCGTTACCCGCTCCACCGAAGGCGAGACGTAGTTGAAGCTGCCATCGGGCAGGAGCCAATGCTCCCAGTCGTAGGTGAAGTCGGCGATGGCCTGGAAACGCTGGCGCTCGCGGCGAAGGCGCCCGCGGAGCTCCTGCTCCACGCTCAGGTCCACGAAGGCGCAGCGCATGGCCCAGTCGCCGTCGCCCGGCAGGCGGATGGCCCGGGCCTGCATCCTGACGGGCACTTCCTGCCCATCCTGGCGCCGCAGCTCCAGCTCCTCCGCGACCAGCCGGCCGTCTTGGCTGGCCCGCCGGAAGACCCGGGTGAAAACGCGCTTGGATTCCTCGTCCAGAAAACGGAAGAAGGAGCGGTTGGCCAGGCTCTCCTCCCCTGTCCGGAGCAGCTTCCGCCCCTCGGCGTTGAACGAGAGGACATTCCCCGAAAAGCTGAAGGTGAAATAGGCCACCGGCGCGTCCTGGTAGAGCTCCTGGAAGGCCTGCTTCTCGTACTCAAGCCTGTCATAGGCCTCGCGCAGCTCCTTGTGCTGCATCTCCAGCTCGATCTGGTGGATGTTTAGCTCTTCCAAGACATGGCCCAACTGGTTGGATTCCAGCATTTTCGAGTCAGCTCCTTGGGCCTCCAGGAGCCTTTGGGCCTGGGCCCGCAGCTCGGAGAACTTCTCTTCGCGGTTCATCGGCAATGATTTTGGCCCCGAAAACATACGATTTTTTTCGTAGAAATGAAAGACGCGCGATTTCCTAAAATCAGGAAATGGCAGACAGTGGGAAAGCAGGCCTCAGCAGATGCGGGGCAACTGCCGCCCGGCCGGCAGATCGACCACGCGGATGCCGCCAATGGCCGTCCGCAGCAGCACGCGGCCGGGATGCTCGGCCGTAACGGCCCCGATCAGGGCCGCCTGTCGCCCGAGCGGGTGGCCGCGCAGGGCCTCCAGGGCCGCCGGCGCCTCCTCGGGCGGCACCACCGCCACCATCTTGCCCTCGTTGGCCACGTAGAGCGGGTCGAAGCCGAAGGCCTCGCACAGGCCGCGGGCCGCCTGGCCCAGCGGGATGGCCTCCTCCTCGAGCTCGATGCCCAGCCCCAGCCCTTCGGCCAGCTCCACCACGACCGCCGAAAGCCCGCCCCGCGTGGCGTCGCGCAGGAAGCGCGTCCGCGGGGCCGCCCGCAGCAGCTCTTCCACCAGGCCGCCCAGCGGCGCGCAGTCCGAGACCAGCTCCGCGCTAGCGGCCATGCCCTCGCGGGCGGCCATGACGGCCATGCCATGCTCGGCAATCGGGCCGTTGAGCAGCAGCAGGTCGCCCGGGCGGATGGCCTTGCCACTGCCCAGCCCGGCCAGGGCCTCCGAAAGCCAGCCGACGCCCGCGGTGTTGATGAACAGCTTGTCGCACTTGCCACGGTCCACGACCTTGGTGTCGCCACAGACCACGCGGACTCCCGCCGCGCGGGCCGTCTGGGCCATGCTCCGCACCACGGCCATGAGGTCGGCCAAGGGGAAACCCTCCTCGATGATGAAGCCCGCCGAAAGGTAGAGCGGCCGCGCGCCGCTGGCCGCCAGGTCGTTGACCGTGCCGCAGACGGCCAGCTTGCCGATGTCGCCCCCGGGGAAGAACAGGGGGTCCACCACGAAGGAATCGGTGGTGAAGGCCAGCTTGCCCGGCCCTTGGGGGAAATCCAGCGCCGCCGCGTCGGGCGCGAACGACTCGGAGCCGCCAAAGGCCCGCAGGAAGACCTCCTCGATGAGCTGCCTGCCCATCCGGCCACCACTGCCGTGGCCCAGGAGGATCTCGCGCGGCTCAATCATTGGCTTTCAACCGGATTCTTTTTTTCTTGGAAAAAAAGTCCAAGGCCTTCTTCAACCAACGGAAATAGAGGGCCGCGAACAGCAAAAGGCTTGACAGCCAGATGACCGCGAGGTTGACCCAGAAGGTCTCGAGCTGCCAGTTGCCGATGAACTTGACCGGGGCGTAGAAATGCGCCTTCAGGAAAGGATGCTCGGGGTAATGGTAGATCGGGTTGCTTTGCGGGTAGATGCGCCCCTGGTAGGTGATCACGTTGTCGAACTTCCCGCCCGTGACGAAATCGGCGAGCTGCTCGTTGCGGTGCTGGCGGCGCAGCAGGGCCAGGCCCTCGGGGTCGGCCTGGTTCAGGCTCCGCTCGAACTCGTCCTTCTCTTGGCGGACGCTGTTGGAGCGGGCGCGGTAGTAGTCGGAAAGCTCGGCCAGGTACTTCTCGGCCTGGGCCACGGCCGAGAGGCTGACCTTTTCGGGCCAGAGCTGGTCGAGGGCGCCGAAGCGGGCGTTGGGGTTGATGGCCAGCTCGCGGCCCAGCTCGTTGCGCAGGAGCAGCAGCGCCGAGCCGACGTAGGCGGCCTTGCCCGGGTCGGCGAAGTTGCGCTTGACGAAAGTGAGCTGCTTTTCGAGCTCCTTGAGCCAGTAGTCCTTCTTGTACTGGAAGAACTGCACCTTGCGGTCGAGCTCGTAGAAGTTGCGCTCGTAGTCGTTGTCGCGGAACTGGTGGACGGCCAAGGCCTCGTAGGCCCAGCGCGAGGTGATGATCTCGCCGTACCAGGGCACCCTGTTGGGCGCCGAGATGCTGGGGTTGATCTTGTCGAACTCGATGATGACCCCGCTCAGGACAATCTGCGGGATGACCAGGAAGGGAATCAGGATGTAGATGGTGACCGAGGTCTTGAAGCTGTCCGAGACGACAAGCCCCAGGACGTTGGCCGCGCACCAGGTCGAGAAGAGCATCACCCAGTAATGGAAGTACATGCCCTTGATGTCGAGGATGAAGTTGCCCAGAAGCACGAAGGCCAGCGCCTGGAAGGATGAGATCGCGAACAAGACCGTGATCTTGGACATGAGGTAGCTGAACCGGCTCAGGTTCAGGAAGCGCTCGCGGTTGAGGATCTTCTGGTCCTTGTAGATTTCCTGCGCGCTGACGGTCAGGCCCACGAAAGTGGCCACGATGACGGCCATGAAGATGTAAACCGGCAGGTTCTCGTTGAGGTCGAACGAGTAGGCCGTCTGCTTGGTGATGTCGAAGTACCGGACGATGAAGGCCAGGATCAGGGCCAGCACGGGGGCCTCCAGCAGGTTGATGGCCAGGTACTGCTTGTTGGCCACCTTCGCGAGCACGTCGCGGCGGATGAAGATCCAGTACTGCATCAGCCGGCTCGGCACCTGGAAGCTGGCCTTGGGCACCCCCTGCGGCAGGGGCAGCTCCTGCTCCTTGTCCTTGCGGAACCCCTCGAACTTGTCGCGCCACTCGCGGGGCGAGACCTTGCGGGTCTGCGTGACGTTGCCGAACTCGTCCACCACTTCCGCCTCGATGATGTTGAATATCTGCTCGACGTTCACGTTGCCACAGACATGGCATTCGCTGTCGTTCCAGTTGGCGTGGTGTATCCTCGACTTGAAGTAGGTGATGGCGTCCACGGGGTTGCCCTTGTAGATCAGGTAGCCGCCCGTGTCGAGCAGCACCAGTTGGTCGAACATCTTGAAGATTTCGGAAGAAGGCTGGTGGATGACCACGAAGACGAGCTTGCCCAGCAGGGCCAGCTCCTTGAGCAGGTCCATGATGTTCTGCGAGTCGCGCGACGACAGGCCCGAGGTCGGCTCGTCGAGGAAGAGGACGGCCGGCTGCCGGATGAGCTCCAGGGCGATGTTCAGGCGCTTGCGCTGGCCGCCGCTGATCTTCTTGTCGAGCGGGCTGCCGACCTTCAGGTCGCGGACGGCGTAGAGGCCCAGGCTCTTGAGGGTCTTGATGACGCGCTTGCGCACCTGGAAGTCGTCGAACCGGCTCAGGCTGAGCTTGGCGTTGAGGTAGAGGTTCTGGAAGACCGTCAGGTCCTCCATGAGCAGGTCGTCCTGCGAGACGTATCCGATGACGCCCTTGATGAGGTCCTTCTCGGAGTGGATGTCGATGCCGTTGATGGTGACGCGGCCGGTGGTCGGGGGCGAAGAGCCGTTCAGGACGTTGAGCAGGGTGCTCTTGCCGGTGCCGCTGGCGCCCATGATGCCGACGAGCTTGCCCGACTGCTCCTGGAACGAGACGGGGTGCAGGCCGACCTCGCCCGCCTCGAAGCGGTACTCGACCCCCTCGACGCGGAAGAGCATGGGCGTGTCCTGCGCGTCGGCGTTGAAGGTGCTGACCACGTCGCTGTAGTAGATGGGCTTGATGACCGGGTTGCGGATCGAGGCCCCCGGATGCACCACGTGGACCTTGTTGGGCTGGAGCGGCTGGTTGTTGATGTAAAGCTCGTTGACATCGACGTAGCGCATGACGAACAGGCCGGAGGTGTCGATGTTCAGGATGCGGATCTGCCCGCCCAGGGCCTCGGACTGGATGTGCTTGATGTTGCGCAAGTGGTTGTGCCGAGGGTTGCCGTCGATGAGCAGGAGCTTGTCCGAGTCCATGGGCTCCTGGCTGAACGAGTCGATGACGAAGTGCTTGATCAGCTCGAACTGCTCGCGGGGGATGAAGAAGGTCTCGGCCACGGTGTTAACGAACTCGAGCTCCTGCTCCGTGATGGCGTTGTCGGACTTGATGAACTCGAGCAGGAGCATCAGGACGATGATCTTCTGGCGCTGGGCCAGCTCGCTGTTGATCTCGGTGCAGATGCGCAGCACGCGCACCGAGCTGGCCGAGATGTGCTGCTTGCGCTTCTGGCTGTCGTTCCCCTTGCGCTGGTAGGTGTCGAAGTAGCCGTTGAAGATGGCGAGGTATTCCTGGATGAGCTCGCTGTTGAGCTGCCTTTGCAGGAAAGACTCGACCACCGAGGTCCTCTCCTTCTCGTTGCTGTCCGGCGGAGCGATGATGGCGAAGAGCTGCATCAGGGCTTTGAGGATTCGGTTGCTCATGGGCTGCGCGTTGTCGTTCTTCAGGGATGGTTCGCGAAACCCACGAGCATCAGCACGGTGCAGGCCTTGGGGGCGGAGCCGGCGAGGCTGACCTCCAAGGTACACTCGAGGGTGTGCAGGAACTCGAAGTCCCAGTAGGGGGTGTAGTCGTGCCGGCTGTTGTCGAAAAGCAGGTTGCGCTCCTGGTCGAACAGCTTGAAGACCAGGCGGGTGCGGGCGTCGTTGTCGCCACAGACCACCACGCGGTAGGTGGTGCTCCCGAAGAAGGTCATGGCGAAGGTCTTCAGGCCCTGGGGCTGGAGCTCGGCCGAGTAGCGCTGCCCGTCGCTGATGTAGGGCGCCTTGAGGTACTGCTGGCAGGCCAGGTCGATGGCCTGGGCGCGGATGCCTGCGGCAGGGCCCAGGAGCAGGGCCAGGGCCAGCATCGTTCTTGCCAAGGTAGGAATGGGCTTCATCATTCTACGATTTTGTCCCGGATGGATTTGACCAGGCCGGCGATGGTCTTGTACTGGTAGTCGCTGATCTCGGTCATGGTCTGCCCCCGGACCACCGTGGTCTTGCGGATGGGGTCCTCGATGGGCTCGACGTAGCTGTAATGGATGGCCACGCCCTCGAAGACGTAGGCCAGGTCCACCAGGTCCATCAGGAGCGCGTCGAACTCCGGGGGCCCCTTCTGGTAGTGCGGGCGGAGCAGGGCGATGAGGTTGTCGAGGGTGTACTTCTGCTCGCCGATCTTCTGCGCCAGGGTGGAGTCGCCGAGCTCCTGGCTGCTCTGGGTGAGCAGGAACAGGCTCTCGACCCAGCCCCCGGCGAGCACCAGCACGCCCTCCTGGTTGCGCTCGTTCTCGAAGAGGTAGCCGTCCACGTTCTGGAACAGCTCGGCGGTGATGCGGAGCACCGAGTCGCGGTTTTCCTGGTTCTTGTCGAGGCGCTCGACGGTCTGCTGGCTGAAGTTGCTCGAGAGCTGGAGCTGGTCGGCCAGGTCCTGCATGGCCTCGAGGGTGGACCGGGCCTCGCCATGCTGCTCGTAGATGCTGGCGTAGCCCAGGTCGGTGCCGTAAACGCCCAGGTTCAGGGCCCGCTTGAACAGGCTCACGTACTCGCCGGCGCGGGCCGGAGGGTTGGCCAGGTAGGGGTCGTAGGAGACGCGCGAGTCCTTGATGAGCTGGGAGACCTGCAAGGGCGAGGGCAGGTTGAAGAGCTTGTCCTCGATGACCACCACCGACGAGCGGGCGGACACCTCCAGGGGCTCCGCCTCCTGGAGCAGTTGGCCAGCGTCGGGGCCTTGCCCGTCGCAAGCCCACAAGGAAGCGAGCAATAGCAGGGACGAAAGGGCTTTTTCCATTGGCGCCGTTTTTCAGGAAGATTTGGCTTGTGTGTCCACGCAAGTAACCAAAATTCCGCGACATGGCAAAGCCACGGCCCGAGGGACATTCGCCCGCCAGGGCAGGAAACAAAGGCGGAAGGCCGTCCCTGCCAAGCGGCTGGGGACGGCCTTCGCGAAAGTCTTGGGGCAAGGCGGGGCGCTCACTCGCCCCCGTGCAGGACCTTGCCGTGGCACTGCTTGTACTTCTTGCCGCTGCCGCAAGGGCAGGGATCGTTGCGCCCGATCCGCTTCTCCGCGATCTTGGGCTCCTGCGGCTTGGGCGCCTGCTGGCTGGTCTGGGCAGGCGACGGCTGCTGGGCCGCGGCGTTCGGGTCGGGGCGGGTGAACTGCATCTGCTGGAACTTCGGCATGGGCGTGCTGGTGGAGCTGTTGGCCAACTGCTGCTGCTGCTGGGCCCGCTGCGGGTCCTGCTGCATGAGCTGGGCCTTGAGCAGGGTCGCCACCACGTTCTGGTTGTTCTCCTCGATGAGCTTCTTGAACAGGTCGAACGACTCGAACTTGTAGATCAGCAGGGGGTCCTTCTGCTCCCAGCGGGCGTTGTTGACCGACTGCTTGAGCTCGTCGAGCTCGCGGAGGTGCTCCTTCCAAGACGTGTCGATCACGCGCAGGACGACGATCTTCTCGAACTGGCGGGCGATGTTGCGGCCCTGCACGCGCAGGGCCTCCTCCAGGTCAACGGTGGCGTTGTAGCCGATGCGGCCGTCGGTCAGGGGCACCGAGATGCGCTTGTAGCGCTCGCCGTGCTCGGCGTGTACCTGCTGGATGACGGGCATGGCCATGCGGGCGATGTTCTCCATCTTGGCCTTGTAGCGGCTGACGACCTCGTCGAAGAGCGCCTGCGCCAGGTCCTGGGCCTTGGACTGCTTGAAGGCGTCGGCCCCGAGCTCGGTGCTCATCGAGAGCTGGCGGAGGACCTCCTCCTGGAACTCGGCGAAGCCGACCTGTCCGTGCGTGGCGGCCGCGAGGGCCTCGCAGGCGTCGAACATCATGTTGGCGATGTCCATGTCGAGGCGCTCGCCGTGTAGGGCGTGGCGGCGCTGCTTGTAGATGACCTCCCGCTGCGAGTTCATCACGTCGTCGAACTCGAGCAGGCGCTTGCGGATGCCGAAGTTGTTCTCCTCGACCTTTTTCTGGGCCCTCTCGATGGAGTTGGTGATCATCTTGTGCTGGATGACCTCGCCCTCCTCGAGGCCGATGCGGTCCATGAGCTTGGCCACGCGGTCGGAGCCGAACAGGCGCATGAGGCTGTCCTCGAGCGAGACGAAGAACTGCGAGGAGCCGGGGTCGCCCTGCCGGCCCGAGCGGCCGCGGAGCTGGCGGTCCACCCGGCGCGACTCGTGGCGCTCGGTGCCGATGATGGCCAGGCCCCCGGCGGCCTTGACGGCCGGGGTTATCTTGATGTCGGTGCCCCGTCCCGCCATGTTGGTGGCGATGGTCACCACGCCCGGCTGGCCGGCCTCGGCCACGATCTCGGCCTCGCGCTGGTGCAGCTTGGCGTTCAGGACGTTGTGGCGGATCTTCCGCATGTTGAGCATCTTGCTGAGCAGCTCCGAGATCTCGACCGAAGTGGTGCCCACCAGCACGGGGCGTCCCTTCTCGACCAGGGCGGCCACCTCCGTGATGACGGCGTTGTACTTCTCGCGGGCGGTGCGATAGACCAGGTCCTCGTTGTCGGCCCGCTGGATGGGGCGGTTGGTGGGGATGACCACCACGTCGAGCTTGTAGATGTCCCAGAACTCGCCCGCCTCGGTCTCGGCCGTGCCGGTCATGCCCGAGAGCTTCTTGTACATGCGGAAGTAGTTCTGGAGCGTGATGGTGGCGTAGGTCTGCGTCGCGGCCTCGACCCGGACGTTCTCCTTGGCCTCGAGGGCCTGGTGCAGGCCGTGCGAGTAGCGGCGGCCCTCCATGATGCGGCCCGTCTGCTCGTCCACGATCTTGACCTTGTTCTCCATGACCACGTAGTCCACGTCGATCTCGAAGAGGCAGTAGGCCTTGAGCAGTTGGGTCACGGTGTGGATGCGCTCGCTCTTGATGGCGTACTCGCTGGTGATGACGTCCTTGCGCTGGGCCTTCTCCAGGGGGCTCAGGGCCTGCTTGTCGAGCTCGGCCAGCAGGGAACCCAGCTCGGGCAGCACGAAGAAGTCGTCGTCGCCCGTCCCGCTCGAGATCTCGTCGAGGCCCTTGTCCGTCAGCTCGACGCTGCGGTTCTTCTCGTTGATGACGAAGTAGAGCTCGTCGGTGGCCTCGGGCATCCGCTTCTCGTTCTCGGCGATGTAGATGTTCTCGGTCTCCTGGAGCAGGGTCTTCATGCCGGGCTCGCTGAGGAACTTGATCAGGGGCTTGGTCTTGGGGAAGCCCTTGTAGGCCCGGAAGAGGTAGAGCCCGCCGAGCTTGTTGTCGCCGTCCTTGATCTTGTTCTTGGCCTCGACGAAGATCTGCGCGACGAGCTTGCGCTGGAGGTTGACCAGGTTGGCGACCCTTTCCTTGAACTGGTCGAACTGCTGCTGGTCGCCCCGGGGCACGGGGCCGGAGATGATCAGGGGCGTCCGGGCGTCGTCGATGAGCACCGAGTCCACCTCGTCCACGATGGCGTAGTTGTGCTTGCGCTGCACGAGCTCCTCGGGCGTGAGGGCCATGTTGTCGCGCAGGTAGTCGAACCCGAACTCGTTGTTGGTGCCGTAGGTGACGTCGGCCTGGTAGGCCGCCCGGCGCTTGGGCGAGTTGGGCGGATGCTTGTCGATGCAATCGACGGTCATGCCGTGGAAGTTGAACAGGCTGGACATCCACTCGGAGTCGCGCTTGGCCAGGTAGTCGTTGACCGTCACGACGTGGACGCCGAGGCCGGGCAGGGCGTTGAGGTACACGGGCAGGGTGGCCACCAGGGTCTTGCCCTCGCCGGTGCCCATCTCGGCGATCTTGCCCTCGTGAAGCACGTGGCCGCCGATGAGCTGGACGTCGTAGTGGACCATGTCCCACCGGCGCGGGGTGCCGCCGGAGGTCCAGGTGCTGGAATAGACGGCCTTGTCGCCGTCGAAACTTATGCCGTCGAGGCGGATCCCCCTGCCGACCAGGTCGCGGTCGAACGGGGTGGCCGTGAGGCTGAGGCTCTCGCTGCTGGCGAAGCGGCGGGCGGTCTCCTTGACCACGGCGAAGGCCTCGGGCAGGATCTCCTGGAGCTTGTCGGCGATCTTCTGGTCGATGGCCTTCTCGAGCTGGTCGATCTGGTCGTAGATGCCCTCGGCCTGGGTCAGGTCCACCTGCTCGAGCTCCTGGCGGAGGGTCTTGATGTCCTGCTGCTCGGCCTCGATGTGCCGCTGGATGCGTTCCTTGAACTCGGCGGTCTTGGCGCGGAGCTTGTCGTTGTCGAGGTTCTTGAGCCGCTCGAATTGCTCGTTGGAGGCTTTGACCATCGGCATGATGGCCTTTATGTCCTTGTCGGATTTGCTGCCGAAGATCTTGGTCAGGAAATTGGTCAATCCCATGGGTCTTGCTGTTCGGTTGTGGTTGGAGGCCAGTTGGCGGGGCGCCAGCGCGCAAAGCGCGGGCCCCGCCGTTTGTCGGCGGCGCGAAAGTAATCTTTTTTCGCGGGCCCGTCGAAGAAGCGACGGGCTTTTTCTGGTCAATCATCGTACCAGGCGGCATGGCCCTGGCATGGGCCGATGCCGTGAAGCATTGGTATTCAAGCAGTTGTATAAAGATGAAAAAACCAGGCCCGGGGCCTTGTGCCTTGTTGTCAGTGCGAGAGGGTCCGGAAGTTGCCAAAAAGTCGCCCCCAGGGCCTGGCGCGGAGCGGGAGGCCGCGTCTCTGATTTAGTCCTACTTTCGCGGGCCCGAGCCAAACCTGAAAAACCCCCGAAAGCGATGAGCCAGACCCCCGACCTCGAGTTCCCCATCGTCGAGCACTTCTACACCCTCCAGGGCGAGGGCAGCCACGCCGGCCTGCCCGCCTACTTCGTCCGGCTGGGCGGCTGCGACATCGGCTGCCCCTGGTGCGACACCAAGAAATCGTGGAAGGCCGAGCGCCACCCGCGGGCCAGCATCGCCCAGATCGTGGGCTGGGCCGCCGAGGCCGGCGCCCTGCACGTGGTCGTAACCGGCGGAGAGCCGGCCCAGTACGAGCTCACGGCCCTGACCCGCGCCTTCCGCGAGGCCGGCATGGCCACCCACCTCGAGACCTCCGGCGCCTACCCCATCACGGGCACCTGGGACTGGGTCTGCGTCTCGCCGAAGACCTACCGCGGCCCCCTGCCCGACTCGCTGGCCAAGGCCGACGAGCTCAAGGTGGTCGTGGAAGACGCCGACAGCCTGCGCTGGGCCGAGCAGAACGCACTGGGCGTGCGCCCCGGCTGCCGGCTCTACCTCCAGCCCGAGTGGAACCAGCGCCACACCCAGCTCGCCGCCGCCATCGACCACGCCAAGCGCTTCCCCCGCTGGCGCGTCTCCATCCAGAGCCACAAGTTCATCGACATCCCCTGAGGGGCCAAGCGCCCAGCGGGGCGGCCAAGCGGGCGAGGCTCCCTCCGCCGCCCCTCCCACAAGCGGAACCCAGCGGAACGGCGGCCCGGACGCCCCGCGCACGGAGCAGCCCCGGGTGGCGAAGCATCCAAAAAAAATTGCTACTTTTGGTGAACTAGGACAGGCCCGAAGCCATTCTCCAAAAACGCACCATGCCGCGAAGACTCCTCCATAGCGCAGCTAAGCTCCTACTTTTCTCGTGCTTGGTCTCATGCCACTTGACAGGGTCGGCACAAGTCGAGAAGTACCTCTTCGAGCAGATCACCACCGAGGACGGGCTCTCCAACGGGGGCGTGACCTGCCTTGCCCAGGACAAGACCGGCTTCCTCTGGATCGGCACCATGGACGGCCTGAACCGCTACGACGGGGTCAGCTTCAAGGCCTTCCGGCACGACCCGCTCGACACCACGAGCCTCAGCTCCAACGAGGTCTCGTGCCTGCTGGTGGACCGCCAGGGCGTCCTCTGGGTGGGCACCCGCGACAACGGCCTCAACCGCTACGACGCCGAGCGCGAGCACTTCGACAGGCTCCAGCGCGTCCCGGACGACTCCCTGGGCAAGGGCCTGATCCACAACGCCATCAACGCGCTGCTCGAGGACAAGGACGGCCACATCTGGGTGGGCACCCAGCAAGGCCTCAACCGCTATACCCCGGCCTTGGACAGCTTCAAGACCTTCACCTCCATGCCCTTCGACCCCACGACCCTGGCCTCGAACACCGTCTGGTGCATCGAGCAGGATGCCTTCGGCTTTCTCTGGTTCGGCACCAGCGCCGGCCTGAGCCGGTTCGACTCGCGCAGCGACGCCTTCGAGACCTACCGCATCAGCGAGCAGGGGCTGGTCAACAACCAGGTCACCAGCATCCGCGAGGAAAAGCCCGGATGGATTTGGGTGGGCACCTCCGACGGCCTCAACCTCATGCACGTGAGCGAGGACGGCCAGGTCACCTTCAAGTCGTACAAGGACCCCAACGACGCCCGCCGCAGCAGCCAGCACGTCAACTGCCTGGCCAGGGGCCAGGACGGCAGCATGTGGCTCGGCTCCAGCGGCCTGGGCCTGGGCAAGCTGCGCCGCACCGGGGCCGGCAACATCGAGATCAGCTACCTCCAGAACAGCCCTTCCCTGCCCCGCACCCTGAGCAGCAACATCGTCACGGCCATCCTGAACGACCGCGACGGGAACCTCTGGGTCGGCACCCAGAGCAAGGGCCTCAACAAGTACGCCCCCTACCGCTACAAGTTCCAGAACTTCCAGGCCGACCCCGACGTGCCCGGAGGCCTGCCCGAGAACGACATCCACGCCGTGCTCAAGGACAGCCAGGGCAACCTCTGGTTCGGGCTCGAGTCTGGGCTGGCCCTGCTCCCGGCCGGAAAGGCCGGCTTCCTCCTCATGGGCCCAGGCCTCGAGGGGCTGGACGTCCGGTGCATCATGGAAGCCGAGGGCCAGATCTGGCTGGGCAACTCGCACGGGGTCTTCCGCCGCGACGGCGAGGGATTCGAGGCAGTGGACCTGCTCTCGCTGGGCAAGCCCGTCGAGCTGCCCATCCGGCGCCTGGCCTGCATGACCGACAGCAGCATCTGGGCCGCCGGGCAGAACTCGCTCTTCCGCTTCGACCCCCGCCTCGACGCCTTCGAGGAGGTCTATGTATTCCCCAACCGCATCGGGCTCGACGAGCTGGAAATCAACGACCTGCACCTCGATTCCGACAGCATCCTCTGGCTGGCCACCAACGCCTCCCTGATCCGGTTCCCCATCAACCAGAAGAAGCCCGAGTACCTCCAGAACGACCCCGAGCAGGCCCGGAGCCTGCCCTCGAGCAACATCACGGCCATCGCCGCCTTCGCCAAGGACTCCACGCACCTCTGGCTGGGCACCATCGGCGGAGGCCTCGTCCACTTCGACACCCGCAGCCTCGAGTGCGTGGCCTTCACGCAAGACGACAACCTCCCCCACGACAACATCCGGTCCCTGGAAATCGACGACCGGCTCAACCTCTGGGGAAGCACCAACAACGGCATCTTCCGCATGGACATCGAGAGCCGGAGCGTGCTGGCCTACAACTGGAACGACGGCCTGGGCAACAACGAGTACAACACCGGGGTCAGCCACCAGGCCGGCACGGGCGAGCTCTTCTTCGGCGGGATCGACGGCGTGGACAGCTTCCTGCCCTCCGAGATCGCCGGGCAGGACTACTCGTCGCCCCTGGTGGTCTCCGAGCTCCGCGTCATGAACCGGGTGGTCCGCCCGGGGCCTGGCTCGCCCATCGCCGAGGCCATCACCTACGGCGGCACCATCGTCCTCGAGCACGACCAGAACCTCTTCTCCATCGAGTTCGCCGTGCTCGACTACACCGCCCCGGCCAAGAACCGCTACGCCTACCGGCTCGACGGCAAAGACAACAACTGGGTCGAGATCGGCAACCGCAACTTCATCTCGTACAACGGCCTGAGCCCCGGCAACTACGTCCTGGAAATCAAGGGAACCAACAGCAACGGCATCGACTCCGACAGGGTCCTCAACCTGCGCATCATCATCAAGCCGCCCTTCTACCGCCAGACCTATTTCCTGCTCGCCCTGGCCCTGCTCATGCTGGCCCTGGTCGTCCTGCTCGTCCACCGGCAAAGGCGCAAGAACAAGCGCGAGACCGAGAAGCTCGAGCGCACCGTCGCCCAGCGCACCCGCCAGCTCGAGGCCCAGAAGAAGGAGCTGGCCAGCCAGAACGAGCTCGCCACCCAGCAGCGCGACCAGATCCTCGAGCAGAACCGGCAGATCATGTCCACCCAGAAGCAGCTCAGCGAGTCCAAGGCCTTCATCGAGTCCATCATCGCCAGCGCCAAGGACGGCATCCTGGTGCTCGACCTCGAAGGCAACATCCGCCTGTCCAACTACGCCTTCCGCCAGATGGTCGGCATGGACGAGAACCAGACGGAGCAGGCCAACATCTTCAGCTTCACGCCCGAGGCCGAAGCCGGCCGGCACCGCCGCTGGCTCGAGGCCTACCGCGACGGCGAGTTCAGCTACATGACCTTCGAAAGCCAGCTCTTCCGCAAGAAGGAGGCCTTCCCCGTCTCCCTGTCCACCTCGTTCCTGCCCACCGAGGCCGGAGGCGGAGTCGTGGCCATCGTCTCCGACATCACCGCCCGCAAGCGCGACGCCGCCGAGCTCGACGCCTACCGCAAGCACCTCGAAGAAATGGTCAACAAGCGAACCGCGGACCTCTTCAAGGCCAAGAACGCCGCCGAGCGGGCCGACCAGCTCAAGACCTCCTTCCTCAAGAACATGTCGCACGAAATCCGCACCCCCATGAACGCCATCGTCGGGTTCTCGGAGCTGCTGGCCGACGAAGAGAGCGACGAGGAAGAAAGGGACTACTACACCCAGATGATCCGCGAGAACAGCTCCGTGCTGCTCAACCTCATCGAAGACATCATCAAGCTCTCCGAGCTCCAGGCCGGCCAGGTCGTCATCACCCCCCACAAGGTGGACCTGGTGCGCCTGCTGGCCGAAATCCACGCCGACCACGAGGGCGAGCCCGCCATCTTCGGCAAGGAGGTGGACGTGGTCCTCGACATCCCCAAGAGCCAGGCCTACCACATCCAGACCGACTCCTTCCGCCTGCGCCAAGTCTTCAAGAACCTCATCAGCAACGCCATAAAGTTCACCGAACACGGAACCATCTGGCTCGGATTCCGCCCCGTCCACAACCAGAAGAAGGTCACCTTCTTCGTCAAGGACACCGGCATCGGCATCCCCAAGGAGAACCTCGAGATCATCTTCAACAACTTCGGCCGCATGGACGAGAACCCCACCAAGATCTACCGCGGCACCGGCCTGGGCCTGAGCATCTCCTCCCAGACCGTGGCCCTGCTCGGCGGAAAGCTCGAGGTCGTCTCCCGCATCGGCCAAGGCTCGGAGTTCCACTTCACCCTCGACGAGAACATGGACTTCTCGGACTAGGCGCCGCATGAGGACAAACCACCAACAAACCGACAAGCCACCTCGAACCGCGAGCCTGGGCCCACAAGGCCATGCCTGTCTTCGGCCAAGCAGCCAATATTCAAAGAAGAGGCGCAAATCCTTGCTTTTAAAGAATTTACTGGTTACATTTGGTTTTGGCCAATCCCCCTTCTCCCACGATGGATAATACCGTTGCCGAAATCTCCTACTTCCAAAGTGTTTTTCTTGCCAAAAAAAGATTTCAGCCTACTCTTTTGACGGGCGCGTTTGAACGCTTCTTCTCCAAACACACTTTCAACAAAAAACATGAGTGACAATTCCACGCATACCGAAGAAAATGGCCAAGTCGAAAAGGAAAACCTAGGAGACAGCCTCATCGTCAGCCCCTTCGACCCAACAAAAATCGACATCCAGTCCAAGCCTTCCACAATCGATCAAATCGTCGCAAGACTAAAGTATGAAGAAATTGAATTGTTCTCTGATTTTCAAAGAAAAAGCGATTTGTGGTCGGCCGAAAAACAAAGCAGGCTGATCGAATCAATTTTGATTCGAATTCCATTGCCGGCCTTTTATTTTGATGGAACAGACGACAACAAATGGCTAATTGTTGACGGCTTGCAACGCATTTCAGCTTTGAACAATTTCATTGTAAAAGATATTATCGAGAAAAAAGATGAAGCTGGAACCCCTCTCCCCCCAATGAAATTAATAAATCTTGAATTTTTGACAGCTTATCATGGCAAGACTTTCACCCAATTGCCCAGGGATTTGCAAAGAAGAATCCTTGAGACTCAAATCCAAGCCTACATCATCAAGCAGGGCACTCCTGATGAGGTGAAATACAACATATTCAAGAGAATCAACACTGGCGGCTTGGTATTGGAGCCTCAAGAAATACGAAATGCCCTCAACCAAGGAGTTCCATCCAAATTTGTCAAAAAGCTATCCGAGCTTGATGAGTTTAAAAAAGCCACGGATTATGCCATAAAACCTGATAGAATGGAAGACAGGGATTTCGTAACACGTTTCATTTCGTTCTATCTCATCGATTACAAGACTTACGAACCTGATTTGGACACATTCCTAAACAAAGGAATGGCAGCTTTAAAAGACTCCAAAATCAATCTTGATAAAATTGAAGCTGACTTTGCCAAGTCATTGAACGCATGTATCGCTATTTTTGGAAATGACGCTTTCAGAAAACGATTGGACAAGGAAGATAGGCGCAAACCCATCAACAAAACTCTTTTTGAAGTCTTAACCGTTTCCCTTTCAAAGATTGACACCGATTCTATCGCAAGAATCATCGAAAAGAAAGAGGAGGTCAAGAGCAGTTTCATCCATCTTTGCAACGACTCCGACTTTTGGAATGCGATAACCACGGCAACCGCAGAAAAAAACAAAGTCTCAACACGATTCGAAAAAGTTGCCGCCTTTTTAAATTCATTCATCCTCTAAATTCCTTTGCCATGATTACGAACATCCACCTGAAAAATTTCAAAGCCATTCGCGAAGCGAGTGTGGAATTGAGCAATTTGAATCTGCTTACCGGCCTCAACGGAATGGGAAAATCGTCTCTTATCCAAAGCCTTCTGATTCTTCGCCAATCAAAAACGATTTTGGACAACGCGCTTTTGCTAAAAGGTGAGTTGGTTGAACTAGGGACAGGCTCGGATGTGTTGTACCAATACGCGGAAAATGAAGAAATTTTCATTAGAATAATGTTCAATCAGACACATCTGCTCGAAAGAACTTTTATTGCCAGGGATTCCCAACAGCTTTCTGCAAATTCAATAAAGCAAACACCAATTCTTAATTTTGGGGAAGAAAGCCTTTTTTCAAAATCATTCCAGTATTTGACAGCAGAACACCTTAGCCCAAAACAGATTTATCAAACTGCCACTTGGGAAGACGATTCTGGCGACTTCAAGGATTTCGCGAAATTAGGGAATCTCGGAAAATATGGAGAATACACCGCCCATTACCTAAGCACATTTGGCGACAAGTTGGTTCGATACGACAATTTGTTGCATACAAGAACATCTTCCAAAATCCTATACCAACAAGTTGACGCTTGGCTGAGTGAGATTTCCCCCAACGTCAGATTGAGCAACACCTACCTTTCCAATATCAACGGCGTGGTTCAAACTTTCAAATTTTCGACAAAATCTGGGTTCACGAATGAGTTTAAGCCTGTCAATGTCGGTTTTGGGTTAACCTACGCCCTGCCTATCATTGTCAGCTTGCTTACCGCCTCGGAAAACGACTTGTTGATAATTGAGAACCCTGAATCGCACTTGCACCCCAAAGGACAATCCAAAATGGGTGAGCTAATGGCACTTGCCGCACAAAATGGCGTGCAAATCATCGTAGAAACCCATAGCGACCATATTCTAAACGGGTTTCGAGTAGCAACAAAAAAGAGAAACATTGACGCTGAAAAAATTAGGATTTACTATTTTGACAGAGACGTTGAAAGCGATTCGCATTTCTGCAGAATATTGCAACCTGTAATTGACCAAGAAGGTAGAATTGACGAATGGCCTGAAGGTTTTTTTGACGAATTCGAGAAAAATTTGATGGAATTGTAATCCCTGCGACCATGGACATTGCATTCAATGAATTATCAGTTGTCAATGAAGCTGTTGAGCAAGAAGTGATAAAATGGTTTGACCTCTTTTTAATAAACTCAAAAGAACTCCAGAAAATCACAAAAAAAACAGCAAGCATTGTAAGCTCGGTGAGCATCAAAGACCTGCGTTTCTGCAATTATACGGCAATGCAATGGTTGTCACGCCAAAGTAAAAATGACAAACAGTTGTTCCTCAAACTTTCGACAAATAAACCACTGATCCATGACTATCCATATTACTATTTTGGACAAAATCCTTGCAAAGGTTTTGCCTACGGCTATGAAAATAAAGCACTTTGCACAAGTCTTCCCTCCAGACCAGAGTGGAATAGCAGTAGCATTACCATTGAAAAAGAATTTCTTGACAATGACCTGAACTATAAAAAAGAAGGTGGTCTAACAGTTGATCATTTTTCTGACTTGCAGCATTTGTCACAATTAGCAGCCGGTATTTTATCAAAAATTAAAGGAGAACTCGATAGTGAATTGTCAAAATTGGATGGCGTTTCACTTTGGAACCAGCGTGAAGCAATATTTCCCTCCCTGATTTTTTGTGAGGATGTAAGGGTACAAATCATCCAATATTCATCAAAAGACGATTCGTTTCAACAAATCATCAAAAAATTATCTGAATTGGAACAATATTTTTCCCAATGGGACGGAAACTTTGAATTCTCAAAACTGCCTTTTAAGAATTCACCTGAATCAATTTCTCGCACCAATTTCTTGACGGAGAAGTTAACCATCCTTTGTCCTGACAACCAGTACCGATTTTTTGAGTGGCATTTTCGATTCACTCCGGAACACGGCCGCGGCTATTTTCATCCAGATTCGAATCTTCGAAAATGCTTTATCGGTTTTATCGGAAAGAAGATCATCAAGAAATAACATCCTTTCCAGCTAATTTTGACGATTGGCAACCCAGAATCGCAAAGCAATCAACCTTCAAAGCATTGATAACCCAATAGAAATGTCATCTTAAAAACAAATCAACTGACAATCCCCACCCCACCCAAGACGCCCGGCCACCCCGCCCCCGCTTCCCGTCAACCGCGCAAGACGGGCACACAAAACCACTGGAAAACACGAACTTGGCAATGTGGCCGACGCCCGCCTCCGGCCCGAAAAACTGGCTATGGACAAATTCGTGCCCGCGCTTGCGATTTCGGAAGTTCGTCCGTATCTTGTGCCTGTAATTCCCAAATGACAGCACAACCCAACAACACATCGCGAACATGATGGACGACTTGGCGAACAAAGACTACCTGCAAACGCTCATCGCGTTGAAACAAAGAATCTTGCAGGCGCAGTACAACAGCTACAGCGCCGTGAACTCCGAAATGGTTCTTGCTTACCTTGATATTGGGAAGACAATTTCCGAAAAGACAAAAACGGGCTGGGGAACGTCCGTCATCCAACAACTTTCCATCGACTTGCAGGCCGAGTTTATTGGAGTGAAAGGTTTTTCGGAAAGAAACCTGCGCAGGATGAAGTTCATTTACGAAGAAATCCAAGCCAATGCAATTTGGCCACAGCTTGTGGCCAAATTGCATTGGGGACATACTTCACTCATATTCAGCAAAATACAAGATAAGACCGAAAGACTGTTCTACCTGGAGAAAGCCAAGAAAGAGGCCTGGAGCAGAAGCGTCTTGGAGGAAAAGATAAAAATCGGCCTATACGCCAACCACCAAAAATTCCAGAACAACTTCGAGAGGGCGCTTTCAGTCCAAGAGATCGCCAACTACACCCTGCAGTTCAAAGACGAGTACGACTTGTCGTTCTTGAACCTGCCCGACCACCACAACGAAAAACAGCTCGAAAACGCGCTCGTGAACAACATCACCAAGATGCTCGGGCAATTTGGGGCTGATTTCGCCTTCATGGGGCAGCAGTTCCGCCTGGAGCTCGATGACAAGGAATATTTCGTGGACCTGCTTTTCTTCCACCGCAAGCTCAAGTCCCTGGTGGCCATCGAACTGAAAGTCAACGAGTTTCGGCCCGAATACAGCCAACAACTCAACTGGTACCTGCACCTGCTCGACAAGACCGTGCGGTACCCAGAAGACAACCCGAGCATCGGCATCCTGCTTTGCAAGACCAAAAGCCACCTCACGGTGGAATACGCCCTGGAAATTGCCAACAAACCCATGGGAATCGCGACGTACTCATACGCGCAACTGCCCAAGGAAATCGCTGAAAACCTGCCCAATGCCGAGCAACTGGCCCAAATTTTCAGTGTCAGCGAAGAGTGAGCCAAGAAAAAATGGGATTGGATGCGGATTGGGAGGGGCGTGATGGCTACCCCGCATCGAATTTCAGGAAAAACATCGAACAACGAACGAAGGGCGATCTCAGGGCAGCTCGTCCAGCAGGCGGAACGACCTTCCGAAGTTGAGGTAGAGGCCCATCGAGAACTCGAAGCGGCGGAAGGCGGGGTCGTAGTGGGGCTCGAAGCGGGAGACCAGGCTGGCGTCGGGGCCGATGGGGACCTGGTGCCAGTAGCGCAGGACGATGAGCTGCCGGTGGGCCAGCAGGTAGGTCGGGTGCTTGTAGGTGCGCGAGGCCGAGACGTAGAGGTCGCCGCCGTGGGTCGAAAGGAACTCGTCGGCCTGCCAATAGCTGAGCACCAGGCCGACCTTCTCGCGCTCGAGCCCCAGGTTGAGGAACCACCCGTGGCCGTCCTCGAACTTGGCCTTGTAGTTGGGCGAGAAGTCCTTCCAGCCGATGGAATGCGCTGAAAACCAGAACTTCCGCAGCAAAGGCCCGGCGAGCTCGGCCTCCAGGCGCAGGCCTAGGGCGGAGTTGAAGGCCGTTTCGAGCGGCTCGGGGCTGGCGTCGATCTGGCCGCCGCGGTGCATCCCCGTGAGCTGGGCCTGCGCGAGGGCGGACAGGCGCTCGCCCAGCGCGAGGGGCAGGTCGGCGCGCAGGCCTCCGCCCATGCGCTCCTGGAGGCTGTCGCCGGGGTAGAGCATCCTGTCCCAGGCAATCCAGGCGTCGAGCTGGGCCAGGCGGCCGGCGCGGCGGTACTGGAGGCCCCACTCCTGGGGCAGCTCGAGGGCGCGCTCGAAGTCGTAAACGGGCTCGAGCATCTGGTGCAGGAGCGGCCCGTCGAGAGTGCCCAGGATGAGCTGGCTGAGGCTGTCGGGTCGCCAGCGGACCCGCAGCTCGGGCTGGAGGTGGCGCCAGCCCGTGGTGCCGAAATCCTTCTGGGCGAAGACGCCCGCGAGCAGCTCGAGGCCGTGGCCGGGCACCAGGCCCACCGCCAGCAGGCTCTGGTTGCCGAAAAGCGTGTATCCGTCGGCAATCCGGTTGAAGTACTCGTTGTTCTTGTTGAAAAAGAGGCTGTTGGCGCGCAGGTAGAGGCCCTGCCGCTCGGGCAGCGAGCGCTGGAAGAACAGCGCGGAGTTGTCGAACTGGGCCGAGGCCTGGGGGCGGTGCGCCAGCAGCGAGGCCAGGGCCAAGAGCGCGGCCAACGCGATTCGGGTTTTCATGGGCGGCTAGATTTTTTAATTTTGTGAAGCGCCCCGGCCGGGAGCGCCCCATCACGAAGATGCGAAAGCTTCGCCAAAACCCAAGATGAACATGGAAAAGGACTTGTACGACTTGATAGTGCTGGGCAGCGGCCCGGGAGGCTTTTCGGCGGCCATGCGGGCTGTCGATTTTGGCAAGGATGTCCTGCTGGTCGAAAAGAAGCACCTGGGCGGCGCGGGCATCATGCACGGTGCCATGACGTCCAAGACCATGTGGGAGCTTTCGCAGGACTACGCCGTGGCGGCCTCCATCGACAGGGGCTACCGCGCCTCGGGCCTGACGGTGGACTACGAGCAGGTGCGCAAGTCGGTGATCCAGGCGGCCAAGAAGAAGCAGTACCAGATGCTTTCGCAAATCGAGACCTACGCCCGCGGCAAGCGCCCCGGAGGCGGCAGCCTGACGCTGAAGTACGGCCACGCCCGCTTCGTGGACATGAACACGGTGGAAGTGGACCGCAATGGCAGCAAAACAAGCTACCGAGGAAAGAATTTCATCATCGCCACCGGCTCGCGCCCGCGGGAGTATCCGGGCATCGAGGTGGACCAGCGCAAGATCTTCAACTCCGACGGCATCCTGAACCTCAAGCAGTTCCCCGAGCGGCTGATGATCATCGGCTCGGGCATCGTGGGCTGCGAGTTCGCGACGATCTTCTCGAACTTCCGGCAGACGGAGGTCCACCTGCTGGACCGCTCGCACCGTGTCATCCCGTTCGAGGACGACGACGTGAGCGACTTCGTTTCGCGCAACCTCGAGCGCAACGGCGTTATCATCCACCACAAGGCCAGCCTGCGCACCATCCGGCCCGACGAGGACAATCTCCAAGTGGTGCTCGACTACGAGGACGGCCACACGGACGTGATCGAGGTGGACGCCGTGCTGATCTCGATAGGCCGCGTGCCGAACCTCGACGACCTGGGCCTGGAGAACGTAGGCCTGAGCACCACGCAGCGGGGCTTCCTGGACATCAACGACTTCTGCGTGATCGACAGCAACCCCAACCGCAGCCACATCTTCGCGGTGGGCGACGTTACGGGGCACGCGCAACTCTACAGCGTGGCCGAGCTGCAAGGGCGCTTCGCCGCCAAGAGCATCTTCCGAAAGCTGGATTTCCCCATCCTCTACGACAACATGTCCACGCTGATGTTCTTCAAGCCCGAGGTCGCGGCCGTGGGCCTGAACGAGAAGCAGCTCCAGGCCCGAAAAGTGCCCTACCAGACGGTCTATTACTCGAGCGAGCTGGTCAACCGCACCATCGCCATGCGCTCCACCGAAGGCTTCGTGAAGGTCATCACGGGCGTGGACGAGGATACCAAGATCCTGGGGATGAGGGCCGCCGGGCCGCAAGCCTCGGCCTTCATCGTGTCGATCGCCCACTTGATCAACCAGGGCAACAGCCTGCGCGACGTGCTCAAGGTGAGCCACCCCCACCCCAGCGTTACCGAAGGCATCCAGGAATGCCTGCGGGTCTTCAACCGCAACTCCATCTTCAAGCCCGAGGCTTTCCCGGAGCTGATCCGGGTACACCACTGGACTCCGGAAGGCGGAACTCAAGAAGGCCTTTATCCCAAAAAACAAAAGAAATGACGCTGAAAGAAGCCCAAGAAACCGTTGACCAGTGGATCCGCACCGTCGGCGTGCGCTATTACAACGAACTGACCAACACGGCCATCCTGATGGAGGAGGTCGGCGAGGTGGCCCGCATCATGGCCCGGCTCTATGGCGAGCAGTCGTTCAAGCAGGGCGATCCGCGCCCCGACCTGGCCGACGAAATGGCCGACGTGCTGTTCGTGCTGGTCTGCCTGGCCAACCAGACGGGCATCGACCTGACGGAGGCGCTGGAGCGCAACCTCGACAAGAAGACGCGCCGCGACGCCCAGCGGCACCAGGACAACCCCAAGCTCAAAGCCTGAGCCGGACTTCCCAAACCTGCCCGGGCTGGGCTCCTTCGAGGATGCCCTTGCCCAGCTCGAAACCGGCCACGGCGGAACGCACCAGCCGCAAGACGGGGAAGCCCGTGGCGGCCAGCATCTTGCGCACCTGGTGGTTCTTGCCCTCGTTCAGGCGCAGCCACAGCCAGGCGTCGGGCACGGTCAGGCGCTGGCGGATGGGCGGGACGCGCTCGGGCAGCACGGGCGGCGCGGGCAGGAGTCCGGCCTCGACGGGCAGGCAGGCGAAATCCTTGCCCTTGATCCGGAGGGTCATCCCGCGCCGCAAGGGCTCGAGGGCGGCCTCGGTGGGCTGGCCCTCAACCTGCGCCCAGTAGGTCTTGGCCTGCTTCCGGCTCGGGTGCAAAAGTTTCAGGTTCAATGACTTGTCGCTGCTCAGCAAAAGCAGCCCTTCGCTGTCGGCGTCGAGGCGGCCCAGGGGGTAGGCATCCTTGGGGAAGTTGAAATCCAGGTCGGCCAAGGTGGACTGGCCGTGTTGCTCGGGGGTGAATTGGCTCAGCATCCCGAAAGGCTTGTAAATGATGAAGGTTCGCATGGGGCGAAGGTAGGCTTTTTCGGCTTGCGGTGGCATCGCGCCCGCGTTGGGCATTGACTTCCATCCCCAAAAATGGTTCTTTATAAGAGCGAGTGGGTAAGTAAGACTTTGAAATTAGATTGTGTTAAATCTGAAATCAATGTTCGATTTTTTTCCACGAAAAACACGAAGAACACGAAATTTT
>JFJP01037601.1_pt1 | contig 27217 bp, 18 predicted proteins | sample 431651 | NCBI WGS metagenome assembly JFJP01 (sample SAMN02602958, study PRJNA72255) | Microbial mat metagenome, whole genome shotgun sequencing project. | biome: fresh water; feature: sink hole; material: water; isolation source: purple microbial (photo- and chemosynthetic) mats found in...
TTTTTATAGGTTTCATCGTCTTCCTATATTATAAAAATGAGTTCATAATTTTCAGCACTTATAACAAATCTGTCATCACGGACATAATTCATGACAATGACTCAGTTTCAATGACATTGAAAAACAAGAAGTACATCCTTAAGTTTAAAGCAATTAAAAAAACATTTGGCGAACTGAAAGCACCTGCCTCCGGGGATATGTCGAGAAGAATCAAGGAAAGTGTTGATTCAGTTGTTACATTATCTCTTTTTGACAATAGTAACAACCTTTTGTATACAGATGAAGGCAAAAGAGCTGGTCTGGAAGTTATAGATAAGATTTTCGAATATCTATAGATAATGTTCGAAATGAATTTAAATTAAAGAGCATGAATTCAGAATATAAAAGCATTGCAGCAATATTACCCCCTCCTCCTTTCCATATGGTTGGAGATGGATTCAGAGTCCATAACTTCTTCCCATCGCTTCCTGAAATAGGACTCAAGGGAATGAGTCCGTGGTTTCTTATGGATTATGGCTCGAAATGGACGGTACCGCCATCAGCAACTCCAAAAGGCGTTGGAGTACATCCTCACAGGGGTATTGAAACAGTTACAATAGCCTACCATGGCAAAGTAGCCCATCACGACAGTGGAGGAAACAGTGGCGTTATAAGCGAAGGCGATGTTCAGTGGATGACAGCAGGATCGGGGGTGCTTCATAAAGAGTACCATGAAAAAGAGTTCAGCAAAAATGGAGGCCTGTTCCAGATGGTTCAGCTTTGGATAAACCTACCCGCAAAACACAAGATGACTCCGGCCAAATATCAGGCAATTGAAAACAGCATGATGGGCATGTATATTCTTGAAGACGGTAAGAGTGTTGTCGAAGTTATAGCAGGCGAATATAAAGGCAAAAAAGGTCCCGCCTACACTTTTTCTCCAATAAGCATGTTAAGTGCAAAACTTGAGAAGGGGGCTAAAACTGATTTCAGTTTTGACAGGAACAACAATACCGGAATCCTGGTTATCGAAGGTATAGTGAAGATAAACGGCATAAAGGAAGCACCCGAGAACAGTTTCATTTACTTTAATAATGATGGGGAAAACATTGTTATTGAATCAAGTGAAAAGAGCATTATTCTTGTTCTGAGCGGGGAACCAATCAACGAGCCAATAGCTCCATACGGTCCCTTCGTAATGAACACTGAGGCTGAAATAAAACAGGCATACCAGGATTATTATGACGGAAAATTTGGCTATCTTGAGGATTAAAATAAATTAAAAAATTGCCACTAAGACACAAAGAAACGAAGTAACTCAAAGATAACTTTGTGCTTCTTGGTGACTTAGAGTCTTTGTGGCAAAAAAACTATTGCAAATATGGTTCAGTTTATAAAATCGCCTTCACTAATAAAAGCTGCAGGCACTAAAGAGAAGATAATCAGAGAGTTTTTCGGTCATGTTAACAGCAAAACATCTGAGGTCAGCATTGCTCATATGACAAGTCCCGAGGGCTGGGTGGAACCCGGACAGACACCAAAGTTCGATGAGTATACAGTTGTTTTGAAAGGAAAGCTTAAGATCACTACAAAGAATGAAGAATTTATAATAGCTGAAGGTCAGGGAATTATGACTTCAAAAGATGAGTGGGTTCAATACAGCACTCCTTTTGAGGGAGGCGCAGATTACATTGCTGTTTGCCTGCCTGCTTTTGCACCTGATATTGTTAAGAGGGATGAATAGAATCTGAAATTTATGCAGCAGCTCCTGTGCTATTTTTCCTGAGACAATCTTGCTTTTCTGTTTTTTCTTGCCTTATAGATGAGGTAAATAATGAATATGGCTCCAAGAACATACATGGCATCATCCATATAGGGGAAGATGCTGTCTCTCATTTCATAGAGGTAATAGCCAACAATTGCAAGAATAATGTTCCAGATACCGGCTCCTACAAATGTATAAAGCATAAAATCGCGAAGATTCATTTTTGCAAGTCCTGCCGGAATAGAAATCAAATGCCTTACACCCGGAATGAGTCTTCCGATGAAGGTGGAGGTTTTTCCGTTTTTCAGGAAGTAATTCTCTGCATGTTCAACCTTCTCCCTTGAGAGAAGAAATACCTTTCCAACTTTTGACTCTGCAAATCTGTATACAATAGGTCGTCCAAGATAATATGCAAGAGTATAATTTATGAGCGATCCGGTCAACGCCCCGACTGTTCCAAAGAAAATAACAAGGAATATATTAAGCTGTCCTTCAGCCGCTTTGTATGCAGCAAAAGGAATTACAATTTCCGATGGCAGTGGAATAAATGTACTTTCGATTGCCATCAGAAGGGCAACAGTGAAATAGTTCAGATTGGCCATATACCAATCAAAGAGTGAATGAAAAAACTCCATTTGCTACATTTTTATATAAAGTATCAGAACCGCCACCTTAATACGATGGACGGCAAAAATAATCTTTTTACCAGACTTTCAATACCAGTTTCCCATTTTCCAAACCGACAAATGGCCCTGCAACTACATTTTCAGAGGAACGTACACGTCCGAAGTAGTCTTTATCGACAACTAAAAAGGAACCATCAGAATTTTCAAACCTTGCTTTTGGAATTTTTGCAATTCCAAGCAATTCACTGGTTATCAACGCCCCTTTGTAACTGTAATAATTTTCTGTAAGTTCAAAATTCAGCATCACTTCATTTCCTTCCTCAGACAATTTTATTCCCGGATTAAAATCGGAAGCCTGTAAATAATCCGTTTCCTTTTCATAAGGCTTTGCTCCTGAATAGAAAACATTTCCTTTCATAAGTACCGGAAGTTTTGCACCGTTATAACCCTCTGTTCCAAATTTCATTTTTGTGTTGTTGACTGCTTTCGCACCTTTCCCAACAAAAATATTATTAAAGAATCTGTCATCTCCAGCAAGAATGGTTGTTAGTCCGGCTATATCAGTTGAATGTGGCAGAAAGTAAGGTGTAAACCTGTTCGGTTCAGGCCATGTATAAACTCCACCGGCAATCAGGTTATGTATATATGCGCCTCCCTGTGACTGAGTTCTAACTGAATAGGGAGATAACAGAATATTGTTGTCGACTATAAATGGACCATGATTCACCTCGATAAACAGATCTTCAAGGTCATTGTTATAGAACAGGTTGCCTGAAACCCGGGTGCCTTGTGTCATCCAATCGAGCCACAATCCCCTGCCACAATCATGGATCCTGTTTTTTCTGATAACAGCATCTACGGCAGCATGAAATTTAATCCCGCCAATCTCGGCACCTTTAAATTGCCTCTTCGTCCAGATATTATAAATATGATTGTTCTCAATTGTGCTGAAAACTGCACCCATGCTTCCGCAAATCCCTGTCTGCTCACAATTATATATAGTATTGTTCCGAACAATATGAGAACCGATATTATCTTTGTTCCATCCATTTCTTAAAGTCCTGAACACTACTTCAATATAATGAATATTACCATCACGGTTCACATTTCCTTCATCAAGAGACCATACATTATGGCCTGTTCCCCGCTCTTTTCCCAGAGTTATTCCCGAGCATTTTGAATCGCTTATAATGTTGTTTTCAATTATCCAGCCTTTATTCCAGTGAGTTGCTATCATACCAACCTGTTCAGCTGTCGGAGCAGCCCACTGAGTTGCTGCCTGACTGATGTGAAATCCGCTTATTGTTAAATAGTTAACACCGGGTTTGTCGGGATAAAAACAGGTTCTGCGGGTTGAAATTTCAACAAGTTCCTTATTCGGATTATACTTCTGAAAATTGGCCCATATTGTAGTGTTAATAGCATCGCTTTCACAATACCACGTGTATGCAGATCCTTCAGCGTCTTTTATCTTATTGTCGGGAACAGGGTTAATCACTTTGGAGATAGTCTCCTTTTCAAAAAGCGACTTACCATTTAAAAAGACCTCACCTGTATGATGAATCCTTCCCATTCTGCCAAACCAGTCACCGAAAACCGAATCCTGATAAGGATTATAGTCACCAAAAAATGAATTTGGAATAACAACTTTCCATACCCCTGTTTTCTCCTTTTTCCATCCCGTAATTATCTCAGAACCTTTTATCTCGGCTTTTTCACCCGGAGCAGCCCTGTAAACAATTCTTTTTGTATCACTTTCACCTCCCCGCAAAGGGTTAATCCATTCTCTGTATGTTCCGGCATGAACAGTAATTGTATCGCCCGGAAACGCAAGCCTTGCAGCTGCAGAAATTGTTTTAAGTGGCATAGAAACTGATCCGTCGTTTGAATCATTGCCTTTGACGGATACATGGATTTCCTTCCCATTTATGAGCGGAAACAGAAAAGAAAAAAGAAAAAAGAAAAGGCAGGTTTTCATCATAAGGCTGGTGTTAAAACTATAAATCTACTAAGAAACTTTTTGGTTTTATCAATCTTCCTTCAAACACATATTCATTGTTGCCAAAATTAACAACAGCTCTTTTGCCAGATGAAAATACTGTTTCCTGCACCGAATGATCGGCAGTTACAAACCTGTGAGAAACCATCTCGTCATAACCTATTTGCTGAAGCCATGGGCAAATATTTTTATAGCTTTCGATAAAAGTATTCTTATAACTTTCCCACCTTTCACGATCGATACTCCAAAGAGGCGCACTACCATACAGAATATTAAAAAGATCCTTCTTCCACCAGATTTCAGGTGTATGGTGATTGCCATCCTCCCATCTCCACGATGTCACAATTGCGTCGTGATATACAAGTTCATATAGCGGTACCCTTGTATACTCGTTTATTGAGTATTTCAGATATTTATCATTTGCAACCCTTGTGCCAACCATTTGAGTAGGACGTGGATTATTGCTCCAATCGCCGGTATAATAAATTGTACCCTTTTTTTCAATCCCTGACCCCCACCATGTTCTCTGAAGAGTCATCATACCATGAACATATACACTGTTTGAACCAACAAAATCAGCTCCCCATTCCCCTCCGAGATACTGATTATACTTTTGGGCTATCATCCTGTAGTTATTATTAACCTCTTCTGCAAACTGCTGACGCGTAAGGGGATGCTCCTTTGAATAACATTCAAATAGTCCGTTTGCCTGATATACATCGAGGAAATATGATTCGTGAGGAAACTCTTTCAGTTCCCGTTCAATTCTTTTCGTTATCTGAGGCCTCATAACAGCAGGACAGCTGGTATGACCGAACTGATTTGAGTTAGTTTTCCCGTCATTTTTCCTTGTTACAAGCTCATTAAATAATCCGGGATAAGAAGTTCTTGCAAAACGCATTGGCCCGTTTTCATCAAAGGCAGTCTTTATGGTATCCCTCAGTTTCAGGTCGGTAAAAAGTTCATAAACTCCGGATGCATAACCCAACTCTTTAAGTTTGTTGTCGTAACCGGTTTCAGGATAGGGAGTGTGATTTGCATCCCAGAGAATTAAAGCTTTGTCTATCCCCGATTTTTTCATTTCCTGTGCGAAACTTACCTCGCGGGCTTTGTCCCAGACATAAATATGTACTGCCCCGATCATTTTCCCGAGAGCAGGAGTCTTCTTCTGATTTTCCCTGAGGGTGATTACATTGTTTTTCTTCCAGATATAATCCCTGTATGTTTTAGCCTGAGAAACATACCCCCCTTTATCAAAAAAGTGATAAGTTACTTTACGGGAATACCCGAATTGCCCCATAGATGCCAGCCAGACCGGGGAAAAAGTAACAAGTCCATCTTCTCTGGTTGTCCTTAAGGCAGCATCAAAAGGTGTTTCAAGAATGGCCATATAGCCTGTTTCGTACTGATTGTCAACCACTCCCATCCATGCCATTGAAAGTCCTCCTCCACAATAAAACGTTCTGCCGTTTCCCAGAGGGTATTCCTTATCATCTGCAGGAAGTAAAAGGCCCTCTCCATCGGTATAAAGAAGATAATGGTTTTTGTCAGGAGTTTTAAAGGGGGACGGGAACTGAATTTCATCTACTTCCATTTTTTCGCCGGCATTAAGAACAACATCAAGTTCAGATTCCGGAGTAAGAATGAAAATGACATCAAAAGAATATTTTCCCTCAAATGAAACATAAATCGAATTATCTTTCTGATATGTTCTTTTTACTATCAGTTGATATTGATACACTGATTGCTCCCAGGTCTTATTGCATCTTTTATCTGTTACCCTGAGCAAAGCAGTCTGGTCATCAAATGCTATCTCAAGGTTTGTGTCAGAGACTTTCAGGTTTTTTGAAAAACAGGGCAATGAAAGAAGTGAGAGAAGAAAAAGGAACAGGGCTGCTTTTTTCATATATATATGCATTTGATACTTTTCTGATATCCTATATTTATAAACCAATTACTCGTTCAGAATTCTTGTGATTCAGAGCTAAAATCTTTACAGGCACAAACAATCCCGAAGGCAGCAATTTGCCGTTAGCATTATCTTTCCGATATGTCAGTGCACCAAAAAACAGCTCGCCGGCAAATACCGATTCTTTGTTAAATTTCACCTTCCATACGCCATTCAGAGCAGAAGCCGGCTTGCTTCCGGAGTTTGATCTGGAACCAGATGCCAACTCTGCAGGCGACTCAAGGAAAACAATAAAAGCAGAACCTTCGGCTGCCAGTTCAATCGATGAGGAAGTAATACAATTTGCTGCTGAAAACTGATCCGGTATCATCATGTCCTTGCTGATTTATTTTCAGCTTAGATCCTTTTCCAATCAAAACGGGAATAGGTTGTTCCTCTGCCATATTTTGTGATACAATCTACAGTTTTTCATACGCTTTTCATTTTTTTTGAAGGCTCAGTTTTTATCTGTTAAAACTCTTACTTAATTTGGAACTTGATTCTGTTTATCGTTCTGGCAATTTAATACTATTCTTAAAATGTATAATTCAAAAGGATAAATTATTATCTCAGATACTGTTATATAATATTTAAATGTGGACAGGACCAGTTTATATGCCTCAATTTGATGCAGAATCAGCAAATGTTATATACTTGCATAATATATGCAACAAAATCGAAATATGCTTTCTAATTGTTTCCGATCATGAATAAAAAAGCTCTGTTCTTTTTGATCATTATAATTCATTTTATAATGTACCAGCGACTATTTTCTCAGAAAATATTTGAATCTGGCACATATCCTGATGAGTCAGGTTTTAAATCCCGGATGGAGCCAATGCTGGAACGTATAGCTGCAAAAGATTTTGGAAAAAGAAGCCTTGCTGATTCAAAATGCCCTGATACCGGTTTGCCTGTAAAGACATGGGCTGTTGAGGGAGAGGAAATTATTTCACCATATACAGGACGTAGATATAAACAGGGTCCGACAGGATATTTTGGTCCAAAATCGCGGAATGTAGAAGGACAAATAGATGCTTTTGGCGGGGACCCTCTTAAATATGACCTTCCTCCGGTAACGGCTTCAATGTTGCTTAACCAGCGTATAAATGAGGCCAAGGCATTTATTTCGATACCGGGTAATATGAAGCAACAGTATCATTTTGCCTGTAATAACTGGGCAAGATTTTATCCGCTATTAGCTGAGAGAATGGGTATTGAGTGGCAGATGGAGTTTGCAAAATATGTGGGGAGCTATGCAGAATCAAGAAGACCTTCTGATGGAGAGCGCGAATGGCTAAATCTTCCCACACCTCACAACCTTGTCGGAGAGCCAGGACAATTACTGGGTGGAAATTCGATTGATGGTGGTACAGAGAACCACAAGACACAATGGAGAACGAGTTGTTTATTATATTCCCAGGTTCTGGGGGATACTGCACTCATTTCTGGTTATCATGCGGAAGAGGCAGAAAAACTAAGCAAGGAAATGTTACGCGATTACCTGAAAAGACTCTTAATTACCGGAAACGGTGAATATGATTCTCAGATCTACTATCCATATTCCATTGAGGGATTTCTGAATTTGTACGACTTCTCACCCGATGAAGAAACCAGGGCTCTGGCGAAATTTGCACTTGATTATTATTTTGTTACTTATGGATTAAAAGTCATTGACGGAACAATTGCCGGGGCTCAAAAAAGAGGTTACCTGCCTGGTGACAATCCAAACGATATGGAAACAATGATTTGGGCATTTTTTAATAATACCAGCCGTGACATGTCGAAAACAACTGCAAGAATTCATCAGGTTACAACAACTTACCGTCCAAATATAGTGATATGGAATATTCTGAGAAAAAACCTAAAGTTACCATTTGAGGCCAGGATGAGCAGACCTTTCTACCACATGGATAAGGCTGATGCATTTGCTGAAACATTCTACTGTTCAGAGTCATATGCAATGGGAAACATTCAGATGACAATTGTTGATAATCCCAACCAGCAAATGGTCTGGTCTATAGTGGCAAAAGGAACAAATGGGCCGGTTTGCTTCAGTGGGGGTCATCCAATGCGAGGCAGTTCATCTGGTCATAGTCCTTATACTCAGACATTTCAATCAAAGGGGTCTTTAATTGTTTTGACCGGACCAACGGGCAGTTTTACAAAAGCAGATACTTTGCCACCTGAGACTCCTCCCGGAAAGGTTCGTGCGAACTACTGGCTTCTTTCTGAGGCAGAACAGGGTAGCTCGTATGAGATGAATAATCGTGCAAAATATGCTTCAAAAACACTAAAGGAACTATCTCTTCCAGTTAGCAGCAAACCTGAAGATGTTGACAGGTTGTGGTTAGAAAGCAAGAGTGGTGCATCTACATGGTTCTTTTTTCCCCGCTCACTAAAACCACTTGAATTAAATGGCCGTATCTACTTTGAATCAGAAAAGATGTTATTATGCATCAATCCTTTATCTGAAAAATATTTTGTTGTTGCACCAACAGATATAAACTCACTAAAGATCAATGAGGCTAAAGCCTTCTTCAGCCAGTACAGTGTAATAGTATTCCCGGGGAAGGTATCCGGTTATATTGTTGAAACAGCAGAGAAATCCGGATTTGGCTCAATCGGTGAATTTGATAGTTTTCTGAAAGCAAATACTTCATTGAAATTTGACCAGCTTAAACTCCGGGTTGATTACCTTTCAGCAAATAAGGAAAGGATGGAGATGAACTATAATCAATTGGGTTTGAGTTGCAAAGCAGTTCTGAACGGGGTAAAGCAAAATTTTGCCAGGTTTACGGACGGAGCAGTTTATCAGAGTCCTTATCTTAATATTAAAAATGGGAAAATGAATGTTTCTGATGGTAAATTGTCATACACAGTAGACTTTACAGGTCAAATTCCAAAGTATTACTAAGACTTTTAATTCAACATCAGGTAACGGATTCAACCAGGCTGATGAATTATAGTTTTAAATGTGTAGTGGTTCATCTCACAATCTTTGTCAATTCTGAATGTAATACCATGAGCTGGTTCGTTTTCAACATTGGTTTTTATTCTGACGGAGTAATCACCACAGAACCCTCTGAATTTAACCCTTCCATCCATGTCCGTTTTAACAGTAAGCCGTGTATTCCATTCATTATGGATAAGATTCTTTATTCTGTCGTAAACCGGGTTAAAGGTATGATTAGATAAGGTGTCGTCTCCGAACCGGACGGCATCGCCCATAAATCCCCAGAAGTAAAATGAGTGAATATTTGGATGTCCGAAAGCACAGGTCATGAAATTGATTACGAATTCATCCCTTATTTGCTGCATTTCTTCGGGTGTATAAGCTTTGTTTATCTTTTTTTCTCCAAGGGTCCTCCACTCTTCCGATTCTATTATTCTTCTCCCGCTTTCACTGTTAAGATCATTCTGGCTGGCCCAGAATTCGGTTATGCTTAAAGGAATACCTGTTTCTGCCAGTTCATCGTAGATTTCAATCTGTGCTGAAGGGAGCAACCATGCCGGTCTGCCCTGGTCACCGATCAGATTTGGGGAGGCACCTGCATCTCCCAGGCGCCTGGTAAGCTCTATCAGTCTTTTCCTCTGTATCGCTGCGTTAACTGGTTTTCCGTTCTGATCAGTCATATCTGATCTCTCAGAATAGCCTAGTCCATAGTCATTTATACAATAGAGAGCATCCGGGTCCTCCTGTCTGGCCCAGTTTATCACTAGTGAAATATATTCAACCATATTCTCCATAGTTTCAGTATGGGGCCACTGGCGCGAGGCAAGGTTTTTCGGGGCCGCCTCCCAAAGCATTTCATTTACAGCATCCCAAAGCTTAACCTTACCTTTATACCTGGCGCATAGATTTCTGACCCTTACCTCCATGAATTTTTTCTGAGTATTCCAGTCATATCTCTGAAGCCAGTCAGGTATTGACTTAGGTATTGACCAGAAAAGGGGATGGCCCTTGACTGTGATTCCATTGGCATTTGCCCAGTCAACAGATTCGTTGAAGTCATCAAGCCTCAGGTCGCCCTGAAAGTCCTCAGTTTTTGTGGCATCATTCCTGGGCCTTTCTGTCCAGTAAACCGTTGTATTCAGCGAATTAAGAACCTCTGAAAACCGTTTCCGGAAGTATTTTGCCCTGTCATGATCTCCAGCACCATTCCTGTACATAGTAGCCATACTCCAGTTTGTATCGCCAAACAGAAACTGGTGCTTTAACTGTTCTATTTTAACCTCCCTGTTCTGAAGTGGCTTACCATTCCTGTCTAGCAGCACTATTTCAGTATCCCGCATCCTGATTTTGGTGATATTCTGTTTTGCTCTCTGAAGGGTATCATTGTCATTAGCTCCTGGCAACAACCTGAGCTGATTATTCATTCCTGAACCAGGTCTTCTAATAATTGGTGGTGTAAAGATACCTGTTGATAAAGCTGCGGCACCAAGAGTGCCTTTAAGAAGAAATGACCTTCTGGATAAGTCTCCGGGTTTAATTACTTTGCTCATCTGAAAATAAATAGATTTTGTAATTTTTTTGTAAATATTACTTCTGACACCTTATCCAAATACCATTATCAGGTGCAATAGGGATCTCATTTGTATTGATTCTTTCACCAGTTACAGCATCAGATGATGATTTGTATTTATAATTCTTAAATGAAATATTTGCTTTCACAAGATTTGAGGAATCGTTTATCAGAAAGTAGTGATCAGCTTCAGGAGAAGAGAGCCTGTATACAATAGCTTCTTTACACTGATAAGGTGAAGAATACGATCCCATTGAATATTTCAGAAGCATAGATTCCATCTCGCGATTATCAGGTTTTAAACACATTTTTGATGCTTCATAACCGATAAGGACTGCAGTACCTTTTCCAAAAGTATTTTCCATTACAGCAGGATTTCCATTATTATAATCAGCCAATACCCGTGCTGTTGTTGGTGTAGCATAAATTGTGAAACCCTTTATAACCTTTCCATCAATAGTATTGGTTATATTAAATCCTGAGTACTGAAAATCATTGATTGTTGTTCCGAAAAGTCTCTCGAAGTCAGAGCCTTTACCTGTTGGATAAACCCTTGAATATTCATCCATTACAGCTCCAGGCATGTCCATTATCAACCTCCCACCCTGGTTGACATATTCAGTAAGTATTGGCATAAGGTCTGTTGAAAATACCAGGTTGCCGGGAAGATATATTATTTTATAACGGGGAGCCAGTCCGGCTTTCAGGTCGCGGCCTGTAACATATTCAAATGGAATATTATTATTGATCATTGCCCTGCTTATTCCTATCCTGCTATAATAGGGATCAAGGGCATAATCAGGACGGCTCTTTAAACTCAAAACAGTCATCATCGCCTCATTATTCCAATCAGTGAGAACTCCAACAAGAGGCTCTTTATGAGCTTCCCATATCTCATCGCGGTATTTATCCATCGCCCTGGCAATTTTACCAACCTTTATTGCTCTTGCCCCGGGCTGGTTATTTCTGTCGAGAAGTGAATATTCGCCTGCTTCCAATCCTGCTGTTCTTACACTCCAGCTCCATAATCCGAATCCTTTGAATCCTCCGGCAATCTGACTTAAAATAAACTGGGTCATAATTCCTTCGTCCACTGTAAAACCAGTATTTAAGCTTTTCTCCCCGCTGAGTTGCTGGGGACCTCCTGTAGCTTCCCATGGGCCTGCCCAACCTCCCTTGAAATAGTCGGATGCAAGTGATGTCTGCATATAAAAGGGGCGTGCCAACTCTCCGTTCACTTCATTGAAATGCCACACAAAATGGATTGAGGGATAAAATGAACCATAATTTGCCATAAGGTTGGCAATACTTTCAAGATCAACACAGAACGAAGCCTCGGGTCTGAATAGACCAAGTTCTCCACCGGCCCTGAAAGGAGCTTCCTTATAGAAATCTCTGAATTTATCGGCATTAGTCTTGATTGTTGAAAGACTATGATCAACTTTAAACCTGAGTATATCAAAATTATTTCTCATTTCCCGGGGGGGCATTGATTTCCACCTTTTACGAAAATCATCCCATGAAGCAAACTTCCCGCCAGCCGGCTCTAAACCTATATGGTATATGTTCCAGGCCTGATTCAGGTTCTCTATGTTTCCATAGTGATTAATGCACCAATCTATAAATAATGATTCACCATTCTCATTCAGTTCAATTCCACGGCCTCCAACAAGAGGATCATAAGCCCGGCTTCCTCCTGCTAAAAACTGACTCTCAGCTTCACTATTTGTTTGTTTGTATTCTATAGTCTTTAGTACTCTTTTTTTAAGCAGCTCAGTCTGATAGTTAATCATTGCAGGACTTTTCCTGGCCTCACTAACCGGAGTATTTGCTGGAATTTTTAGCTTCATTAGTAATTCAGGTGTAATTTTTTCCCATCCACCCTCGCCGTACCACCATGGGATGATTCCCTCTTCAAGTGCAATAAGGCTTATTTGCTCAATGGTCCATCCGGGAATAGTTTGAATTTGCTTTAAAGCATTGAATCCCAGTTCTTTCATCAGGCGAAAATGAGCACGAATCTCTTTTTCTCCTTCCCCCGGGTGCTGAATATAAACAACTCCGGCCGGCATCGGATGAAGAGTTTTAAATTTTTGCTGAACATCCGAATAATGGAGTTTATCATAAAGGGAAGTCATGAATTCATCATCTTGCTGTGCGGCCAGAACCATAGGAAATAAGGTAAGAATTAAGAGTAGTTGTTTTTTCATTTCATTTCCAGTTTACTTAATCACTTCAAAATTTGAATTTTTAATCACATATTTTATACTTTCTAGAGATGATGCCTTTGCAATTGGGGCAAAAATATAACCACCCTTCAGTTTGTTCCCCCAGAATGCACTGAATTCTGCCTGCTTAGGTCTTGAATAATCAAATCTGTGGATCCTCATCGATCCGTTCTCAATTCTTTCGGGATGTTTCCATGCCTGAGGGATATCATCTGCCACTGGCCACTGGATATGTAGATTATCGATTATAAGATTTGAAATGTTATCTGCAACAACAGCTGCAAGGGCTCCAACTGCTTCCGGGTGATCCTTCGCTTTAGGAAATTGGCTACTGCCTGATCCTGAAAGCATAGGCCGGGGATCTTCAATCATCGGATACCTTAATATTATGTCTCTTAAGGTAATATTCTCAATCAGACCTCCATCCTGGCAGGTAAGTAGTATACGACCCTCAGTTTCGCAAGTGAAATTGCTGATAATGACATTTCGTATTATCCCAAGCTTACTGGTGTCGGTTAACTGATTAACCATTATCTGAACCGGACGGTTAAAAATAAGAGGTGCATTTGTGTTTGCCGTGATATTTGAAATATTAATCCTGTCGTAGGTAGCTCCGGCTTTTACATATATTCCTATTGCCCTCGATGATTTATTAACAATACAGTTGCTGAATGTAACATCAGTCATATCCCTTACTGATTCGTTGCAACCCATCTTAAGACCAACACAGAGTGTCTCCAGAATACAGTTGGTTACAGTTATTCTGTGACACTCCCTGCTGTCTTCTGTTGTTTTAAGACAGATTGCATCGTCGCATGTTTTTATAAAACAATCGGATATTATTATATCATTACACCCTGTTATGTCAATACCATCTGAATTTGGACTATAAAGGCTATTAATAATATTTACAGAAGAAATTTTTGCAAGGTCGCAGTTAAAAAGATGAATATTCCAACCGCCACCTGTTTTAACTGTAACATCTCTTAATGTTATGTTCTGGCAATTTACTATTTCAATAAGTGGGCTTACTTTTTTATCCTTTGGTTTCAGCCATCTTGGTATCACCATAACTCCATCATTGTCTTTCTCATATTCCTGCCAGAAAGCCTGCCCATTCCCATCAATGGTTCCTTTTCCTTCTATTGTAATATTTTTACAATCCGAAGCCACAATAAGGTGGTAAGGCTGTCTGTCGGCATTATGTCCCCAGGAAAGTTCTTTATAATCTCTTATATCAGATGAACCCAATAAGGTTGCACCAGCCTCTATTTTTAGTGTTACATTACTTTTCAGAAAAATGGATCCTGTTAAATATATACCATTCGAAATCTGGACAGTTCCACCACCAGTTGAAGCAACTTTGTCAATAGCCTTTTGAATACTTACTGTGTTCAGAGTCCTTCCATCACCTTTTGCCCCTGTTTCAACCACATTTACTACCTGGGCATTTGAAAGATTAAGAACAAACCAGGAAAGGAGAATGGGACTAATTGATTTGACATATCTGTGTATACTCGTAATGCTCATATCACCAGTCTTTCAAATTAAAATTGACTTTCTTTATATCGTTGGCTATTAAGTACTTAACAGTAATTAATGATTCATTATATTTGATTGATTCGGTTCTGATATAATCTGACGGGATCTTTAAAAGTAAGCAAATATACTTTTTTGTTATAAATGATTTCGCATCAATAAAAAGGTTGTTATTCACCCCATGAAATGTAATTGTTGCCCTTTTTTCAGGAGAGAAAGTATCACCCAACCCTGTAGTTCCGAATTCGAGGCCTTTTGCCCAAAGTTTCCCTTCTTTTGTACCATTCCAGACATGAAGCCAGGGATAATCGATTGATTTCCAAAGATAACCAACTAAGATCCCCGATTCAGGGCTGGCAGCGGTTACCCACCCATATTCATCTTCAATTATATGAGTAGATACATAACTGTAATTAGTATCTGATCCTGTGAGATCAATGCTGTTCTTCAGGGTATCAGAATAGCCCGACGGCCATTTATATTCGAATAGTGTAAGAGCCTTATTAATCAGTGACTGATTAAACCCAAAAGTTGCGTTAGTGCTGATAATGGTTCGCCCATTAAGGAATGGAGTCCCTATAGTTGAATGCTGCACAATTGCAGTAAAGATCCCGGTGTTAAGGAGGTTTGATATTTTCTCCTCAACAAGAAATAAAGATTCATTCTCTGATAAGGATATTTTTCGATGAACCGAAAATTGCTCAAGCCTTGGAAAGACAGACATACTCAATTCGGTGGTACTAATTGATGAATCCTTTTCCCACCAGATGTTTGAAGGTTCACCATTATGAGGAATCCCCGCTGACTTCTCCTGAGAAGTGGGAGATCCCCATCTGCCTGTACAGATAAAATGTCCCTGAAAGGGGGCCCCATTCTTATTATTCTCAGGCATTTCGCTGTCTGGCATCTTCCATGTAAAAGGATTTACAGGTAAATCGTTGAAAACAAATCCGGTTATTGCTCCTCCAAATCTCGAAATATTAAGAGTTACTTCAGGATTCTTAAGTACGAGTATAGTGTCATGCAGATTTTCAAGTGTATCTGGATTTTCTCCTGTAGTATTATTACAGGATAATGAGGAAATCACCAGGACCAATACCAGTATATTTCTTATCATATTTCTATTTATTTTCAGATTACTAATACCTATTCTGACAATTAGTGTTCTTAGCCATACTAAAGTATCCCTGTTTTTCTTTGTCATCACATTTCATTTAGTAAGGCTTGGGCTATTTGTATTATAATAAGTATAAATTATGTTGCCTACTTTTATCTGCTGGTCATTAACAAGGCTCACTGGTGGGTGTTCGGCTCCTTTTGGCTGTAGTGTAAAAACAACACTTATTTTCCCTTTTGTATTGCAATCAATGGCATTGGTCCAGTTATATGCTCTGTCATTATAGGCAATCCCGCTATTATTCTGAACAGTATTCCCACCGTAATGGATTTTTTCTGAAGTAACTCTGAGTGCCTCTGCATCAGTAAATACAACAGCCTTTAGTTCTGATCCTTCGGGAGAGGTAAGCAGGAAGCCATCATCAAGAATCTTAAGGTTATTAAATTCCGGTGAATTCATTCTCCATTTTCTGCCGTTATCTGAAATATCAGAGATAATAATTACAGCCTCGGCTCCCGATCGTTTACTATAATCAGTTACCATGGTTCTTGTATGATTTTTTACACCAACACAGCTTCCTGTTACTGTCATTGATCCTGAACCATCTTTTTCGAGTTTGATATTTAGCACTTTCCCTTTTGTGCTGAACCCGGTCAATGTATCCGAAATCTTTTCAGCAGGAAATAATGTGGACTGACCTGCAACATACCCGGTGCGACCGGCACCAACCGCCCATATGCTTCCAAGCCCTATAATCCGGAATCCCAGGTTATCCTCACCCTGGTGTCCGCGCACCCTGTTTGCTGTAGCTGTTAAAGCTGACAAAATATCATTCTTGTCAAGGAATCTGTTCCTGAAAAATGCAATACCCTGTTCGGGATCATAATAGGTTAGCCAGCCTGCTTTTTCAGGATTTTCAGCTGAAATGTTTACAGGATGCCAGATTATATTATAAAATGGCTGCACTTTTTCAGCACTCCAGGTATCAATACTGCTCAGATAATTAATCATCCAGAGCAGGGCAGGTTTTTGAGATTCAGGAAACAGTCGCAGCCCAAGTGCCAAAGGGAAATAATCACCCATCGGATCATCATCAGAGAAATCAGGTTGTGTTACTTTTCCATTGATTCCCCTTATTGATACCGATGCGGTGGAATAGCCCCATAAAGCATTATGGGCTTCAGTTACAATATAACTGTCGAATCTATTCTGGTAATGGTTTTTAAATGCAACAAGGGCTGGACCAATAAATGACCAGTTGTATGAAAAATACGACAGGCTTTCAGTATTCCATCCATTGGAATTCAAATTTGCTTTCATATGTTCACCCAGCCTCTTATTGGCATCCCATTGATAGGGTAATAACCTTGAACGGATATCACTTGTTGCACTGAAATCATCGCATACAAGAGAAGCAAAATAAACTGCACCATATCTTACCCCCATCCAATTACTTTCGATAGAGTAATTGGCATCATAACCCATATTCGAAGAAGTTGTCATTATAACATAGATCAGCTTTTCGCTGACAAGTATCCGCTTATCATTATCCCATACTTCATAACAAAGATCATAAGCTTCAGCAATGTTACGCAGAAGTCTGGCCCGGTTTAATCCTCTTGAAACCGGGTTACAAAAAATATCTTTATTATTAATTACTGCTGAGGTATATAACCATGCCTTCTCGCCTTCCACATTATTACCGGTTAGTATATACATATATGCATACAGCCGGGCAAGCTCTGAGCTGTCAGATATATTCTTGTTCGACTTAAGGTTCATTTCTTCTGTTGTCATTTTCAGAGCAAGTGCCATGCTCTTAAATGGTTCACTTTTTACCCTTAACCTTATCTCAGGTACCTCTTCCTTCAAAAGTAATCCACGTGGATGCAAAAAATTGCTCTGGGAAAAGAGTGAATAAAGATTGAATGTAAGAAGGGCCAGTATTATTGCTAATTTCATTTATTCCAGGGTGTTATCATAAGAAACGCGTTTTGTTTGGGATTATATTTAACAGCCGGGCAACATGCCATATTATGCCTCCAATAGGCAGAAGTAACCAACAAATGCATTTTAATCTATAGGTCGTACAACCGGTTCCGGCCATCCTAAATCCTTGCTTTGTATACTATCAATTCAATCAGTATTAACGAAAGTACAAAAAAAATAAAGATCTAAATGCCTTTTCTTCCTGATGAAGAGTAATTGCAAATCGGAAGGGCTAAAATTTATATACATTCTTAAAATTAATCTGCTGATCTGACAATAGCTAATATTTTAATCCCATAAGTCATAAAACAATAAATATATTCGTAAAATTGTGAGAATTAAATGTATGCTTTATGGTGATTATTATTCAATGCGATGATCGTGTGGGGCTTGTTGCTGATATTTCAACAGTTCTGGCAGGGTTCAATTGCAATATTGTATCAATGCGCGAACATGTTGATTCAGAAGAAAATAAATTTTTTGTCAGGATAGTTGCAGAGGGTATAACCAATCCCTCTGATATTGAGAACGCAATTATGGAAGTATTGCCTGATAATGCCACTGTCAATGTAAATCCCCTACCTGAAAAGAATATCATAGTTCTTGTTACAAAAGAATATCATTGTCTGAGCGACATTCTTACCCGTAATCATTTTAAGACCCTCGGAGCCAATGTTCAGTGTGTGATAGGGAATCATACTGACCTGCAGAACATTACAGAAAGATTTTCAATTCCGTTTCATTATATATCACATGAAGAAAAAAGCAGGGAGGACTTCGAGTCTGAATTAATGAATACAATAATTCCATATAAACCTGATTACCTTATCCTTGCAAAATTTATGCGCATCCTGTCGCCTGAATTTATCAGTTCATTCAGACTAAATATTATAAATATACATCATTCCTTTCTGCCTGCATTTATAGGTGCAAATCCTTACAAACAGGCTTATAAGAGGGGAGTGAAAATAATAGGTGCAACAGCTCATTTTGTAACAAATGATCTTGATGACGGACCAATTATTGCTCAGAAAATCGCAACAATAAATCATTCACACAAACTTGCCGATCTCATAAAATCGGGCAGGGAAAATGAGACTGCTGCTCTTGTCAGAGCTATGCAGCTAGTATTTGAGGACAGGGTATTTGTCTATAATAATAAGACTGTTGTATTTGAATAAGTAAGGGCTTGATTTATAAAGTCTTTGCCGATGACCTGGCTTAAGGCATTATAATAATCGCCCTTTTCCGGATGCCACTGAACCGCATTCACATAACCTTTACCTTCAGGATCTGACCATTCAAAGGCTTCAATAATTCCATCTTCACTAAACGCAGTTGCGCGAAAACAGGGGGCAAGGTTTTTGACTGCCTGATGATGAACAGAAACAATATCAAAGCTTGTCTTTCCGGTTATTTTGCAGAGATTGGAAGTAACATCAACAGTAACACTATGGTATGCCAACTGATCAGTATCAGAACTATGAATTACATTTTTCCCGTGATCAGCCGGAATATCAACTATTAAACTGCCACCCTGACTCACATTTAATATCTGCTCGCCCCTGCAAATAGCGAGTACCGGAAGTTTCATCAACAAGGCTCTTTCTATAAGTGCAAATTCAAGAGTATCTCTGGATGGATCCAATTCACATCGGTTCGCTTCCGCTGACCTGCCATAATATGAGGGATGTACATCCACTCCTCCGGTAAGTACAAATCCCGAACATTTCTCCAACGCTGTCAGTGCATCAGGTACATCCATTCCATAGAAATTTAAATACTCAAATGCAGGATCGACACTCCTAAGCCATTTTACATATAGCTGATATTTGCCTTCTTCAGAGGCTTTTGAAAATCCGATTGTCATAATTGTCCATGCTATATTTTACCACTAAGGTCTCAAAGGTTACACAAAGGCACACAAAGGTCTTTTTCAACAACCCCTGTCCTATTTCAGACTATTGGTCTGTATCTCAAAATATTTATAATCCGAAGCATTACCAACCTTGAAATACCTTCGCGATCTTACAGGTTCGTTCCCACCATCAGCCACAAATTCAGCCAACATTAAATATCCTCCGGGCTTCTTTGGCAGGGATATTTCGACCGTAAACGAAGAACGGTCGAAAGATGTAAGATTAACAGGCAGGCTTTTCTTTGAAATAGTTTTACCTTCACTGTCAAGTATTTTCAGAGTAATACTGCCTGTCACAACTTTGTTTAAATCATTGATCTTTGAAAGCTTTAGCGATAGCTTTTCCCCCGGCTGGTGAGGATCGGTAAGTTTAACATATCGTTCATCACCAAGATTTATAAATACTGCAGTTGGTGCGAAAGCATGCTTGAACCAGTTCAAAGTCGGTATTGGTTTAAGATCTTTAATATTGTCCATAAACCAGTCGCCGGTATAACCATAGTTATTCGCAAGATAACAGAATGCAAGCACTCCTGCCAGTTCGGGCTCACTTCTCAGCCACTCGGTTTCGAGCTGCATAAAATAAGCCTGAAACTCCCGGTTTTGTTCAGGTGTTGAGTTTGGACCCAGATAATAATTGTAATCATTCACAGTAAGCTTGCTTGGCATGCCGTTTCTCCATAGCCAGATCCAGCCGTACTCATTCACCAGTTGCGGGACTCCGGCAGATTGAATCTTTTTAAGTTGTGGCGGTTTCAAATCCAAATCTCCCAGAGGATAGTAGCCTTTCTTAGGCACCATCTGACTGCTTTTTACTCTTCCCATATAAGGATGAGGTTCATCCATCTCATCTGTCTTCATCAGTCCTTCCACCATGTAACCGGCATCCCAGATCCGTGTCGGGTCAAGTTTTTTCAGGTCGGGAATAAGTGTATTGCCGATGAAATTATCTGTATTTTCATTTATTGCATCCCATATTGCAATGCTCGGATGGCTTCCGTCACTCCAGACCCAGTCGGTGTATTCCTTCCTTATCTGATCGTCCCAGCCATGGTTCTGCCAGTAGAGCCATTCGTTCTGAAATAACAATCCGCTTTCATCAGCAATATCGTACCAGAAATCAGGAACAATTCCGACACAAATTCTCATCGCATTCCAGTTCAGCTGTTTGGGATAACTCACAAGAAGCTTCTTCACCCACTCCCTGTCCCAGACAAGATTACCACAGTCAGGATCTTCGAAAAACCTCTGAAGCGTAATGTTGGTACCCCGAAGAATATATTTTTCACCATTCAGGTAGTAGAACTTACCTTTTGTATTAAAATCGCGCATTCCAAACTGATTACCGAATTCATCCGAAACAACGTTTTTTGTTATAAGACTTGCCGTTGCATTATAAAGAAAAGGTTTCTCAGGTGTCCAGGAAGTAAAATCAGCAAATGGAATTTCCACTACCATTTCAGTCAGATTATCTCTTTTTGCTGAGAATAGACCCTGTGTGGATGCGACCTTTTTGCCCGAAATCTTTTCAGATATAGAAACTTCAAGTCTAACTGAATCATTCATTGGATCACCATAGAAAATCTGAGCAGGTATCAGGCTCCTTATCTGGGCTTTTACAGTTACTTTTTTGTTTTCCACAGAAGGAAGAACCAGCAACCGGTTAATCCGGATATTGCCTGTGAAAGACAGCAGTACATCATCCCATATCCCCGGGAGATAATGTTCCTTCTCCTTATCAGTTCCTCCGGCAGCCTCAGCAGGGAGCCATGTGCGCTCGCCGACTCTTATAAGAATCTCATTCTCTGCACCATATTTAATGGCTCTGTTTACAGGAAATTCAATCGGAGTGTAACATGCCATTGAAGTCCCCAGATCCATACCATTAATATATACCTGAGTTACATACTGACTCTTCTTAATTGTAATAATCCCTTCTTTGCTTTCAAGCTCCTTAGGTATAAAAACTGTTTTCCGGTACCAGCTGTATCGGGGAGTATAGTCGAGGTTATACAGGTTGAACTGTTCTATGGCTTCAGCTCTGTCAGAACGTTTAAAAAACTTATCATACTCTTCAATCCGAGGCTCAGCCAGATGAATTAATCCTGGCACAGGAATTTTTCTTGTAAATTTTTCCGGTGGAAAAGCCTTTAAGGTTTGATCAAATTCCCAGGTGCCGTTTAAGCTGATAATTGTCCGGGGTATCTGTGCAAAAGTTCCCTGTATGCTTAACTGGATTATAAAAATAAAAAATGCTATGGTTTTCATTCTTGCTATTATTTTATTTTTAATGCCCGAAGTATCTAAGAGTTCTCAGTTACTGATTGTTTTCTTTTCTGTATCCTGCAATCCATTTAGGAACAGCATTATAGAAAATAATGAATACACAGACTATAATTGAAATTGTAAGGATAAGATTTATTAGTCCGGGCACCATTGTAGCATCAACTCTGGCCTGAGGCAAATAAATATTCTTAATGTTTAAGATCGCAGCTGTCATTGTAGTAACACCCACAAATATCATAGGAGCAATTGTAACCCAAGCGTATTTTGCCCTACCCCTGTTAATCAGGAATGATGTTCCGATAGCAAGGGCAATTGTTGCAAGAAGCTGATTTGCAGTTCCGAACATTGGCCAGATTGAGGATACTGTACCTGTGTAAATAAAATAAGCCCAGGCAAATACGATGATTGCGCTTGAAACAAGGTTTCCGGCGAGTGAGTTTGTTTTCTGAAAAGGTTTATAAACCTTGCCGATAGTTTCCTGAAGTAAAAACCTCCCTATTCTTGTTCCGGCATCAATTGTTGTAAGAATGAAGAGAGCCTCAAACATTATTGCGAAATGGTACCAGTACGACATCAGATGTTTCATTCCGGGCAGAGATGAAAAAATATAAGCCATACCTACTCCAAGTGATACAGCGCCACCTGTTCGTCCGGCAATTTTTTCACCAACGCTTGCTGAAAGCTGTTCTATGTTTGACTCCGTAAATCCCATCGCGTTAAGCTGGGGGAGGATTGCCTGAAACTTTTCTACAGGTACATTTATCTGAAAATAATCAAGGGGAAGAAGACTGGTAGCAGCTATAAGGGCCATTATACTGACGGCACCCTCAGTCAACATTGAACCTACGGCAATTGACTTTATATGAGACTCTTTCATAATCATTTTAGGAGTAGTTCCTGAACCCACAAGCGCATGAAAACCGGAAATGGCCCCGCAGGCTATAGTAATGAAAAGATATGGAAAGAGCTTGCCGGGAATAATAGGTCCGCCACCGTTTATGAATTCGGTGAATGCCGGCATCTTTATCTCGGGAGCTACAATTATTAATCCAATAGCAAGCAAGGCTATTACAGAAATTTTCATTATTGAACTCAGGTAGTCGCGTGGAGAAAGGAGCAACCAAACCGGCAGCACAGAGGCAAAAAATCCGTAAACTGCAATTATTATTGTAAGAGTCTTATGATCAAATGTGAACCATGATGCAAAGGGAGAATCGGGGATGTATCGTCCAACTATTACAGCCAGAATCAACATAATAACTCCGAAAATTGTAGCCTCAAGGGTTTTGCCCTTCCTTATTTTAAACATCCACAAGCCCATTATAAGGGCAATGGGTATTGTTGATGCTATTGTGAATGTTCCCCAGGAACTCTCCGCCAGAGCATTAACAACAACAAGTCCAAGTCCGGCAAGGGCAACAACAATTATCAGAATAATTGCAAATGAGGTAGTAGCGCCGCTTACCTTGTTAATCTCGGCTTTTGCTATGGCAGCCAGCGACTTGCCATCATGCTGCACTGAAGCAGTGAGAATTATAAAATCATGAACTGCCCCGGCCATAACTGCTCCAATTAGCATCCACAGGAATCCGGGCATAAAGCCGAACTGAGCTGCCAGAACAGGTCCTACCAGCGGACCGGCACCGGCAATTGCAGCGAAATGGTGACCAAACAATACCCATTTGCTCATGGGGTAATAGTTCTGACCGTCATAGAGTCTGTGTGCCGGCGTCAGCGCAAGATCATTTTTCACAGCGACTTTGGCGGCTACAAAACTGAAATACAAACGGTAAGCAATTGCAAAAACTGCAATAGATCCGATAACAAAAGGCATTGCATTCATATCACAGTGATTAGGTCGTAAATGACACAACAAAATAACGAATTCCATTTTACTGTGCAATTCCTCCTGCCTGATTCTTAATTATCCCCGGAAATTTATTAAATTGCGTTAATAACGGGCTCCCGGACACAAAAAAAAGATACACATCTGTATGATTGTAAAAAGAACATTCGATCTGCTCGACAGATACAGGGAAAATTATCAGAAAGATGATGCTCTCTGCTTCAAGCATGAAGGAAACTGGATAAAGTATGGTTCAGAGGAGTACATTGATAATTCATTAAATTTCAGTTATGGGCTCCATTCAATGGGCTTTAGAAAATGTGACAAAATAATAACTGTTTCTTCTAATCGCCCCGAATGGAACTTTGCGGATATGGGGATGGCTATGCTGGGGATTGTTCACGTTCCTGTATTTACATCATTAAATATGAGTGAATATGAATACATTATAAAGAATTCAAAGGCCCGAATGGTTCTGGTCTCCGATAGCAAGCTGCTGAAGTGTGTTGATGCTGCTGTTAAGTCTGCAGGGACATCTGCCCAGGTCTATACATTTGATGAAATTGACGGAGTAAAGAACTGGAAAGAGATTGCTGAAGCAGGAAAATCTGCATTGGAATCAGTTTACAAAGAGGTTGAAAGAATAAAATCAACAGTAACAGAAGATGATTTCGCAACCCTGATTTATACATCAGGGACAACAGGGAAACCCAAAGGAGTAATGCTGTCGCACAAGAATATGGTCAGTAATTTCATATCAGCCGCGGCAGTATTCAACCTGAAGTCGACTGATAAGTATCTGAGTATATTGCCATTATGCCATGTCGGAGGAAGGATGGGAAATTACCAGACTCAGTATAGCGGAGCAAGCATATATTATGCTGAAAGCATGGGGACAATTGCTGTAAATATGGCAGAGATCAAACCTGACGGGTTTGATGCGGTTCCGAGGGTTCTCGAAAAATTCTATGATGTTATTATATCGAAGGGAAAGAAACTGACCGGCATTAAAAAGGCTCTATTCTTTTGGGCAGTTGAGCTTGGATTGAGATATAAACCCTTCGGCGAAAACGGATGGTTTTATGAAAAGAAACTGGCACTGGCCGACAAGCTTATCTTCAGCAAATGGAGGGCGGCCCTGGGAGGTAATGTTAGAATTGTCGGGTGCGGTGGAGCCAGCCTGCAGTCGCGACTTGAGAGGGTTTTCTGGGCTGCCGGAATTAAGATAGTCAATATGTACGGACTCACAGAAACCTCACCCATAATCACTATAAACAGAACAAATAAAGGCGATGTAAAGCTCGGCTCGGTAGGAACCGTAATCGAAAATGTAGAAGTTAAAATTGCGGAAGACGGTGAGATTCTGTGCAAAGGTCCGAATGTAATGATAGGGTATTACGAGGATCCTGAACTGACAGCTTCTGCAATTGACAGTGAAGGATGGTTCCATACCGGCGACATTGGCTTTATGGAGGAGAATAAGTTTCTTATGGTGACTGACAGAAAAAAAGAGATTTTTAAACTATCCAACGGAAAATTTATAGCGCCACAGCTTATTGAGAATATTTTCAAGGAATCAACACTTATCGATCAGATAATGGTTGTTAAAATCTCATTCTCAGATACTCTGGAAATGATCCAGCTTCCTGAAATATTAAGGTGCTTCAATACAGAAGTTGATAAGTTAAATAAAAAGCTTAGTCCGGCCGAAAGAATTAACAGATTCAGACTCGTCCCTGACGAATGGAGTCCTGTGTCTGGCGAGCTCTCCCCCACCCTTAAACTTAAACGGCAATTCATAACAGAAAAATACCGAAAACTTCTCGATCAGGTTTATATGAAATAATTATGAATCACCACTTAAATATCCATTTAGTTTCCTTTGTGAACCTTTGTGATAACCTTTGTGTCCCTTAGTGGTAAAAAAAAATAACCACAAAGGACTCAAAGGAACACGAAGGGAGAAAAAAGGTATATATAGTTTTCAACTTTATTGTTTTTGTGAGAAATGAGAATAATATCTGTATCCGACAAAAAAACAAGAAAACAATTCCTCGATACTGCAAGGATAATATATAAAAACGACCCGGTATGGGTTTGTCCTTTCGACAATGAGATTGAAGCGATTTTTGATCCTGCAAAGAACCCATATTTTAAGCATGGTGAGGTTGAGAGGTGGATATTGACCGATGAGAATAATACCCTCACCGGAAGGATAGCAGCCTTCATCGATTTTAATATGGCGAAGTCGTACGACCAGCCAACAGGGGGAATAGGTTTCTTTGAATGTATTAACGATAAATCTGCCTCAACACTACTTTTTAACACTGCCGGGGAATGGCTTAAAACAAGGGGCATGGAGGCTATGGATGGCCCTGTAAACTTCGGAGAGACAGATAAATACTGGGGACTACTTGTCGGCGGATTTACTCATCCATCATTTGAAGTACCTTACAACCCTCCATATTATCAGGAGCTTTTTGAAGCCTATGGTTTCAATATCTATTATAAGATGGAAGGATTTCATCTTGATATAACAAAACCACTCGACGAGAGATTCCTTAAAATTGCCGAATGGGTTTCACAAAAGCCAGGATATGAATTTCATCATTTTACATGGAAGGACCAGGAAAAGTTCACCCGTGATTTTGCCGAAGTATTTAATGAGGCCTGGGCATCCTTCAAGATCAATTTTGAACCACTCGAAGCAGAATATATAAATGGGGTACTTAAAAAAGCAAAAGCGATAATCGACGAGGAGTTTATCTGGCTGGCGTATTTTGAAGGGAAACCAATTGCAATTTACCTCATGTTTCCCGATATGAACATGATACTTAAGCATTTGAACGGAAAACTCGATCTGTTTAGCATGATAAAGTTTCTTTATCTGAAGAAGAAGAATACAATGACAAGGGCAAAAGGGCTGTTAATGGGAGTTATTCCGAAATACCAGGGACATGGAATCGAATCAGCTTTCATTCTTAAGGTCAGGGAGGTTTTTAAAAGAAAACCACATTATACTGAAGTTGAATTTTCGTGGGTTGCAGATTTCAATCCGAAAATGAGAAAAATATTTATCTCTGTCGGCAGTGTTCCTGTAAAGAACTACATAACATACAGGTATTTGTTTGACAGAACCAAGGAGTTTAAAAGATATCCGATACCGGAAATAAAAGTATGAAAATAACCCCATTTCCTGTCCCGCCAGGGCGGGATGACCATCCCGCTCGTGCGGGACCGGGAAGGGGGTATAAGCAACAGAAAAATATATTATGAAGTATGACGTTATTATTATCGGAGCCGGTCTGGGCGGGCTTACAGCCGGCGCAAAACTGGCAAAAGAGGGAAAAAAAGTACTTCTGATTGAACAGCATAGCATACCGGGCGGCTGCGCAACAACTTTTAAGAGAGGCTTATATACTCTTGAGGTTGGTCTTCATGAGATGGATGG
>JFJP01031705.1_pt1 | contig 27201 bp, 23 predicted proteins | sample 431651 | NCBI WGS metagenome assembly JFJP01 (sample SAMN02602958, study PRJNA72255) | Microbial mat metagenome, whole genome shotgun sequencing project. | biome: fresh water; feature: sink hole; material: water; isolation source: purple microbial (photo- and chemosynthetic) mats found in...
CAGCAGTAGTAAAAGAAGAGGAAATAGTTAATGCGGATTTGCCTAAGACGGCGCAAAGCGACTTAAAAATGGATGAGTTAGAGGATGATGGGCATCCAAGCAGCAAACAAGGTGTATCCAACGATTTACATCTTGCCCATAAATCGCTTGTGGAAAATAAAATTTGGGATGACAACAAAAAAAGTTTTGAACTGCCCGATAAAAAAGTGTCTTTGAAAAAAATAACGGTCTTTGATAGTAGTGCCAATGGCTATTCACTGCATTGGAATCAAGTCGATGCCAAGGCAAAAGTCGGTGATATTTTTGGAATTATTTCAGATGACAAAAAGCGGCTAGAAATTGCCTTTATTCGCCGCATTGCAATGAGTGACAACAATGACTTTAGATTCGGTACAGAGGTGGTTGGATTTGAATCTGAAATTGTCTATCTTGGACATATTGATGGTCATGAACAAGGACGCTGGGCTATTTTTATTCCAGGGATTGAATTATTAAATAAGCCTGACACCCTGATTTATAATATTGGCAGTTTTAAAGCAGGTGACGGTGTGTATATGTACCGTTCAGACCACAAAAAATTGTGTGTTTTAGTCAGGGAATTGCATTCAACCGCCACGATTTCCCATGTTGAATTAACCTATCCTGCCGCTAAAAAACATTAATTTAGCGACACTAACAAAACCACCACCCAATAACGTGCGGCTTTACCCAATAAAATTGCCATAACAGCGCGTAGTAAAGGTAGTTTTAGCCAACCGCCTGCAAAACAAAGACCGTCTCCTATGATGGGTAACCAAGAAAATAACAACACCCAGCAGCCCCATTTTTTTACCCAGCCAATCGCCTGTTGTTTTTTTAATGATAATATCGCTTCAACAGGGTATTTTTTTGCGGCAATTCTGCCTAATAGCCATGTTGTTAATGCACCTAAGGTATTTCCCACTGTTGCTGTTGCAATTAATTGTGCAACACTCCAGTGGGTTGGGTGGAGAACAAAATAGGCAAGTACCGCCTCAGAACCGCCTGGGGCGAGAGTAGACGAGATAAAAGCGCTGATAAACAATCCGCTTAATGACAAGTTTTCCATTTTTCCCACATAAAAAAACCCCTGCAACAAAGATTACAGAGGTTTTTTGCCTGACTTTAAGAGATATTATTGTTTGGGTAACGCTTTGGTTTTCGCTAAAACTAACCCTATTAACCATTTGATAGGTTTTAATACCAAAATAACCGCATCACTCAGCATTTCAAAGAGACAGGTTATGCTCTCTGTAAAGGTTTTACCTTTGAGTTTTTTAGCAAAAAAAGGAGCTAATACTAAACCTATTGCTAACCCTACGACGGTCAAACCTGAAAAAAATCCATCATCTTGTGTGAGTTGTGTTGCTGAGACACTGCCTTTATCTGATTTTGCCTCAGCCGCACCTGCTGCCCCCATTTCTGCATCTTGAACTGCTTCAGGTACGGGAACCTCAGACTCAAGACCTGTATAATCATCGGCAATCGCATAAGGGGTTACGCCTGGAATACTGGGTAAATCGCCACTGCCTTTGCCTACTTTTAACTGCCCTTTCATTCCTTTTTCCATGTGCTGGGCAATATCACAATGCACTAAATAGGTTTTATCATCAGAAGGCAAAATCAATGTCCCTGACACTTCGCCAGGCCCTGAGACTTCTAAGTGAAACATTCCTTTTGCATAAAGATATTTAGGCAAGCCGTGCATCATCCATTGATGTCTTACTTCGTCATCATTGATAAAATGAACGGTTAATTTTGTACAGGGTTCAAACTGATATTCTTGCGTGTCAAAAGCAAACATAGTGCCAGGAAATTTTTCTGCATACTTATGTCCTGCATGAACAGTTATTTCTTTGACTTCAGAGATGCTATCGCAGCCACCGGGTAAGGTGTCGGTATTTTGCCCCATAACCATGCCGCCATCCATATCCATCAAATGACCATCGCCATGATCCATCATTTGCGTATGGTTTTGAAATTCTTTTGCTGACACAGCGGTAGAAATTATCAACGTTAATGCCAGAACGGATAATAATTTAGTCATAACTGATTTCCTGCTTTATTGATTGACACGATTGATTGACACGGCAAAGTCATCTTAGATTAAAAACAACTGCTGATGTAATAAATAGCATCAGCAGCCCTTATAGAGTTAAGGATTCTTTATAACTTAAGCATCTTTTGCTTTGCCTAAAAGTCCATCAACGGTACGTTTAAAGCCTGCACTTGATAAATAAAATACATATAAACCTGCAACAGCAAACAGCGCGTATAGCCCTAATTTGCCATTACTTACAGGTTGTCCACCGCCTGCCATAAATGACATATGCGCATCAAGTCTTTCGCCTGCATCTGGAATTAAAGTAATATGAATCAAGTATTTGCCTGACTCTTTAACACCTTCAGGTAAATCTAAAACCACCGTGCCAGATTTGTGTTTTTTCGCTTCTTGATAAAAAACTCTCGTTCCCTCAGGCTCTTTAGTCACTTCAAATTCAACCATCATGTTTCTATAACGCACATCTTGGTAGTCAAAGACCAACTGCGTTTTGGCTTCTGTTGCAGGAAGCGCACCACAAAAATCTTCCGCAGGAAATGCTGTTGGTTGATAGGCGGTGTAATGAATCCAATGATTGGGTTCTAATTCAAACTTACATTGATCGGTATCTGTGCCAGCCGCGCCACCATGCGCCCAAAGTGCAGTCGAAAATAACAATCCTAGCACCACTAGGAAACCTTTTTTTGAGATTGTTTTTCTGTTCATAATTCCTTCCTGTCTTGATAGTCGTTATTATTTTTTGATACATCACCACCTAAGTGGTTATTCAAAATTGCTGTTTACTTTGAAAAGCTTAAAAAGCGGTCTCTAACTTTAGCACATCACCTTTTACAAATAAAGACATAACAAAAACTAGCGACCTGCTTGCTTCTTAGTCTATATTAATACATTATAATTGTCTAACTTAGATATTGCCATCTTTGCCACCTTCTCGTAGACTGAGCGTTAATTTTGCCTATTTTTGGGAATCAAGAATGCCAACCTTATGTAATTCCGCTACTTGGAAAGCTATTCGACATCATCATAAAACCACTCAACCTCTATCGTTGCGCAGTGCTTTTGCTGCTGACCCTGAGCGGTTTAATAAGTTTTCCTTACATTTTAATGACATTTTGTTTGATTATTCAAAAAATTTAATTACAGAACAAACGTTGCCCTTGCTTATCTCTCTGGCAAAATCCGCTAATTTGAACGTAAAAATTGAGGCAATGTTTTCAGGCGAAATGATTAACCGAACTGAACACCGCTCAGTCTTGCACACCGCCTTACGCAATCGCAGTAACCAGCCTGTGTATGTGAATAACCGCAATGTGATGCCTGAAATTAATGCCGTGTTGGCAAAAATGCGTACCTTTTGTGATACGGTTCATTCAGGCAATTGGAAAGGCTACAGCGGCAAAACAATCACAGATATTGTCAATATTGGCATCGGTGGTTCTGATTTAGGACCACGCATGGTGACAACTGCGTTAGCCCCTTATGCGCATCACAACTTAAAAGTGCATTATGTTTCCAATGTTGACCAAGCAGATTTAGTGCAAACCCTGCAATCGCTAGACCCTGAAAGAACCTTGTTTTTGATTGCCTCCAAAACTTTTACCACCCAAGAAACCATGACTAACGCAAATTCTGCGCGAAACTGGTTACTTAAATTTGCCGCTAACAAATCCGCTATCAGTAAACATTTTGTCGCCATTTCAACACATACTGAAAGAGTGACCGCCTTTGGCATTGACGCTGAAAATATGTTTGAATTTTGGGATTGGGTCGGTGGACGTTATTCGTTATGGTCTGCCATCGGCTTATCCATTGCACTTTATATTGGTATGGATAATTTTGAAGACTTGCTATTAGGGGCGCATGAGGCAGATTTACATTTTCGCCATACACCGTTAGAACAAAATATTCCTGTAATTATGGCATTACTTGGGATTTGGTATAACAATTTCTTTGGTGCAGAATCGCAAACCATTTTAGCTTACGACCAGTCGCTGTGTTTTTTCGCCGACTATTTTCAACAAGCCGATATGGAAAGTAATGGTAAAAATGTGAATATTAACGGCGAAATCATTGACTACAGCACAGGGCCTATTGTTTGGGGACAGCCAGGCACAAACGGACAACACGCTTTTTATCAACTCATTCATCAAGGTAAAAAATTAATTCCGTGTGATTTTTTAGCCGCCGCACAAAGTCATTATGATTTACCCGAACACCATGACATTTTAATTTCCAATTTTCTCGCCCAACCTGAAGCCTTGATGCGTGGAAAAAATCGTGAAGAAGTTGAAGCTGATTTAAGCGAGGCGGAAAAATATGATGAAAAACTGATTGCTTCAAAAATTTTTCCAGGTAACAAACCTTCCAATAGTTTTTTATTCAAAAAATTAACCCCAAAAACATTAGGTACGTTAATTGCTTTTTATGAACATAAAATTTTTACCCAAGGGGTGATTTGGAATATTAATTCTTTTGACCAAATGGGGGTTGAATTGGGAAAAGCTTTAGCAAAAGCCATTTTACCTGAGCTTAAAGATGAGCAACTTATCACAGCGCATGACTGCTCAACTAACGCGCTTATCAATACTTACAAGCAGTTGCGATAAACTTTTGTCAAAAAAAATAACTGCCCTAATTATTGGTTTTATTTATTTGTGGGTATTAATCGCCTGCGACAGTACCGTTTATGTTCCCCAAAAATCAGTTCCTAAAAAAGTAACTCGCTCAAAATTAGCACAAATTAAACATGATGGGGTGCTAAAAGTGTTAACCCGTGCAGACCCTACAACCTATTATCCAACAGCAAAAGGCTATGCAGGATTAGAATATGATTTGGTCACTTTATTTGCCAAACATTTAGGGGTAAAAGCGCAATTTCAAGTGGTTGATAAATTTGATGAGTTGATTAATCAAACCGCGAATGGTAAAGCAGACATCACAGCGGCAGGTTTGAGCATCACTCCATCACGCAAAAAAATCATGCGTTTTTCCTCCCCTTATCACGAAGTCGTTGAACAAGTGATTTATCGTTCAGGAACGCAACGTCCTAAAACACCGCTGGATTTAAATGCGGGTATTTTGGAAGTTGTCAAAGGCTCAAGCCATCAAGAAAGCTTACGGCATTTAAAACAAACCACCTTGCCAGACTTAACTTGGACGAGCAATGAGGGGATGGATGGCAATAAATTAATGACCTTTGTCAATGAAGGTTTGATTGATTACACCATTGTTGATTCCACCCAAGCCCTACTTATCCGGCGTTTTTATCCTAAATTACACATCGCTTTTGATATAAGTGAGCCACGCCAAATTGGCTGGGGCTTGCCATTATCACCTGACAACAGCCTCTACCGTGAAATGAATGCTTTTTTTGCCAAAATTAAAGCCGACAAATCCCTTGAACAATTGCTAGAACGCTATTACGGTCATGCCAATACGCTAGATTATGTTAATAAATGTAAATTTTATGAGTACCAACGCAGTCGCTTGCCGCTGTATAAAAATTACTTTATGGCAGCGGCACAAAAACAAGGACTGGACTGGCGTTTATTAGCCGCTATGGGCTATCAGGAATCACACTGGGAAGAAAGTGCGATTTCTCCCACAGGGGTACGCGGAATTATGATGCTAACCCGTGATACTGCCGAACAAGTCGGTGTGCAAGATAGAACAGACCCTGCACAAAGTATTAATGGTGGGGCAACTTATTTTAAACATCGACTCAAGAGAATTCCTAACGATATTCCAGAGCCAGACCACACTTGGTTTGCCCTAGCCGCTTATAATATTGGTTTTGCCCATTTACAAGATGCCAGAACCTTAACCAAACAACTGGGCAAAAACCCTAATAAGTGGGTTGATGTCAAAACAACCCTGCCATTGCTGGCAGAGGAATATTGGTTTATCCAAACAGAACACGGTTATGCACGCGGACATGAGCCTGTGGTGTATGTTGAAAATATTCGCAATTATTTTGATTTGTTAATTTGGCTTACCACAGAAAAAAATCCCTCTTCCAAACCAACAGCACCTCACTCACGCCCTTTGAAAGAACGACTGAGAAGAATTTTTAACAGAATCGCCCATTCTCAATTTGTCACACACGTCAAAAAATTTTGGCAGCAACAGGAAGTCACGAGAACAGCAATGCAACCTTAATTTTTTCATTCAAGCATCAGCGACAATTTTTTTGCAGTTAAATATTTAATAATAAATGCGCAGGTGCTTCTAAACATTCCTTAATTGTGACTAAAAACTGCACCGCTTCACGTCCGTCAATCAGCCGGTGGTCATAAGAAAGCGCGAGATACATAATCGGACGAATCACAATTTCACCATTTTCTACGATAGGACGTTCTTTAATTGCGTGCATTCCTAAAATCGCACATTGCGGTGGATTTAAAATTGGCGTGGATAACATTGAACCAAAAATACCGCCATTGGTAATGGTAAACGTTCCGCCTGTTAAATCCTCATAACTTAATTTTCCTGCGCGCCCTTTGCTACCAAAATCGGCAATGCTTTTTTCAATCCCCGCAAAATCTAACTGATCCGCATCTTTCAACACAGGGACTATCAAACCCCGTTCGGTAGTCACTGCAATCCCAATGTCATAATAACCGTGATAAATAATATCGTTGTCATCAATCGAGGCGTTTAACACTGGAAAACGTTTCAGCCCTTCGATGGCGGCTTTCACAAAAAATGACATCAAACCTAATTTAATCCCATGTTTTTGCTCAAAACGGGTTTTGTATTGTTGGCGTAATTTAATCACCGCCTGCATATTCACTTCATTAAACGTGGTCAACATCGCCGCATTTTGCTGGGCTTGCAATAACCGTTCTGCCACTTTTGCCCGCAATCGGGTCATTGCTACCCGTTGTTCTGGGCGCAAACTTGCTGTTTTTGCCACTAAATCCGCTTCAATGGACTCTGTTTCTTCGGCAATTTCAGGTGCGGGACTCACTGACTCAGGTGTTGTATTGGTTTGCGTGGCTTGTTTGCTTAAAAAATCTAATACATCGGCTTTGGTAATGCGCCCACTTTTACCTGACCCTTCAATTTCAGTTAAATTAACTTGTTTTTCTGCCACCAAACGTCTGACCGCAGGACTTAAGGTGGTTGTCACATCCAGTGCATTTTCTAAATCTTCTGCCACAATTGAATCCACGGCAGTGCAAGCCGAGGGGTCAAGTCGAGCGATGACCTCTCCCCCCAGTACCACATCATCTTTTTGCTTGACAATTTCTATTAACAAACCTGACTCAGGTGCAGGGACTTCCAAAATAACCTTATCTGTTTCAAGGTCAGCTAAAATTTCGTTTTGCTCGACTAAATCGCCCACTTTTTTGTGCCAGGTGACAAGGGTTGCATCGGCAACCGATTCAGGGAGTTGTGGGACTAAAATATCCAAAGCCATGTTATTTTCCTTCTGAGTGATGGCCATATAAAGCCGTTTGTATAACTTGTTTTTGTTGTTTTATATGCGCTGCAAAGTTACCGACCGCAGGAGAAGCCGAAGCTTCACGCCCGCAATAGCTTAAGCGCATCGTTGCAGGAATGCTGTCAGTAAAATGATGTTTAGATTGATACCAAGCCCCTTGATTTTTCGGCTCTTCCTGACACCAAACCACTTCCATTAAATGGGGGTATTTTGCAATTTCAGCGGTAAAAAGTTGGCTTGGAAACGGATACAACTGCTCAATCCTAACAATCGCAATATGGGTTAATTCAGCCTCGCGGCGTGCTTCCAATAAATCATAGTACACTTTGCCTGCACAAAAAATTAGACGTGTCACTTGTGTGGGTTCAATCACATCAATTTCACTGATAATGGGCTGAAATTGTCCTTGGGTTAAATCTTCTAAGGTGGACACAGCCAATTTATGACGCAATAAACTTTTCGGACTCATCACAATCAAGGGCTTGCGATAAGGGCGTAACATTTGCCGACGTAATAAATGAAAAATTTGCGCGGGCGTTGTTGGATTACACACCTGCATATTTTGATCGGCACACAATTGTAAATAGCGTTCTAAACGCGCGGAAGAATGCTCAGGCCCTTGTCCTTCTAAACCGTGTGGCAGTAGCATACACAACCCACTTAAACGTCCCCACTTACTTTCCCCTGAACTAATAAACTGGTCAATTAACACTTGCGCCCCATTAGCAAAATCACCAAATTGGGCTTCCCAAATCACTTGGGTATCAGGTTCTGAAGAGCTGTAACCGTATTCAAACCCCAACACACCTGCCTCAGACAGCAACGAGTTAAAAATTTGCGGTCGCCCTTGTTCTTCATGCAAATGTCTTAACGGAATATGAATCTCCCCCTTAATTTGATTGTGCAGAATCGCATGACGATGGGAAAACGTGCCACGTCCTACATCTTGTCCAATTAAACGTAAATTGTGTTTTTCCAATAGCAAGGTAGCATACGCCATATTTTCAGCAAATCCCCAATCCAGCGGCATTGCGCCCACTGCCATTTTTGCCCGATTTTCCATCACTTTAGCGACCCTATTATGCAATTCAAAGCCTGCGGGTAATTTTAATAACCGCTCGCTACAAAATTGCAGGGTATTCAGACTCACGCGGGTATCACACACAACATCCCACGGCGTGGCAAAAAAGCGTTGCCATTTTTTTGCATAGGCTTGCGAGGTATCAATCACTTGTTGCGGAATAATACTGCCTTGTTCCAATTGCCGTGGATACTCTTGTTCCATCGCGATAACCTCTTGTTCTGTCATCACTTTTTCACGAATTAACTGCTCGGCATAAAGCTGTCGAGTTGTGGCATGGGCTTGAATTTTTTTATACATCAACGGTTGGGTTGCCGCAGGTTCATCCGCTTCATTATGCCCTAACCGGCGGTAGCAAATTAAATCAATCACCACATCTTTATTAAAGCTCATGCGATAATCTAATGCCAGCTGTGTCACAAACAACACCGCTTCTGGGTCATCACCATTCACATGAAACACCGGAGCTTGAATCATATTCGCAACATCGGTGCAATACAGCGTAGAACGGGCTTCAAACGGATTGCTAGTGGTAAAACCAATTTGATTGTTAATGACGATATGAATCGTGCCGCCCGTATTAAATGCCAAGGTTTCTGCCATATTCAAGGTTTCCATCACGATGCCTTGACCTGCAAACGCCGCATCGCCATGAATTAAAATCGGCACAACTTCATTCAAGCTGTTCTTGCCGCGTCGGTCTTGCCGTGCTTTAACTGAGCCTTCCACCACAGGATTAATAATTTCTAAATGGGATGGATTAAACGCTAAGGCTAAATGAACAATCCCGCCTGCGGTAGTAATATCCGAAGAAAAACCCAAATGGTATTTAACATCACCTGATAAAACTCCAGGTGAAGGGTTGGTATGTGTGCCTTCAAATTCACTAAACAGGGTTGCGGGGGATTTTCCTAACACGTTAATCAAAACATTTAACCGCCCGCGATGCGCCATCCCTAAGACAATTTCTTTAACCTGTTGTTCGCCACCGCGTTGAATCAAACAATCTAAAATCGGAATTAGACACTCTCCGCCTTCTAATGAAAACCGCTTCTGCCCCACATAACGACGATGCAAATATTTTTCAATGCCTTCTGCCGCCGTCAATTGCTTTAATAAGACGCGCTGTTTTTCAGCAGAAAGCTTTACTTTCGGTTTTTCTAAATAAATTTTCAGCCAGCGTTTAATTTCAGTGCTGACAATGTGCATATATTCTGCACCGATGCTGCCGCAATAAATTTCTTTTAAAATGGAAATAATGTTACGCAACGGTAATTGGTCAACGCCATACATCGTTGGGGTATAAAACAAGGTGTCCATATCAGGTTCTGACAAACCATAATAAGCAGGCTCTAATTCAACAGGCATTTTTGCCTGATTACCGAGTGGATTATTTTTGGCAATTTGATGACCGCAAACCCGATAATTATTAATCAGCCGCGCTACCGCCGATTGTTTTCGTACGGTTTCTTCAGTAAAGCCTTGTAATTTAGCCAAACGTCCTGTGGTCGTTTGCGCCAAACTGGCAAACCGCTCCACAATCGGGCGATGCGGCATATCCATTGCCCCTGCACTCAGGCGGTTGAATTTATCGCGCCAGCTTTTTTCAACCAAATCAGGGTTTTCTAAATATTGTTCATACAAATCTTCGATGTAATAGGCATTGCTGCCATATAGAGCGGAGGATTCTTGAAATTGCTTTAACAGGTCACTCATTTAGGGTTCCATTGTTCAACGGGATTAGGCAAAAGTGAGGGCTTAGTGTAAGTTGCCCGATGACTTTTAGTGTTAAATTTATCATGGCTGTCTAGGGATTCCTAGGTCTTTTCATTCTATAACGGCAATGGAAATTTTTTTTTCAGACGCTAAAAAATCACCACTCTTCTTTTTTGCCGCCCTCATATTTTTTTGCCAATCGTCTTTTTAACAAAATTTTTGCTAAATTACGCCCATCACAAAATACGGTTGCTAAAACTCGTCCGTATTTATCATTCAAATTGACATTATAGAGATGAATCGTGCGGGCTTTTTTCAATTCCTCAGTCGCAACGTCTTTAGCTTGCTGGGCTTTTTTATGATTTCGCGGGTTTTTGTCTTTCATTTCAGGGGTGTCAATGCCACGCACGCGAATCCCAACCGGTTTGTTATCAATCGGATTGTGACCGTTGACATAACAATAAAAGGTATCGCCATCATACACGCGGTCTAGTTTTCTAACCGTGGTGTGCCAAACACAGTTGGGCAATTTTTTAGGTAAGGGGTCATGTCGTGCCAATAAAGTGCGAATCCCCCAAAACAGCAATAAAACACAGAACAAAAATGCCACTATGATATACAGCCCATAAATTGGCTCTTGTTTTACTAAGCCCCACAAATAAGTCAATAAATCGGTCAGTAGACTTGAGGCAAAAATAAAAAAAGAGTCTGTCATGGCAAAATTTTTTAAGGTTAAATAGTGTCTGATTCGGTGATGATGGTATCAACACGGCGAAAACCTGCGGGTAACAAAGAACCGCGTTTGGCACGAGTGCTGGTATAAAGCCCAATATCACTTTCTTTTAACGACAAATGGCGTTTTCCTGCCATAATTTTTAACGGTGCTGTTACAGAAACGCAGGCTAGCGCGACCACCGCATCGGTTTTGTGGGCAAAATCAAGCGGGGGAATTTGAATCAATTTATTGCCTTTGCCTTTACTTAACGCAGGTAATTCTGTCAATGGAAACAATAACAAACGACCTTGTAAGGTTGCAACCGCCAATAAAGCCTGGTCATTTGTGATTTTTAAAGGTGGCAAAACCCCTGCATCAGCGGATAAAGTCAGGACAGCTTTTCCTGCTTTATTTTTGCTTTGTAACTCTTTTAGCTGTACCAAAAAACCATACCCTGCATTGCTTGCAAACAGATACCAATCCTCTGCCTCTCCCGTGAGTAAATAGCTAAATTCAGCTCCTGCGGGTGGATTTAACCGTCCTGTCAAGGGTTCACCTTGCGTGCGAGCCGAAGGTAAATCGTGACTATTGAGGGTATAAACGCGCCCTGTGGAATCTAAAATACAAACAGGTTGTGTGGTTCTGCCTTTTACGGCGGTTAAATAGCCATCGCCTGCCCGATAACTTAAGCTTTCTCCTGCAATATCATACCCTTTTGCCGCCCGAATCCAGCCTTTTTGTGACAAAATGACCGTCAGCGGTTCATTCACAATTAAGGTATTGGCTTCTAACAGTTGCGCACTTTTTCGATTCACCAACGGCGAGCGGCGTGGGTTGCCATAGCTTTGTTTGTCTTTATTGATTTCTTTTTTCACTAACCGATTCAGCAAACGCGGAGTAGCAAGGGTTTTTTCTAAGGTAAGCTGCTCTTTTTCCAACTGCGTTTGTTCGCTACGCAGTTTCATCTCTTCCAGTTTGATTAATTGGCGCAATTTTAATTCTAAAATCGTTTCAGCTTGAATTTCAGTCAAGGCAAACCGGCGGATTAATTGCACTTTGGGTTCATCTTCGGTGCGAATAATGGCAATCACTTCATCAATATTCAGATAGGCAATCAGCAAACCTGCCAAGTTATGCAGCCGTGCTGAGACTTTATCCAGCCGTTGTTGCAAACGGCGGCGCACGGTGTCTAGGCGAAAAGTGAGCCATTCTTGCAAAATAGTCAGCAAATTTTTAACCTGCGGACGACCATCTAGCCCTATCATATTCATATTCACCCGATAGCTTTTTTCCAAATCGGTGGTGGCAAATAAATGCGACATGGTGGCTTCCACATCCAGCCGCTTGTTGCGCGGCATAATCAACAATCGGGTCGGGTTTTCATGGTCAGATTCATCACGCAAATCTTCAATCATTGGCAGTTTTTTTGCCTGCATTTGCGCGGCAATTTGTTCTAATAATTTTGCCCCCGACACTTGATGCGGCAAGGCAGTAATCACAATTGCCCCGTCTTCCAGTTGATAAGTGGCACGAGTTTTTAAAGAACCAGTCCCTGTGCGATAAATTTTTTCAATGTCCTCTTTACTGCTGATAATTTCAGCTTCAGTCGGATAATCAGGGGCTTGAATAAATTGCAATAAATCCTCTAAAGTACAATCGGGATAATCCAATAAATGGCTGCACGCATCGGCGACTTCAGGCAAATTATGCGGCGGAATATCAGTTGCCATCCCTACCGCAATGCCCATTGTGCCGTTTAATAAAATATTGGGCAGACGTGCAGGCAGTCGTTGTGGTTCTTTGAGTGTGCCATCAAAATTATCCGTCCAATCGACTGTCCCTAAGCTTAATTCCGCTAATAACGTGTGCGCATAAGCGGTGAGGCGTGATTCGGTATAACGCATGGCAGCAAACGATTTAGGGTCATCCGCTGACCCCCAATTGCCCTGTCCATCAATCAACGGATAACGATAGGAAAAATCCTGCGCCATTAGTACCATCGCTTCATAACACGCCGAATCGCCGTGTGGATGGTATTTTCCTAACGCATCACCCACCGTTCGTGCTGATTTTTTATATTTTGCTAAAGCAGTTAGCCCTAATTCTGACATGGCATATACAATGCGCCGTTGCACAGGTTTTAAGCCATCGGCTAAATGCGGTAAAGCACGGTCTAAAATCACATACATTGAATAATCAAGATAGGCTTTTTCAGTAAACTCTTTTAGCGGCTGTTGTTCAAAGTTTTCGGGTGAATCCATAATAAATAATAAATGAGCTGGAAAGTTATTTAACCTAAGTTCGGGATAAGATTTGATGATTAATCATCTATTGTAAGGGCAATCCCTTGTAGTTGCCCAATACTTGCTCAGTATTCAGAAAAAATAACCATAAACGACCTTAAATGGCAACCACAAGGGATTGCCCCTACGTTTTTTATCCCGAACTGAGGTTATTTAATCACCATTTTATAAAACCACACAATGGTGTATTCTTGCAACGATGATTAACCGCTATTTTTTGGCGGTTATCAGTTAAAGTGGGAATTGACAATGTATGAAACCGCCTAAAAAAAAATTTCACCATCAATCTATACAAGATACGCAGTCTATTTTAAAAATTTTGTCAGCGGTCATAGCAGGCTTAGAGCAAGGTCAATTGATATTAAGTGATCAACAAGATGAAATAACCTTAAGCCCACAAGGATTGCTAGCCTTAAAACTAACCGCCTGCCAAGATGAAGATAAAAACACGCTAAGTTTAAAAATGCGCTGGCAGACAGAAACCGAAGAAACGGCAAAAAAAAATACTTTATCGGTTTATGTCGAACCAAAATAAAATATTAGCTGGAGAACAAAATCATGGGTTTAATTCGTTTAGTGTATATATCCGCCGCAACGCAGCAGCCATCCGACCAAGACTTAATCAGTTTACTTGAGGGTGCGCGTGAAAGAAACAAACATCGCAATGTCACAGGTTTTTTAGTGTATAAAAATCGAACCTTTATGCAGGTACTCGAAGGTGAGCATGACGATGTACACCAATTGCTGGCTAAAATTAAAAAAGACAATAGGAACAATGGTTTGGTCAAATTACTTGAACAGCCCATCGAACAGCGAGATTTTGCGCATTGGTATATGGGTTTTCAAAACCTTGAACATTACACAGCAGAGCAGCTTCCCGCTTATGTGGAAATATTAGATGACAAAATAGATGAAAGTAAAATTGAAGTTGCCAGAGGCAAGTCATTAAATTTATTACTCAGTTTTGTCAAACAAACAGACATTTAACCGCTTATTCGTAACCTAAATCCTTCAAGAACTTATCAATTTCTTTACCTTGTTTGGGTTCAGCTTGCGCCTGTACAGATTGGCTTTGATTTATTTCTTTTTCATATAATTCATCTTCATCCATCATCTCGCGAGCAATGCTAATCTGTTCTGCTAATAAAGCAAACACTTGTTTACCTGCCGCTAAGATGTTATGCAGTAGACTTTGCTGCGGTGGCTGATAACCCGATTCTTCAAAATAATGACTTCTGTGTGAGCCTGCACCAATTAAGCCAAACTCTGAGAGCTTTTCTTTTTCCCAAGCACTGGTGTAAAAACGTTTATCATCCAAAGGCAGCTGTTGCACAATCGTATTGGTCAAACCAAGCTGAATAATTTTTTCTTTTTCCCATTTTTTAACATAGGCAAATCGGTCTTGATAGGCTTTTTTACACACTGTTGTCAGTAACATTTCTGCAATTCTGTCACAGACCGAATAATGGGCTACACGTCCCATACTGCTGTCTAAACGCTCACCATAATAAACCATTTATTTATCTCCACGATTGATTTTTGAAATGTTAGAATGGAGTATAGTTTAAAAAAAATAAAAGGTTAGCAAGTTTAGCTAATAATTTACATTAAAATAATTTTATGATGTTACAAGATAAAAATTTTGATAGTTTAGTCGAATCATTTTCCCAACGGGTTTATCACACCGCCAAAGGGCAGTGGCGACTTAAACTGCTCAAAGAAGATTTACAAGCCTTTCAGCACAGCCCAAAACCTTTAACCATTTGGGATGCAGGCTGTGGCTTTGGGCAAATTAGTTTGTGGTTAGCCGAACACGGTCACGCACTAACCTTGTGCGATGTGTCTGAAAAAATGCTGCAACAGAGCCAACAGTCCTTTGCCGCTGCCCATCTTAACGCGCAATTTTATCAACAAGCCGCTCAAACGCTTGCTCCCCAATTGCCCACTTTTGATTTGATATTATGTCATGCGGTTTTAGAATGGCTCGCCGCGCCGTTAGGCAGTTTGACAGCGATTGCCGAGCGCGTTAAACCGCACGGTTATTTATCGTTGCTGTTTTATAATCGTAATGCGATGGTGTATTTAAACACCTTAAAAGGCGGCTGGCGGTGGACAAATTTGCTCAACAATAGCTACATGGGCAAAGGCAGCAAATTAACCCCGCCCAATCCGCAATATCCGCATGAAGTGATTGCGCATTTAGAGTCCGCAGGCTTTGCTGTCATCACACAAACAGGGATTCGTGTCTTCCATGATTATTTGACCCCTGAGGTATTGGCACAAGGATTGCAAGAGGAATTATTTGAGCTGGAATATCGTTATTGCCGGCAACCAACGTATCGTGACATGGGGCGATACATTCATCTTTTGCTACAACGGATGGAGTAGCTCTTTTTTGCAGGACACTAAAATCATGAGTCATTTTGAGAAAATGTGTGTAAATACAATTTATGCGTTTGACCCAACCTATGGTTACTCACTGGAACAATTGCTCGCTGTTGCCCCGCCAGCCAAAGAACCAGCCGATTTTGACCTGTTTTGGCAACAGCGTTATCAACACGCCCTCACCCTTGCGCCACAAGTACAGCTCACCGACTGTCACGAAACGGTTTTAGATTGGCACGTTTTTAAAATCAGTTATCTATCAACTGATAATTTCCCGATTCACGGCTGGTTATTATTACCCAGTTCAGGGCATATCACGCGCGGCTTCGTGATTGGACACGGTTATGGTGGACGCGATGCGCCCGATTTTCATTTACCTTTCAAGGATGCCGCACTGCTATTTCCCTGCTTTCGCGGCTTATCATTAAGTGGACGGGCGGACATTTCTAATCAACCTTTTTGGCACGTTCGGCATAATTTGAATCACGTTGAACACTACATTTTAGGCGGTTGTGTCGCAGATATATGGCTGGGCGTGAGCGCGTTACTGCAACTTTATCCTGATTTAGCAGGGCATTTGGGTTATTTAGGGATTAGTTTTGCAGGCGGTATCGGCGCAATGGCATTAGCCTATGAAACGCGGATTCGTCGCGGGCATCTAAATATTCCCAGCTTTGGTCATCAACCTTTACGCTTGCGTCTTAAATCCTGTGGTAGCGCAGACAGTGTGCAACAATTTTATTGTTGTCATAAAAAACAAACAATGAAAGTGTTACGCTATTACGATGCGGCAACGGCGGCAAAGCGGATTAAAATTCCTATGCACTGTGCTTGTGCAAAATTTGACCCCTTTGTTGCGCCGCCCACACAATTTGCCATTTTTAATGCACTGGCAGGTGAAAAACAACTCTCTGTGTTGGATGCAGGACATTACACCTATCCGCAGCAACAACAACAAGAACAAGCCTTACTGGCTGAACTTAACGGCTTTTTCGCGCCACTGATTAATTGATAGCGTACAGGAAAACAAAATGAATCGGGAGTATCACAAAGGGTGGAGTCCTTTTTTACAGCGAGAGATGGAATTGTTGGTTTTTGGGCAGCGGGGCGCGAAAGTATTGGTTTTTCCAACCCGCTGCGGTCGGTTTTTTGAATACGAAAAAATGGGGGTAATTGATGCGTTGCAGGAAAAAATAACCCACGGGCATTTGCAACTTTTTTGTGTTGATAGTATTGATACCGAAGGGCTATATTGCAAAACCATCTCACCTGCGCAGCGCATTGCAAGGCAACAAGCCTATGAAAAATATATTTTGTATGAAGTCTTGCCGTTTATACAGAAAAAAAATCCGCATCCTTGTTTGATTTCACATGGGTTGAGTCTAGGGGCATTCCATGCGGCAAATTTGGTGTTTCGCCATCCACAGTATTTTAGAAAACTGGTCGCTTTTTCAGGTCGCTATGACTTAACGCTGAATGTAGAATGTTTTTCAGATTTGTTTGAAGGCTTTTACAATGATGATATTTATTATCATACCCCAACCCATTTTCTGCCCAATTTAAGCTGCGAACGCCAGCTTGCGTTATTAAAAAAAATACACATTACCTTAGTCATTGGCAGTGAAGACCCTTTTTTGGAAAACAATCAACGCTTAAGCGAAATTTTATGGCACAAAGGGATTGCACACGAATTAATTTATTGGGAAAGTCGGGCGCATAATGGGGAGTATTGGAAAAAAATGGCACCGCTTTATCTTTAAACAAACGTTTCATTTTTTAAAATAATTGACTGGGCTATATTTTTTTAACCGCCATAAAGGCATTTTACTATGACTCAATTTACTCCTGAAGGGCAAAAAATCATTCAGACACTAGCACAACAATATCAGTTCAGCACCGAAGCGGTGGTTTGTTTGCTGCAAGCGATGCTTAAAGGGAATGGGGCAATGGCGCAGTTTAATCATCCTGAATTTGGGGGTGCAGGACAATGGATGAAAGGCGGCATGATAATGACTGCCGATATGTTCAATCATGGCTTGAAAGCTCGCATCACTGGGTTGTGTAACGCATTAGCACAACAGAGTATTAATCAACCTGCGGCGCTACAAACCGCTTCTTTTCAAACCCAACAGCAAAGCAATCCCGATTTTTCTGGGTTTGATTCGTTACCCACAATGAGCTTGTTTGTCGCTACTGCGACAGATTCAAAACCGTGGTGGGGGGATAATTTACCAGCCCCCACCAGCACGGGTGCGCAAAATAACACCCGCTATGCGTATTTTGCAACCGTGCAACGTTTGGCGATTCACAGCAATGGACAATTGCATCTGTATGATACGCTTGACCATCAAATCAGCGGTTTTTCACAACAACAAGCAGGGCATAGCTCTCTGACTTTTACCAGTCAACACGGTGTTGTTGCGGTGGACAGTTTGCCAAAAATTGAAGCCACTTCATCTGACCTGAAACATAAACCTGCTGCGCCGCAAGGGGAAGATGTTTTTGCTCTGCTGGAAAAATTAGCACGCCTAAAAGAGCAAGGCATTTTAACCGACACTGAATATCAGACTAAAAAAGCCGAACTCTTAGCGCGATTATAACAGTCCCTTGTCCTTTCAAAAAAAACCTTTTTTATGCGTGATACTTTCATAAGCTGTCTAAAAGCGTCTGTGTACAGAGAAAAAATCGACTGCTTTCACAACGGCTGCTTGTTTTACTCTACACCAAAGTCACCAATTATTTAACGTAAAATTCGCTACAATGTGGCTCGGTATAGGCACTCAGCAACGCTTGCCAAAGTGCTTGCGTATTGGGCAATTGGCAATTCAGTTGCTGTAAAAGCATTGAAAAACGCGCTAAGATTAAGGAATTAAACATAGATTCTACTTAATTTAAAAACCAAATACTTAGCCAAGGGAAATAGGTAATAATCAGCACCGCTAAAAATAGCACCACCATAAAAGGCAACGTTGCTAAACAAATTTCCAGAATGGGTTTGTCAAACCGATAGCTGGCAATAAATAAATTCATTCCTACAGGCGGGGTAAAATAGCCAATTTGCATATTGGCTAAAAAAATAATCCCTAAATGTAATGGATGAATCCCATAACCCATTGCCATTGGCAAAATCAGTGGAACCACAATAATCAGGGCGGAAAAAATATCTAAAATAGCCCCCAATAATAATAGAAATATATTGAGCAAAATTAAAAAAGTAAATTTGCTATCGACACTGCTTTTTACCCAAGCAAATAAATGGGTAGGCACTTGTGCATCAATTAAATAATTGGTAAATGCCATAGATACGCCTAAAATCAATAAAATACTGCCGACCATTTGCATCGAATCGAGAATAATTTTCTTTAATGAAAAAACAGTGATTTCTCGATAAATAAACACCTCAACCACTAAAACATACAGAGCTGTGACTGCGGCCACTTCTGAAATGGCAAAAAATCCGCCGAAAATACCGATAAAAATAAAAAACGGTAATGGCAATTCCCATAATGCAGCGCGTAACGCTGTTTTGACTTTGTGAAAAGAAAAAGGCACTTTCGGGAGTTTTAAATGGCGGGTTGTCCACATTAAATAGACAATTAATAACAGCATCATCACCGTCGCAGGTAATAAACCCGCTAAAAACAATTGATTTAAGCTAATATCAATTCCAAGATTCATTTGTTGGACAATAATGCCATACAGAATTAATGGTACGGAAGGCGGTAATAATAATCCGAGACTGCCTGTAATAGTGACTAAACCTAAACTGAGTTTTTCGCTATAGCCTTCTTTAATGAGTGCTGGTAATAATAACGCCCCTAATGCCACAATCGTGACACCCGACGCGCCTGTAAACGCGGTGAAAATTTCGGAGCTGATTAAAGACACAATCGCTAAACTGGTGGGCATCCAGCCAAAAAAAGCCTGACTTAAAGCTAATAACCGTTCAGAGGTTTTACTTTCCGATAAAATATAGCCTGAAAATGTAAATAACGGTAAGGCGACTAATAAAGGGGTTTCGGCAATTCGATATAATTCAACGGTAATTACAGCCCAATCGACCCCTGAATTCCAAAATCCTAATAAGGTTGCCCCTAATATAACTGCAAAAAGAGGCGTACCTAATAATAAAAGAATTAGTAAAACAATAATTGCAATAAGGGTCATGGGTTGTCGTGGGCTATATTAAATAAAGCAGAGAGTAAATAGCGTCCTGCAATAACAAAGAAAGTAATGGGGATAATGCTTTCACACGCCCAATTAGGAATAGCGGCAAATGCAAATCCGCCCTGTTGATATTCTGATTGTACAAATAAACTACTGTGATAGGCTAAAACAAAACACACAATAGCACTGAATAAATGCGTTATTCTTTCGATAAGGGCTTGGTTTTGTGGGTTGAATTTATGAATAAACACATCAATGGCTAAATGCTCATGATTACGGCTGCCCATCATTGCCCCTAATAAAGCAATCCATAAGACGCTGATGCGAATATACGATTCTGCCCAAAATAAACCCGCATCAAAAAAATTGCGCATGATAATTTGTATCACCGCCACCAGAATAAGTGATAACACCAGACTAATTAATAAGCCTGTTTCAATTTTTAATAGCCCTTGATACAGCTTGCGAATAAATAACATAGGACTGGCTATTTATTTTTAGCGCGAAAATCGCTTAAGTGCTGATTTAATTCATTCACCAATTCTTGGCTTAATTCCCCTGCTTTAATTAATTGCGCTTCACTGTCTTTCATTAAACTGCGCAATTGCGTTGCCGCTTCGGGCGTTGGGTCAATAAATTCAATGCCTTGCGCTTTTAAGGATTCGCTGGCTTTGGCATTATCTTCTTTGCTGCGTTGATTAACCTCAGCTAAAACACGGGTCATAGTTTGCTGCACGGTGGCTTGGTCTTCTTTAGAAAGAGAGGCAAAATCTTTTTGATTGACAAACAACACCCCAAACATATACGACAGCGGTAATTTAGTCACATATTTGATTTTAGTATGCCATTGCAACGCCAATGCACCCGAAGGGGACGCGGCAACTACATTAATCATCCCTGTTTGCAACCCCATTAAAACATCACGCAAAGGCAACGGAATGGGCGAAACCGACAAAGCTTTTTGTGCATTTAACGCAATTTTATTATTCTCAGGCGCCCATGCTTTTTGGTCTTTCATGTCGGCAAGATTGTGAATGGGCGAGGTTGACATTAAATACGTTAAGCCAATTTCAGAAAAGCCCAATGCAGTAAAGCCTTTTTTAGCCAAACCGTCCATTAATTTTTGATCCATTTTCTGCCGAACATAATCAATTTCAGCCAGAGAATGAAATTTCAACACTAAACTGTACAGTTGCAAATTAGAATCGACGGGGCTTAATCCTGAATTAGTCAATGCCGCGCCATTTAATTGATTAAAGCGCATTTTTTTTAAGACGGTATTGTCATCCCCCATCACACCGCCTGGATAAAATTTAAAATTAACCCGTTTATTGGTTTTTGTTTCAATTTCACTCGCCGCTGCCCGCATTTTCTCCATCCACACCGAACCATCGGGAGAAAGTGTGGCAATTTTAAAGGTCAAAGCCTGAACGGTAGCACTAAAAAAAAGGGCTAATAGCAGTAAAAATAAGCGATTCATGGGAACTCCAAGATAAGATAATGTGAACCTGTGGTCATCATAACGCATTCGGGGATTAAGCTAAAGTTATCCACTGAGTTTGAAAACACATTGTTTGCCAGACCTTTTAAAATAACGCTAAGGCTTCTAAACATTTTTTAAAATGCACCGTGCCTGAACTGGCTTCAATACGGCAGTTGGGCAAGATAAAACCATAGTGCAGACCCGCTTGGTCAGCATCAACCAACCAGCGACACAAGCAGCTTAGGCGTTGCTCGGTATCGTGTCCTGCGGCAACATCGTAATTAAGCCACAATTGCGCTAAATTTTCGCCGCCGTATTGTTTGCTAAATAAGCCTAAGCCTTTGGCAAACGCTTTCCAATGAATATCACGAATCGGGTCGCCTTCTTGATATTCCTTTAAACCCTGAAAATCATCCGCGCCCCGCCGCGCCGTGCCTTGTTGAGTTTGTCCGCCCGCCCCTTCCGGAAAGGCAATTCGTTCATGTGCAGGTTTAGGATAAACTAAGGCATTCACATCAAAACGCAACACTGACCAGGCGCGAAACAAGCCCAGCGGATAAGTGCTGGATAAACTGATTTTGCCACACCGATGCCAACCGCGTTTTTGGGTGGCTGCATATAAGGTAATACCTTGTTTTTGTTGGGCTTCTAAGCTAAAGGTGACGCTATCTTGCAAGTGCAGTTGCAAATTTAACCGTGCTTCGTTGCTTGGATTGCTGACATACAGTTCAAAACCTGCCGCTTCTCCTGCAAAAACAGCGGTGCTTTGCCCGGGTGAAATCACCAATCCTGCCAGTGTTTTAAAGCTATGTAAAATGGTGATAAAAAACACGCTGGCTAATAAAAATCCCAACAAATAGGCGAGGTTGTTGTTGTAAACAAAGGCGATGAGCAGCATTAAAATAATTAATAACCCAAATCCTAAGCCGCGTTGAGTGGGCAAAATAAAAACGCGCTTGTGGGTTAGCGTGATAGCTTTTTTTGTAGCAGGTTCTGGTTGAAAAAAGCCGTTAAACAAAAAAGCAAAAGGAAGGTTTTTCATCATTTTTTTAGTTGTTCAAAGCAATACAGAGTATGACAGGCGAGTGTTTTTGGCAAGATTGTGGCGGAGTGTGTTATTAGCTAAACGCGGCAAGCGTGGTTTGGGGATGTATTTGCAGAGAGTAAGCTCAAATTATGTTAGGCTTAGGCTCTAAAAGCTGGGAATAATAAAACAACATGATGCTTTCTGGCACTATTGAAAATTTATTTGAAAAATTAAAAACTAACACCATGAAAACAGATGCCATTTTTTACCAATTGTTTCAAACTTTGCCTGATTTGTTCTTTGAATTAGCAGGGATTGAATATTCAGAAAGTTATCAATTTCAAGCGGTTGAGTTAAAACAAACCGCTTTTCGCTTAGATGGCATTTTTGTGCCAAAAGAGATTGATTTACCGCTTATTTTTGTAGAAGTGCAGTTTCAAAAAGATGCGTGTTTTTACGGACGGTTTTTTAGCGAAATTTTGCTGTATTTATATCAACAGCAACCGAAGCAAACTCAGTGGCAAGCGGTGGCGATTTTTCCAAGTCGCACTGTTGACAATGGCAGTTTGACCCATTACACGCTATTGCTACCGAGTTTACAGCGCATTTATTTGGATGAGTTACCCCCGCAGGACAACGCTTCGCTGTTAAATTTGCTGGCGATTGTAATTGCCAGTGACAGCAAAGCGATAGAGATTGCTAAAAATTTGTTACAACAGCCTGTTTATCAAAATCAGAAACAGGCGTTGTTATTAAGTACCCTTGAAACCATTTTGGTCTATAAATTACCGCATTTATCGCGTGAGGAGATTTGGAAAATGATTAACCTTTCACATATTGACATTACCCGCACTCTTTTTTATCAAGATGCGATACAAGAAGGCAGGCAAGAAGGTCGGCAAGAAGGTGAAAAAGTTTTGTTGTTGCGTGTATTAACTAAGCGTTTTGGGCAATTAAAAACGCTTGTGAGTCGAAAAATTGAGCAGTTGTCTTTGCATGAGTTGGAACAATTAGCGGATGATTTTTTGAGTTTTTCCAATAGTGAGGATTTGGAGCGGTGGCTGGCGGATAAATAGAAGTAAGGTTTGTTATTTAATGAAAATTTAAGGGCTTTATAATAAAAAGGCTTTAAATGATAACCATAGATACGAATATTGCGGAATGCTAAATGAAAACAGATGCCATCTTTTACCAATTATTTCAAACATTGCCGGATTTGTTTTTTAAACTGGCAGACATTCCTTATTCGGACAGTTACCAGTTTCAGGCGGCAGAATTGAAACAAACCGCTTTTCGTTTAGATGGGCTTTTTGTTCCGAAAGACGCTGAATTGCCGCTGATTTTTGTTGAAGTGCAGTTTCAAAAAGATGAACGTTTTTACGGGCGTTTTTTTAGTGAAATCATGCTGTATTTGTATCAGCAGCAGCCTAAACCAGTGAATTGGCAGGCGGTGGCGATTTTTCCGAGCCGAGTTGTTGATGTTGAGAAATTGGATTATTACCAAACGGAGTTACCGCATTTACAGCGCATTTACTTGGATGAAGTCTTGCCGCAGAATACTGCTAATGATTTGAGTTTACTGTCGATTATTATCGCAAACGAAAGCAAAGCCATTGAAATCGCCAAAGATTTATTGCAGCAGCCGTCCTTTCAGGCAGAAGAAAATACGCTGTTGCTGAACATGATTGAAACGATACTGAAATATAAATTACCGCACACGCCGCGAGAGGAGATTTGGAAAATGATTAATTTAGCGCATGTTGATATTACCCGTACCAGTTGGTATCAGGAAGGAAAAGAACAAGGCATATTGTTTGGCAAGGAGGTTGGAAAACTGGAGGGAAAATTGGAAGGAAAACAGGAAGGAAAACAGGAAGGAAAACAAGAGGGTGAATTACTGTTATTAATGCGGTTGTTGCATAAACGCTTTGGGCAATTAAATAGCCGTGTGACGAAAAAAATTGCGCAATTGTCGAGTGAGCAGTTGGAGCAATTGGTGGATGATTTTTTTCAGTTTGAGAGTGTGAAGGATTTGCAAAAGTGGTTGAAGGAGAGGGCGTGAGTTTGTTGGAATCAACATAAACAAAACATACTGGCTAAAATTGAAAATTATCATTGAAATTACTCAAAATATTAAGAGTGAATAGTTTTGATTTGTTTTTTGAGTAAAAATGCAAAGTGGTTTTGATGGGGCGCGGGATAGGGAAACGTTGTTAATTAGGCGTTTGATGTTGTGATTAATTTAAACAAGGGAAAAAAGAATGAAATTAACTAAAGCAAAAGTTCAAAATTTTAGACTATTGCATAATGTGGAAATGTATTTTAACGAAACCACCACTGCAATTGTCGGAAAAAACAATTCAGGTAAAACATCTTTAACAACAATATTTTATGCTTTTCTGAACTCACAAAAGTTTGACTTTTCAGATTTTTCATTAGGTAGTCATAAAAGTTTTACTCAAGCTTACGAGCTTTATAAAAACCAAACTCAAGACAACGAAGAACAAACATTAAAAGAAATACAAAAAACTATTCCTAAAATTCAGCTTTATTTAACGATAAAATATGATGAAAATGATAATTGGGCATTAATTAAACCATTTCTGACAAGTCTTGATGATAGCGATGAAATAACAGTTTTATGTGAATATGCTCCAAAATCAACTTTAAAGTTTTTAGAAGAGTTATCTAAATTAATTAGCGAAATTGATTTTAATAATAAAACATTACTTCAAAAAATCAGCGAATATTATCAAGATTATTATGAGGTAAGTATTAGACCTTATTCTGAATCAGAAGAATGTAATAATGTCAATCGTGCATATTTTGAAAAATTAGTTTCTGCTAAATTTATTAATGCACAGCGTGTTTTAGCAGATGGTAATTCTGAAAATAATTCAAAGTTGTCAAAAGTATTTCATAACCAGTTCGATAATAGACACGAGAAAGATGAAAGTACATATAATCAATTGTTGAATGCTTTAAGCTCTGCAAATAAGAATATTGAAGAGCAACTACTTGGTTTTTTTGAAGAGTTTACTGGACATTTTTTACAATTTGGATTCCCAGGATTAGGCAATGAAAAAGTTACTTTAAAATCACAGTTAAAACCAGAGAATTTATTTAAAGACAATGTTAGATTATTTTATTCACTCGGTGATAACCAGTTTTCAGAACAATATAATGGTCTTGGCTATAGTAATTTAATTTATATTATCGCTCAGGTTATAGATTTTTATAACCAAGTTTTAGAATCTAAAAACATCAATTTAATTTTTATTGAAGAGCCAGAAGCACATACACATCCACAAATGCAAAGTGTTTTTGTTAAAGCAATAGGGAACTTTCTAAAAGACATCAATTATCAAGTTATTCTTACAACTCATTCCTCTCATATACTGGCAGGTTCTGACCCGCAAAGTATTCGATATTTTTCAAAAAAAGAAAATCAAACAACAGTCAAGCCCTTAGCACTTAAAGATGGCTTCTTAAAGCAATATTTGACTTTAGGAATCTGTGATTTATTTTTTGCAGACAAAGCCATTTTAGTTGAAGGCGTTGTTGAAAGGATGTTATTTCCTGTTTTCGTTGAAAAACTTGAGAAAAAATATCCAGATATTAAATTATCAGAACAATACATTACGCTTATCGAAGTAGGTGGTGCTTACGCCAATAAATTCAAAGAGTTATTGGAAATTTTAGAGCTAAAAACTTTAATAATCACTGATATTGATTCTGTTGAAAAAACTAAATCAGAAAAAAATAAAACTGTATATAAAAAAGCAAAAGTTACAAACAGTCATAAATTAACTACTAGTAATACTATTCTTAAAGATTGGATACCTAAAAAATCAAGTATTCAGCAACTTCTATCTTTAGATGAAACATTTAAAATTGAAGGAAATTTTAGAGTCGCTTATCAAAAAAATATTTATCCAACTCGCGTAAAATGTGGTAGAAGTTTTGAAGAATCATTTATTATTGATAACTTTGAGTATATTTTTAAAAACAAGAACAACCTAGAAAGCATTAAAAATTTTCTAAAAAGTTACAAAAATAATTCAGAAATTAAAAATAACTCTTACGATATACAAGAGTATATTGGTAAATATGACAAGAAAACAGATTTTGCTTTTGATTTACTTTTGAATAAAGGTGATTGGAAAGTGCCAACCTACATTGAAGAGGGACTAAAATGGTTAGCAAAGTAGAACAACAAATCATTGATTGCATTGAAAATAAGCAAAACTTTGTTTTAGATGCTGGCGCAGGTAGTGGCAAAACGACAACTTTAGTTAGTACCTTAAATTATCTATTGAGCAAAAAAAGCAAAGAATTACAACAATATAACCAAAAAATTGTCTGTATTACTTATACCAATGTTGCCAAAAATGAAATTATTGAAAGGACTGAACACAATAGCTTGATAATTGTAAACACAATTCACGATTTTTTATGGGATTGCATTAAAAGTTTTCAGAAAGAATTAAAAATAAAATTATTAGATATTGTTTCAGAAAAACTATCTAACACAAAAAATGAACAAGCTACTAAAAAAAGTACAACAACAAAAGTTTATAAAGAGCTAACGGAAAAGATAGAAAAATACACTTCTGCTATTAACTCACTTTCAGAAGTTCAAAAAATAGAATATAAAAATTTTACTGCTTATGACAAAGGTATTTTTAGCCATGATGATTTAATTATTATTGCAGAAAAAATGTTTTCATTTTATCCAAAGTTAAATAAAATAATTTCTAGTTTATATCCTTTTATATTTGTAGATGAGTACCAAGAC
>JFJP01018605.1_pt1 | contig 27186 bp, 21 predicted proteins | sample 431651 | NCBI WGS metagenome assembly JFJP01 (sample SAMN02602958, study PRJNA72255) | Microbial mat metagenome, whole genome shotgun sequencing project. | biome: fresh water; feature: sink hole; material: water; isolation source: purple microbial (photo- and chemosynthetic) mats found in...
CCGTGGGGCTGTGCATGGGTTGTCCATGGGGAAGCCTGAAAGACTCTTTCATGGGCTGCTTATGCTCTCTTCCACGGACAAAGCGTGCCCGGAGGTCACGCTCCTTTGAACTGGCGATTGTGCGCCAGCACCCAAGTTTGGGAGTCTTTCCTTGGATGTTGGGCGTTCGATGTTGGATGTTGGGCGTTGAAATAAGTTTTCAGCGCCCCCGGGCGACGGCATTCGCCCCGAACCGCTGGCGCAACTGGTCCACCGAGCGGCTGAGCCGCTCGCGTTTCCCCCGGTCGGCCTCCTCGCCACCGAAGAGTGACAACTGCTCCGGTGGGCGGTCCTGCAGGTCGCTGACACCGAACCCGATCAGGCGCACTGCCGCATGGTCGCCAGCGATCTCGGCACGCAGCAGGGCCAGGGCCGCCGTGCGCAGGGCGAAGTCATCGCAGCAGGGCGGTGTGAGCGGATGCTGGCGCGTGATGGTCTTGAAACTGTGCCAGCGCAGCTTCAACCGCGCCGTACCGGCATAGCGCCCCTTCGCCCGCAGGCGAGTGCCCACCTCATCCACCAACTCCAGCAGCGTCCGCTCCAGGCGCTCGGCATCCCGTACATCACGGTTGAAGGTGTGCTCCTTCGAGATGCTCTTCTCCTCCTGGGCCTCCTGCAGCTCGCGTGAATCCTCGCCGTACGCCAGACGCAGCAGATGCTCCGCCGCATGCATCCCCACCACCGGCTCCAGCGCCCGGACCGTGCTCTGCTGCAGGTCGGCGATGGTCGCGAACCCGGCGTCATTCAGCCGCTTCTGCAATACCACCCCCACCCCCCAGATGCTCCCCACCGGCAGCGGGGCCAGAAACGCCAGTATCCCCTCGCGCGTGACCGGAACCACCGTCACCCCGTCGGGCTTGTTCATGTCGCTGGCCAGCTTGGCCAGGAACTTGTTGGCCGCCACCCCCACCGAGGCGGTCAGCCCGGTCTCCTCGCGGATCAGCCGCCGGATCGCCTGCGCGATTTCCGGTCCGGTGCCGAAGAGCGCTTGCGAGCCGGTGACATCCAGGAATGCCTCGTCAATCGAGAGCGGTTCCACCAGCGGCGTGAATCGTTCGAAGATGGCTAAGACCGTGGCCGACACTTCCTGATAGCGCTCGCGACGCGGGGCGACGAAAACCGCCTCGGGGCAGCGGCGGGCCGCCTCGCCGGAGGGCATGGCGGAGCGGATACCGAAACGGCGGGCCTCGTAGCTCGCCGCCGCCACCACGCCGCGCTGGTTCGCCGGCGCGCCGACGACCACCGGACGCCCCCGCAACGCCGGATTGTCGAGCTGCTCGACCGAGGCGAAGAAGGCATCCATATCCACATGCAAGATGACCCGTTCCATGACGCCACCTACTACTCGCCTGCCAGCAGACCGCGCAGCCGCGTGTTGGCATCCTCGCCGACCAGCACCACGCCGTCATCGCCAGACGAGGCCGGATCGGGAGCCCCCAGGAACACCAGTTCAAAAGCCTCACCGGGCTTTGACAGGTAGTACTCCAGGATGTCATCGGCACTGAGCGTCGGCATCCCGAAGCGCGACACCATCGGGAACTGGATGCGTCCGCAGCCGTTGAGAGTATGGTACACCACCTCCGTGCAGCACAGCCGTTTCGGGCACATGAAATCAAACCGCAGGTCGTAGTCGCGCCCCAGGAAGTCGTAGACCTTCTGCAGATAGGCCCGGCGCTCCTCGATGCCGATCACCGGACGCAACACCGCCACCAGTCTGACCTTCTCGCCGACCACATGCCCGATGTCGTTCCAGATCACCCCCTGCCCCACGGCCTCGATCAGGTTGTCGCGCCCCGGCGACAACCGCCAGCGCTGGCTGATCCGTAGCGTCTGGCGCTGCAGGTCATCCCCCACATAGACAATGCCGTGCTTGAATACACCGGGGAAGAACACGCTCGACAGATAGCCGGATGTGTAGGTCAGCAACACATCGCCCGGCTGGATCAGCGTCTTCATCAGGTCATGCTGCTCATGGGTGAATTCGGTGTGCCGGGCGAACGGCGAATGCACCAAGGGACTCAGCAGTTGCAGAGAGAAGTGCCCCAGGGCCTTGACGCCGCCCATACCCGCCTCGCCAGCGGCCTTTAGGGCACCGGCGGCCATGCTCTTGCGCAGGCGGTTCTCCAAAGCCGGGAACACCACGCCGCGCTTCCCAAGCAGACGTTCGATCGACGCCTCGCCGAAAATGTGATAACGGCGGATGGCCTCCGTCAGGCTGCGCATCTGCGCATCATCCGTCTCGGCACGCGCGATCTCCCCGTCCGGTTTGGCAGCCTCCAGGAAGAAATGCCAGGCGGCGTCGCGCGCATCCAGATTGGCCGGATCCAGCGCCGTCTCGAGAATCGCGTTGTACATCCCCGACTCGATCTCCGCCAGCGGGTACGCCCGGTTGAGCGCCGCGCGCGAAACCTCATCATCATAGAAGAACAGCAGGAACTGGCTGTCGCTGCTGGTGATCTGCATGGCCGCCCGCATCCCGACGAGCTGGGCCTTCAGGCGCGTCTGGCGGCCGCGCAGGAGTGACGGTGAATCGGCATAGTCATCCGCGATTTCCCAGAGCAGCGTGCGGCAGAGCTGGAACCGGAACAGCAGATACGCATAACGTTCCATGTCCTCCTGCGTGAGCTCATCGCGCGCCCCCTGGTGCCGCGCCAGCACGGACGCCTCAAGCAGTACCGCCTGCATCTCGTCGGCAACAGAATCAAGAAACAGCAGATCCGCCGTCATCCGGTCAGCGCCCGAGGCCGCCCCGGTACGACCATCGGCCCGCCGCGAGAAGGTATCCGCCGAATCACGCCGGAGTCCGCCCCCCGGCCCGCTGGCGCAACCCGCCAGGATCAGTGCCAGGACACACATACCCGCCAATCGTCGTTGCGACCTCATCACGACTCCTTGTTTATAACTTGGCCATTTTGACTCAGTTTTCGGTGGACGACTACGGCGACGACTACGGATTACGATTCGATCTTACACACGGCGTCAACCGTAGTCGTCGCCGTAGTCGTTTTCCGTTCTCCCGTCCCAAAAAGTTACCCACCTGTTTTCGCCCGTAGCCCGGGTGGTCGGCTTGTTTATCGCCGCCCACCGACCTGCCTACGGAGTGAGCGCTAACGGACGTTCCAGCGTCTGGCCACGGGCGATGCCGTGACCGCTGACCAGCTCGGCCACCGAGACCTGATCGCGCATTTCCATGATTCGCACCGTCCCGATAATCGGTCCGGGCATGATATCGAGAACATCACCGGTCAGCGGATCCGTCACCGGCGTCCCTTTTCCACGTACCTGATAAACCACTCCGGCCTCCAGACCGCGCTCACGGCCCCCGTTAAGCACGATACGCGGACCGTCGACCTCCGCGATCATCGGCATCCAGGTTATCCGCGGCATTTTCTTCACAACCCCGTGAAGTCCCTGCCGGATGGCGGATGCGGTGGCGATCCCGAGTGGTGTCTGGAAAAAAGAACGCCCTCCGAACTGGATCCCCTTGTAGTCCCCCTTCGCGAAGGCATCGCCCGCCCTGGCCTTGCCCGCACATTGCACCGAATCAACAATGCGCCCGGATTCGATATCCACGATCGTCAGGGTCAATCCCACGCGGGCGGTATAGCCGCCGGAGCCGATGAACAGGTGCCGGAGCCCCAGCCAGAACGAACCACCGCTGGATTGGGTGAAATCGGTAATCACACCGCGGATCAGGTAATGCGCATTGTCAAGCCGTCCTTCATCCACCCGCCCCTCCGGGCGGAAAAGACGGTTCGACTGGCGGGAGATCTCGTCCACGACCTTGTCGAGGCTGCCGCGCTCGAGCACCACGAAGTTGCGCGAATCCACCAGTTCGGAAACCAGCAGATCCGCCATCCCCGCCCCCAGGTTCCACTGCCCCTCGAAGCTGGAACGGTTATCGAAAGAGGCCACGGCCACGCGCGGCGGCACGGCATCCGGCGGCAACGGGGGGACTCGTCCGGTCTGGCAACCACTCAGCCCCGCCAGTATCACAGTGATCGCTGAAAAGATCAAATTCCTAAGCAATTTCATACTTGCCAGTCCCACGGTCGATCCACTAGTCCTCTTTCGGTTTGTCTTCCCCCGCAGCGGGCTTATCGCCCTCTTGCCGGCCACGCTTGAACTCGTTGAGGCTCTTGCCCAGCGCACGAGCTAGTTCCGGCAACCGCTTCGCGCCGAACAACAGCAAAATAGCGACGAGAACGATAATAATCTCTAAGGGGCCCGGTCTCATAATCTAATCACATTCCTTTCTCCGGCCGACACAACCGGATAACCGCATTTACTATCACCTCAGGCAGTGATAAATGCAAGTCATTGATTGCGAAACCAGATTGCGGAAAACCATTCGTTCCGACGGTCAACTCCGCGAGACATTCGCCCACGCCAGCAAAGTGCCTCTTCAATCTCTCTCACCCTACCCCGCCAGAATGGCTTCGGTTGCCGCGATCAGGGCGGTCATCTCGCCAGGGGTGCCGATCGTGATGCGAACGTAACGGGCGAGCTCACCCTGCGGGAAATAGCGGATCAGGATGCCGCGCTCGCGCAGGGCCGCGACGTAGTCCACCGCCGTAATGCCCTCCGGCGGTTTTGTCCAGATGAAGTTGGTCTCGGATGCAAAGACGTCAAAGCCCGCTCCCGCCAGGGCCGACCCGAGCCGGTCGCGCTGCGTCTTGATCAAGGCGACATTGCGACGCATGTAGTCGACATCCTCCAGCGCCGCCAGAGCCAATGTCTGCGCGACGCGGTCAAGATTGTACGAGTCCTTAAGCTTGTTCAGCGCCTCGATCAGCGCAGGGGCACCCACACAGTAGCCGACCCGCAACCCGGCAAGGGAGTAAGATTTCGAGAGCGTGCGCGAGACCAGCACGTTGTCGTAGCGCCGGGCCAGCGCCATGCAGTCGGACTCGGCGAAATCCACATACGCCTCGTCGATCAGCACCACTCCCCGGTACGAGGCGCAGAAGGCCTCGATCGCCTCGGGTGGGAATGCCATGCCGGTCGGCGCATTCGGATTGGTCAGGAAGAAAAGGCCGCTGCCCTCCACAGGCGGCGTCTGCCAGGAGAATCCCTGCCCGAGGGCCACCGGCATTGTCCGGACGTCGCGAATGGCCGCCAGGACGGGATAAAGCGAGTAGGACGGCTCGAAATAGCCGATGCAGCCATCGTTCTCGACAAATGCCCGCGTGCAAAGGGCCAGGACTTCGTCCGACCCGTTACCGGCGAAGACATGCTCCACCCCGCAGGCATGCATCGCCGCGATCCGTCGGCGCAGCGCATCGGCGGCGGGCGGCGGATACAGCCGCAGGGTTTCCGCCGAAAGGCCGCGCAGCGCCGCATCGACCTTCGGCGAAGGCGGATACGGGTTCTCGTTGGTATTGAGCTTGATGAACTTCCGTTCGCCCGCAGGCTGTTCGCCCGGCACGTAGGCGTGAAGCGACTGCACCGATGCCCTGACAAGTGACTTTTTCATACACACCTCAATCTTTACCAACCTCGTTTTCGCCCGGCACCCCAAGTGGCGGGCTTGCCTACTCCTCAAAGCGAATCGTGCCCGCGCGCACGTGAGCGTCGAGCCCCTCGACCCGCCCGAATGCCTCGATCACCGGCAGGACATCCTGCAGGTCGCGGCGGGTGAACTCGATAAAGCTGCTGCGCCGCCGGAAGTCATCCACCGTCAGCCCGGAAAACATCGCCGCCGCCCCGCCGGTTGGCAGGACATGACTGGGACCCGCCGCGAAATCGCCGGCGGATTCCGGCGTCCAGGGGCCCATGAAGACGGCGCCTGCACAGCGTACCTTCTTCACCCAGCGGCGCGGCTCACGAACCATCAGTTCCAGATGCTCGGGAGCAAACCGGTTGCAGAGGTCAATGCCAGCCTCGAGGTCATCCACCTTGACCAGCATGATGCCGCCACTGTCGGCCACCCGCCGGATGGCCGCGCCCCGCGACAGCGTGGCGGTGTGCGCAAACATTGCAGACTTGACGGCGTTGATCAGCGCGGCGTCTGTCGCCACCAGCAGCGCCTTCTCATGACCGGTCCCGTGTTCGGCCTGCGAGAGCAGGTCCATCGCCACATGCGCAGGATTGGCGCCCGAGTCCGCCAGCACGGCGATCTCGCTGGGGCCGGCCACCAAGTCCAGCGCCACGTCACCATAAACCTGCCGCTTGGCGGCCGTCACATACGTGCCGCCCGGCCCGACGATTTTCCGCACCCGCCGCACGCTGCGTGTGCCGTATGCCATCAGGCCGATGGCATGGACGCCCCCTACCCGGTAGATCTCGGTAGCCCCGGCGAGCTTCAGCGCGTAAAGGACATACGGGTTCACAACCCCGTCCGCACCGCAGGGGGTGCAGGCCACGATCTCGGGCACGCCGGCGGCCCTTGCCAAGGTGGCGGTCATCAATGCCGTGGAGGCCAGCGGTGCCGCGCCGCCAGGGACATAGACGCCCACGCGATCAAACGGCACGAAGAACTCGCCCAGCCGGCCGCCGCGCTCGGTCTTCATCTGCCAATCGCGCTTGACACCGGCCACGGAGAACCGGGTGATCCGGCGGCAGGCCTCCTTGGCCGCGGCACGGAACTTAGCATCGACTATTTTCGCCGCCGCTTGCACTTCGGCGTCGCTGACCCTCAGTGTGGCCACGCTAAGGCTGGCCCCGTCGAAGCGTTGCGCGTAGTCCACGACCGCCGAGTCGCCTCGCTGTTTGACATCGGCCAGGACCGACCGCGCCACATCCTGTGCCTTGTCATCGAACGCCGGCCTCGAAAGGAAGGCATCCACCATCCGGTTCGCGTCCCCGGCTTTCCATTCAGTTGTCTTTATTCGCATTGGTTCCTCCCGTTCCCGCCCGATAGCGGACAGTCACACGGCCCTGCCCGGAAGCGCCCGTCCAGTTGGCGGGATTCCATAACTGCCGCACCAGTTCCAGGGCAAGCGCCCCATTATCGCTTTTCTCGATAAAGAGTTCAAGCGGTCGCCCGTTTTTGTCGAATTGCATCCACAAATCCGCCTCAAGGTGCTTCACATCACCAGGCAGCTTGAAAGTCTCCATGAAGGTGGAACTCAATTGCGTGTTGCCCAGCGACGGGGAACATACCACACGCCAGCGGGTCATGGAAGCCGGATTCGTGTTTCCTCCAGTACCCGTCAACACCTCGGCGATGGGGATGGGAGCCAGCGCTTCCGCCGCCAGGCGCAGCGCAGACTCGGATGTCTCGTCATACATCTGCTGCTGCTCGCCCTCCACCGTTGGCAAGGGTTTTTCCTTGAAGCGGCGAAAAACAGGCACCCCCTGGAGCGAGTCAATTGAGGGACCACCGGCCCCGAAGGAGACCGCCGAGGGCAGAGTCACCAGTTCCGGACGGAGCGCCAGCGGCACCTGGGCAAGCGGCTCGGGCCAGGCTCTGATCATGCAGAAGGGGGCCGACGGGGCGGATATCTCGCCTGGCGGGCGCGACGGCACCAGCAGCAGGATACCGAGCCAGAGCAGCACCACGAAACCCGTGCCGCCGTCGATGGCTCCGCGCAACCCGCCACGGCGCATCCACTCCCTGCCCGGCATATCGCTCATGGCTGTGCATCCACCGGTTGAGTTCCAAGGTTTATGCGCTGCATGCCGGCCTCCTGCGCCAGTTGCATCAGCCTCATCAGATGGTGATGTTCGATACGCCGGTCGGCATATAACGTCAGCGCGGTTTCATTCAGGTGGATGCGTTTTTCAGCCAGGGCCGCCCGCAGCGCCTCCAGGCGCTTCTCGTCGTCGAGCGCATACTGCACGTTGTCGAAGAATACGCGGTACACAGGGGCCCTGGGAGGACCGGAGACCAAGGCCACCGCGATCAGCGGACTGGCCAGGCCGGCACCGGGCTGCGCGTCCGGCAGTTCCACCACCACGCCGGGCTGGAGCACGATGCGAGAATGCAGCAGCAACAGATAGAGGATCACCAGTGCGATATCTAGCCAGGGGGCCATCCGCAGCAGCCCACTACGGAAACGTACATCGGGCACGTAGCGGGTCCGCATGTCCCCACCGGGCAACGGATCCTTGATCGAGGTGGTCTGCATGGCGTTACTGCTCCTCCCGGCGGCGGATTCCCTTGAGGAAGGCCACCATCTCGTAGCGGGTCCTCTCCATGTCCAACACGATGCGGTCGATCTTGATCACCAGCAGGTTGAAGGCCGCGTAGCACGGGATCGCCACGGCCAGTCCGACCGCCGTCGTGGAGAGCGCCAGGAGCAGCCCGTCAAGGAGGTTCGCGCTCTGCACCAGCGGTCCCTGCGCCTTCAGGGTCAACGCCCCGTCGAGGATCCCGAGTATGGTACCGAACAGTCCCAGCAGAGGGGCAAGCTGCGCGATGGTGGTGATCACGACCAGACGCCGCTCCATGCGCGAGATCTCCGCCGCCGCCGCATCCTGCAGGGTCCGGTACAGGTCCTCCTTGTCCGCCTCGCGGTAGAGGATGGCGACCTTTACCAGGTAGGCCACCGGCCCGGGCGTCTCGTCGCAGAGTGCCAGTGCCTCCTTGATGTTCCCTTTGCTCAAGACATTGAAGATTCCATTGAGAAAATCGGAGTATCGGATCCGGGCACGGTGCAGGCTGAACGACCGCTCGATAAACACGCCGAAGGCGACCGCCCCTCCGAGAACGATGATCCAGGAGACCGGTCCTCCCAGCGACAACAATTCCAGTACCGCCATGTCTCACCCCTCCCTGTCAGTAGAACAACCACCAATAATCCGATTTGACCGCCTTGATCCGCGCTTTCGCCTCGGGCGAGAACTCGACATCCGCCGCCTCCGCCCGTTCGAGTATCCGTACCAAGTGCCTCCAGTCCTGGCGGCGCTCGATGATCGCCGCCGCCCCGCGCGCCGCGCGAGAGAACCAGACACGGGCCGCCTCCCCGGGAATACCGCCGTTCTCCTTCTCAACCAGGAAGGGCAGCATCACACCGCTGTAGTACTGCTCGAGCGCCACATCCGTGCGACCCAGCTTCTCGTGCGTCAACCCCAGCTTGTAGGCCGCCTGCAAGACATCGTCCAGCATCAACCCAGGGGTCTGAAGCAGCGCCTGATAGGAAAGCGAGGCCTCCTCGTAGCGGGCAGGGACTTCCGCACCCAGCGTGAACTGGCAGTCCCCCTTGCGACCAAGCGCCATCGCGGCGAGTTCGCGACCGGGGAAGTTGTTGATGACCTCCTCGTAAACCAGGATAGCCGCGGCGAAACGGCCAAGCTGGACCATCGCCTCAGCCTGATGGAAACGGGCATCCGCCAGCAGGTCGCTGACCGGATACTGTTTCGCCATGCGCCCGAGCAGCTCGATCGCCTGGAGGTACTGCTGGCGCCGCAAAGCCGCAAGACCGGCGCGCAACAGAGCCTGCGGTGCCAGTTCATGGGCCGGATAACGGTCGACAAAGGAGAGGAAAGCGGTTTCGGCCGCCTCGTCGTGGCCGGCGTTGTACTCCAGGCGCGCCACCCAGAACTGCACGGGCGCAGCCCATTCGGAGGCCGGAAACCGCTTCAGGAAATCACGACAGATCTCCAGTGCCTGCGCATCCCGGCCAAGGCGATATAGACACATCGCGCGCATGAAATGCGCATGCTCGGCGATGGGCGTTCCCTCCGCCGAGGCGGCGATGCGTTCGAAGTCCTCGATCGCATCCGGTGCCCAGCGCCGGTAGCGTACCATCCCCCGCCCGTGCAGCGCCTTCCAGAATACCGGGGTAGAGGGCCACCCGACCATGACACGTGCGAACGCGTCTTCCGCCTCATCCAGACGGCCCGCCTCGAGTTCCAGATCCCCGATCGCCAGCAGCGAGTCCGCCGCATCGGGACCCTCGGGATAGGCATTCGCGAGCGTCTCGAAAGCCTGTATGGCCTCAGCCGTCTCTCCCAGCGCAACCAGACTCGATGCGCTCTGGAACATGGCGCGCGATGCCAGTTCCGGCGGGGCTCCGGACGGCGGCGCGGAGGTTCCGATGTCGGCCCTGACGCGGCGGTAACTATCCAGGGCAAGGCGATACTGCCGGTTGGCGAAGTAGCTGTCGCCAGCGCGGAACCGGCATTCTATGGCCTGGCCAGGATCCGCGAGCAAGCCAGCCGCCCGCTCGAACAACAGTGCCGCCTCCGCGTGCAGCCCCTGCCCCGCCAAGGCGGCGGCCTTGCCCTCATATACCAACCCCGCCGCATCGCCGAAGGCTTCCAGATACTGCTGGAAGACATCGCCGGCCTCCGCGTGGCGGCCGGCCGCCAGCAGGGCTTTGGCCAGCCGGTAAAGCAATCTCGGCGCCTGCGCTTCGCCCGGATGCGCCGCCACGAACAACCGCACCTGGATCGCCGCCGCGTCCAGCAGCCCGGCTTCGAGCAGGTGATGCGCCAGCTCGCGCTCCGCCTGTGTTGTCAGAACCGGGTTGCGGATGATCGAGAGGGTATTGGTCAATACAGCCGTGCCACCGGCTGCATCGGAGGTGCGGCGCAATGCCGCGGCCAGGGCGGTAGCGACCCGCATCCTAACCGGCTCTGCGAGGTCTGGGTTGGCGACCAGAGGACGCAGCAGCGCCACCGCACGACCAGGCTCGCCGGTGAGCAGGTACGCCTGTCCGACCCAGTACGCATAGTCCACCGCCAGCGTCGGGGGAAGGTTGGTGATCGCCTGTAAGGGTTCCCAGACCTTCTGCGCGGCACCAGCCTCGCCAGCGGCCAGCAATAACCGTCCCCAGTCCAGCCGGTTGGAGGCACGGGCAGACACACCAGTATAGGTGGCATCGAGCACTTCGAAGAGCGCCGAAGCGGTGGCGACATCGCCCGTCTTGAAGTGCGCGAGAGCCTTGAGCCGCAGCGCGGATGGCGCGTAGACCGAATCGCGAGCCGCGCCGGTTGTAAAGCCACCCAATGCCGCCGCCGTTCCCGCCCAGTCCTCGATCCCGCTCAGCCGAACCCCGCGCCAGTAGGCTACCGCATCGGCCGCCAGCAAGCCTTCGCTGGCAAACCGTTCCAGGTCTTCCCCGAGCTGGTTGAAACGTTCCTGCTCGAAATGCGAACGCAGGATGTAATGCGCGGCCGCAGCGGCATCGGTCGAGGAAGCTTCCTCGATAACATCGAGCAACACCCGGTCAGCCAGCGCATAGAAGCCATCCTCCAGCGCCAGTTTCCCGGCGGTAACATCGGCAGACGCCCTCCCAGCCCACAAGCCGGTCAACACCGCCGCCAGCAGGCAATACAGCCTGCACGCACCAGCAACCCAGCGATTGATTATTACCCGTGTTCTGATCATCAGTCACTCTTCGTCGACACTCTTCCGCATTATCTTCAAAAACCGCCCGGTATGAGAGCGCGGATTCGCCGCGATCTCCTCCGGTGTACCCACCGCCACCACTTGACCACCCCCATCGCCGCCCTCCGGCCCGAGATCGATCACGTGATCCGCGCACGCGATCACGTCCAGATTGTGCTCGATGATCAAAACCGAGTTCCCTTGGTCACGCAACCGCACCAGCACCGACAATAACTGCTTCACATCCGCGAAGTGCAACCCGGTCGTCGGCTCGTCCAGCAGGTAAAGCGTCCGCCCGGTGGACACCCGGCTCAATTCCGCCGCCAGCTTGACGCGCTGGGCCTCACCGCCCGATAGCGTAGTCGCGGATTGCCCTAATTGCAAGTATCCTAAGCCGACTTCGCACAGCATTTGCAGACGCCGGGCAATGACGGGAATGTTACGGAAGACCTCAAGCCCCTCGGTCACGGTCATGTCCAGCACATCGGCAATGCTGTGGCCGCCATAGGTGACCTCCAGCGTCTCGCGGTTGTAGCGACGCCCGCGGCAGCGCTCGCAAGTGACGTATACATCCGGCAGGAAATGCATCTCGAGCCGGATCTGCCCGCCGCCCCCGCAGGCCTCGCACCGCCCCCCCTTGACATTGAAACTGAACCGCCCCGGCCCGTAGCCGCGCAGGCGCGACGCGGCGGTCTCGGCAAACAACTTGCGCATCGGATCAAACGCACCGGTGTAGGTGGCCGGATTACTGCGCGGGGTCCGACCGATCGGACTCTGGTCGATCACCACCACCTTGTCGAGATGCTCGATCCCGCGGATGGCTCGGTGCGCCCCCGGAACCTCGGTTGAATGGTAAAGTGCGCGACACAGGGCGCGCCGCAGAACATCATCGATCAGCGTGCTCTTGCCGCTGCCGGAAACCCCGCTGACGCAGACCAGCAGCCCCAGGGGAACGGCGACATCGATATTCTTGAGGTTGTTGGCTGTGGCTCCCTCGATACACAGCCTCGCCTTTCCCGGCGTCAGGCGCTCGAACGGCGCGAAGCGCGGCTCGTCATGCCGCAGGAACCGTGCGGTCGGCGACAATTCGCTCGCCGTCAACTCGGCGGCCGGACCGCTGTACATCACTTGCCCGCCAGCCTTCCCAGCCCCCGGCCCTAGGTCCACCACCCAATCGGCAGCACGCATCATCGCCTCGTCGTGCTCGACCACGACCACCGTGTTGCCTAGGTCGCGCAGCCGCTTGAGGATCGCGATCAGGCGCTCATTGTCGCGTTCGTGCAAGCCGATGGTCGGCTCGTCGAGCACATACAGCACGCCCGTCAGCGCGGACCCCATCTGCGTGGCCAGCCGCAGGCGCTGCGACTCGCCGCCGGAGAGCGTGCCGCTCTCGCGATCCAGCGTCAGGTAGGTCAGGCCGGCATCGCACAGGAAGAAAAGCCGCTGCCGAATCTCGCGGACCAGTTCCCCGGCCACCGCCTGCTCGCCAGGGGAAAGGGCAAGCGAGTCGAAGAACGCATGCGCTCGCTCGATCGGCCAGGCCAGCAGCTCGACGATCGAAACATCCTTGAAGGTGCAGGCGGCACTTTCGGGACGCAGCCGGTGCCCCCCGCAGGCGAGACAGACCCGGCGGGTCATGTAGCGCCGCAACCGCTGCCGCACCAGCTCGCTGTCGGTCTCGCGCAGGCGCCGCGACAGGTTCGGGATAACCCCCTCGAAGGCCGCCACCTTCTTGACGGGCCCGCCGCCCTTTCGTTTGGAGAAGGCCATCTCGACGTCCCCGGATCCATAGAACAGCGCCCGCCTCGTCTCCGCATCCAGTGCCTCAACCGGTGTATTCAACGGGAGCCCGTAATGCTCGCAAAAGCCTTTCAGCATCCGACGATAAAGCAGGATCAGCGCCCGTCCGCCGGTGCGCCAGGCCGGGATCGCCCCCTTGTCGAGCGCCACCGACGGATCGGGCACCAGCAGCGCCTCTTCAAAGACGGCCTCGGTTCCCAGCCCGTCGCAGACCGGACAGGCGCCCTGCGGACTGTTGAACGAGAAATGTCTCGGTGTCAGCGTCGCGAAGCGCACGCCGCAGCCATCACAGCACAGATCCTCGGAAAACCGCTGTTCCTGCCAGTCGCCACAGCCAGGAGCCTGCCGCAGGACGACCAGCACGCCCTCGCCCTCGCGCAAGGCGAGCTCGACGGAGTCCGTCAGCCGCGCGCGGTTGACATCAGCCCCCGCCGCCAACCGGTCGACCACAACCTCGATCCGGCTCGATGCCTTGACCGCCTTGGGATCGGCTGCTTCCAGTTCCATCACCTCGCCATCAATCCGGACCCGGATATAGCCGCGCCGTCGGATCTGCTCAAGCACGGTCTTCGTTGGCGCGGGAATCGGCGCCAGCAGCATGACACGCGTGCCTGCCGGCAGCGCCATCAGGTGCTCGACGATGCTTTCCGCGTTCATCCTGGCCAGCGGCACACCGCAGTGCGGGCAATGCGGCTGCCCCGCATTTGCATAGAGCAGCCGCAGGTAGTCGTGGATCTCGGTCGCCGTCGCCACAGTCGAACGCGGATTGGCCCCGGAGTTGCGCTGCTCGATGGCGATCGCGGGCGAGAGTCCGTCTATACGCTCGACGGCTGGTTTCTGAAGCTGCTCGATGAACTGGCGGGCATAGGCCGAAAGGCTCTCGACATAGCGGCGCTGCCCCTCGGCAAAGAGCGTATCGAACGCCAGCGAGGATTTCCCCGAGCCGCTCACCCCGGTAATCACCGAAAGCCGGTTCCGTGGCAGCGTGACGTCGATATGCCGCAGGTTGTGCTCCGCCGCACCGACCACTCGAATCACATCATCCATTTTGGCCAACCCGAACCAGATGATACCGTTTCTTGCCAGAACGCAGCACCAGCAGGCGTCCGTCGATGATGTCGGCGTCGCACAGCACGTGCTCTGCATCCGCCAGGCGCTGGTTGTTGACGTAGAAACCGCCGTTCTCGACCAGTCGCCGGGCCTCGCCACGGCTCTTGCAGAAACCCGATTCCACGGCGACTGTCGCCACCGGCGCACCGATCACTGACGCGGATGGCAACGCCGTCGAGGGAACATCGGCAAAGACCGCTTCCAGCTCGTCGGCCTTCAATCCGTCCATCGCCGCCCCGAACAGGACCGCGGTCGACCGCTGCGCCACCTGCAGCCCCGCCTCGCCATGCACCCGGCGTGTCACTTCCTCCGCCAGCCGGATCTGCGCCTCGCGCTTTTCCGGCGCCTCGGCCAGCCGACGCTCGTAATCGGCGAGATCCCCGGCCGACAGGAACGTGAAGACCTTCAGGAACCGGATCACATCGGCATCATCCACGCGCACAAAGAACTGGTAGAAATCGAACACCGGAGTCTTGGCTGCGTCCAGGTAGATCGCATTGCCTGCGCTCTTGCCGAACTTCTGCCCCGAACGGTCGCAGACCAGCGGCAGGGTTAACCCGAAGGCCTCCTCGCCGCGCAGCTTGCGGATCAGGTCCGTGCCCGCCGTGATATTGCCCCACTGGTCGGAACCGCCGAGCTGGACCGAGCAGCCCAATTGATCATACAGGTGCAGGAAGTCATACGCCTGCAGCAACTGGTAGCTGAACTCCGTGAAGCTCATGCCACTCTCGCTCTCCAACCGGCTGCGCACGCTGTCCTTGCCCAGCATCGCGCCCATCCGGAAATGCTTGCCGACCTCGCGCAGGAAGGCAATGAAGGTGAACCCGCGGAACCAGTCGTAATTATTCACGATGACCGCCGGTGCAGTCGGATGGTCGAAGTCGAGGAAGCGCGAAAGATTCTCGCGGATGCCCTCCTGGTTGCGCCGCACCTGGTCCTCGCTCAGAAGCTGCCGCTCGCTGGTCTTACCCGAGGGATCGCCGATCATGCCCGTCGCCCCGCCCACCAGCGCCACCACCTTGTGCCCGCAGCGCTGGAAATGCGACAGTCCCATGATGGCCACGAAATTACCGACCTGCAGACTCTCCGACGTCGGGTCGAAACCGGCATACACAGTCAACTGCCGCTGCCCGGCCGCCTGTTCCAGCGCCGGACTGCTCATCGCATCCAGCAACCCCCGCTCCCGCAGCACTTCAACCACATTGTCCATCATCCCCCCCCTACGAACAGAAAACGGGGCGTCCCGCCATTCGCGGAACGCCCCGTCTGGAATAATCGCGAATCCGCCTTACTTTTTCTCGCCGGGATGCCATTCCTCCAGACCGCTGAAGGCCTCGTCGAACGCACCCGCCAGATCAACCATGTTGTCGCCGGGCCGAAGTCCTTCAAGCAATTCGTCCTGCTGCTTGATGAACTCGTCGTCGGGCATCTCCTTGGCCTTGATGCTCAACCCGATGCGGCGCGCCACCTGATCGATCTTGATCACGCGGGCCTCCACCTCCTGGCCGACATCCAGCGCATCACGCACCTTCTCGACATGATCATCGCTGATCTGCGAGATATGCACAAGCCCGTCCACGCCCTCCTCCAGCTCGATGAACGCACCGAACGTGGCCACCTTCGAGACCGTACCCTTGACGAGCTGGCCGATCTGGTAGCGGCTGGTGATCGTGTTCCACGGATCGTCGCTCGCCTGCTTCAGGCCGAGGCTGATGCGCTTGTTGCCGGAATCCACTTCCAGGACCACCGCGTCAACCGTCTGGCCCTTCTCAAGCACTTCGGACGGATGATTGATCTTGCGTGTCCAGGACATATCCGACACGTGGATCATACCGTCGATGCCGTCCTCGAGTTCCACGAACGCCCCATAGGAGGTGAAGTTGCGGACCTGGCCCGTGATACGCGTTCCGACCGGGTAGCGCGCCGCCACGGTATCCCACGGGTTCGCCTCGGTCTGGCGCATGCCCAGCGCGATCTTCTGCTCTTCCGGATTCACGCTCAGGACCACCACGTCGACCTCATCGCCGACGGACAGCACATCCGAGGCACGAGCCACGCGCTTGGTCCAGCTGATCTCGGAAACGTGCACGAGCCCCTCGACCCCCTCCTCGATCTCGACGAACGCGCCGTAAGGCACCAGGTTGACCACCTTGCCGCGCAGACGGCTGCCCACCGGGAATTTCTTGTTGATATCGTCCCACGGATTCGACAGGCGCTGCTTCAGGCCGAGCGAGACCCGCTCGCGGTCCTGGTCCACGTCGAGGATCACGACCTGGATGGAATCGCCCACACGCACCATCTCCGACGGATGCTTGATCCGGCCCCAGCTCATATCCGTGATATGCAGCAGGCCGTCCAGACCGTCCAGATCCACGAACACACCGAAATCGGTAATGTTCTTGACCGTGCCCGTGCGGACCTGGCCCTTGTCGATCGTGGTGAGCAGCTCGCGTTTCTTCACGCGCAGGCGCTCCTCGATCAGGTCACGGCGCGACAGGATGATGTTACGCCGGTCCTCGTTGATCTTGATAACCTTGAACTCAAATTCGTTTTCGATCAGCGCGTCGACGTTGTGCACCGGGCTGACATCCACCTGAGACCCCGGCAGGAACGCTTCAACACCGTTCACATCCACGATCATGCCGCCCTTGACACGCGCCTTGATCACGCCCATCACCGTGCTGCCTTCCGCGCACGACTTGATGACATGCTCCCACTGGATCTGCTGCTCGGCCTTCTCCTTGCTGAGAATGACCATGCCGCACTCGTCCTCCATCTGGTCGAGCAGCACATCGAGCTGGTCGCCGACATTGACGGCAGTGAGATCCTTGAACTCGTGGCCGTCGATGACACCCTCGGACTTGTAGCCGATGTCCACCAGCACTTCGTTGTTCTGGACGGCCAGGATCCTGCCGGGGACAATGGAACCTTCGGTAAAGCTCTTAAGCGTCTCCGAATACATTCTGGACATTTCATCGTGATCCACGGAATCGATCCGGGACAGGTCAATCTTCGTGTGAATCTTCTTCTTAACCTTTAATGCCATGTTACTGTTTCAACTTTTTGTTACTACCTCTTACACCGCACGACCGTACACCATCCGCTCCCGAGAGCAGACACGACCGCAACGAAACAGCCGACCTTATACCGGAACCGGCAGGAACCCGCAAGCACCAAAACAAAAAAATATGTTCGTCTTGTCAAGCGGTTTGTCCTATACTCACTAAGAATTCCAACCCTAAGCAAGGAGAACCCCGGATGCCCGCACAGATGGAGCTAACCCAGGTCGAGCGTGACAAACTCGATATCAATCCCGATTTTGACTTCGCGGCGATCGGCAAGCGCGATCTCGACGCCCTGACGCCGAACGAGATCGCCATGTTCAAATGGTCCGGCGTCTACCACCAGCTCCAGCGCGGCTACTTCATGATCCGTCTGCGCATCCCCGGCGGGCTTCTCACCAGTGCCCAGCTTGCCCGTGCCGGCGAGCTGGCCACGGCCTACGGGCAGGACCATCTCTGCATCACCACCCGCCAGACGCTACAGTACCACTGGATCCGCCTGGCCGATATCCACAAGATCATCGACGGCATGAAGGAACTCGGCATCATCACCCGCAATGCCTGCGGCGACGTCTGCCGCAATGTCGTGAGCTGCTCGCTACAGGGCGTCTGCCCGCACGAGATCGCCGATACCGGCGACGTGGTCATGGCGCTGGCCGATGACCCGGTGCTGCGCGACCAGCAGCGCAACCTGCCGCGCAAGCACAAGATCAGCGTGAGCGGCTGCGCCTCATCCTGCGGCCAGGCGCTGATGAACTGCCAGGGCTGGTACCCGGTCAAGCGCACCGATACGGACGGCACTGCCAAGATCGGATGGGTGCTGACGGCGGGCGGCGGGCTCGGCGCCCTCCCCCATATGGGCAAGCTGATCTTCTCCTGGGTTCCGGCGGACCTGGTCGTTCCGGTCGCCCGCGCGGTGGTCGAGAGCCATAACCGGTATGGCAACCGGCGCGTCCGCAAATACGCCCGGCTGAAGATCGTCGTCGCCGAGATGGGCGTCGAGACCTATCGCCAGCGCCTGCTCGAGATCATGCGCGAGAGCGGTGTGACCGGGCTGGACCGGCTGGAGGCAGCCGACGCCCCACCCGCCCTCGCGCCCATCCCGTACGCAGGCCAAGCGGTCATCCCGCAGCGAGGCGGCCAGGATCTTTGCACCGTGCGCGTGATCATCCCGCGCTCGGAAATCAGCGGCGACGACGCCGTCCGCTTCGCCGGCTGGGCGGCCGAGTTCGGCAGCGGCACAGTCGCCCTCAGCAACCGCCAGAACCTGGAGATACGCGACGTGCCAGCGTCGCGGGTCGCAGCACTTCAAGCCCGCCTGCATGAGGCCGGCTGGCGCACCGAGGGCTTCGAACTGCTGCCCGACATCGTCGCCTGCGTCGGCACCACGCTTTGCAACCTGGCCGTATCCGACACCCCCGCCGTCTACCGGCACCTGACCGAGGCGTTCGCGACCGATATGGAGCTGACCGCCGCCGTCGGACCGCTGCGGATCAACATGAACGGCTGCCCGAACTCCTGTGCCCAGCACTGGATCGCGGACATCGGCCTGCGCGGGCGCCGTTTCCGCAACGACAAGGGGGACAGCCAGAACGGCAACGAGAAGGGCAGCGAGAAGGGCAGCGAGGAAGGGTTCGCCCTCTTCGCCGGCGGACGATTGGACGCGGCCGGCCACGTCGGCGAGCATGTGATCGATATCGCCTCGACCGATGCCGTGCCGGCGGTACGCGGCCTGCTGGCACTCTACCTGGAGGAACGCAGCCAGGGCGAAACCTTTGGCGACTACGCCCGCCGCCTGGGGGGCTGCCAGCTCGGCCAGAAGCTCGCCGCGGCCCTGGACATCGCCCGGCATGAACCGCTCAACCAGCGCAATACCCGCCTGCAGCAATCACTGATGAACGTATTCGAGGAGGCAAAGTAGCCATGCACGATCCCCTGCACGATGTCAAGAAACGCGCCCGGCTGCTGCTGCGACTGGAACAGCCGAACGCCGCCATCAACCTCCTGCGTGTCCCGGAATCGCGCACCGACGCCGAACTCTGCGCATTGCTGGCGGAGGCCTACTTCATGCGCGGCGATGCCAAGGGTGATGTCTACTCGTCGTCGTTCTTCGCCACCCGAGCCGAGGCACTAGGTGCCGGATCACCCGCCATGCTCGCGATCCGAGCCATCGGGGCCTTCCGCAAGGAGGACTACGCCGAGGCCTGCGAACTGTTCGGACGCTTCATCGGTGCCGACAGTTCCCCGAACGCGCAGTACGTGTACGGGCTTTCCTGCCTGCATGCCAGCCGCCTCGCCGAGGCGCGCCAGTGGCTGACCGCCGCCTTGGCAACCGACCACCTCAACCCCGACTATGTTGAGGCACTGGAACAGGTTGAGCAGGCGGAAGCACTGGCAAAGCCGCAGATCGGCTCGCGAGGACTCTCGCCCTCCATTAAGGAAACCAACGGAATTTCAACAGATGGGGGGCGAGCGTCCTCGCGAGCCGGTGCGCTCGATCGCCCTGCCTCGACGCTGGGCGGTGTCGTCGGCAGGCGGCCACTGGAGGCCCCGGCACCTTACCGTCACAACGCGCTATCGCGGCTGGCCGGTACTGGACGGGCCGCCAAGGACATGCACTGGCTGGCAATCAACATCCCCTGCCAGGAAGCCTGCCCCGCGCACACCGATATTCCTCGCTACCTGACCGACATCCACGACGGCAATTACGAGGCGGCCTACCGCACTAACCTGCTCGACAACGTGTTCCCCGCCGTACTCGGGCGCGTCTGCGCCCGCCCCTGCGAGAAGGTATGCCGCCATGGCTGGGAGGGACTCGGCGAGTCGGTCGCGATCTGTTTCTCCAAGCGCGCCGCCGCCGATTTCAATCCCCACGCGGATCCCGTGGTTCTCGAACCGCTGTTCCCGCCGTCCGGCAAGCGCGTCGCCGTGGTCGGCAGCGGCGTGGCCGGCCTCACCGCCGCCCGCGAGCTGGCCCGACTGGGTCACGCGGTGACCGTCTATGAGAAGCATTGCCGCCCCGGCGGCATGATGAACCAGGGTATTCCGGTCTTCCGGCTGCCGCGCGAGCACATCGAGCGCGAGATCGAGCAGATCCGCCGCCTGGGCGTCGAGATCCGCTGCAGCGCCGCCGTCGGCGAGACGGTCGCGCTCGACGCGCTCGTCGCCGACCACGATGCCGTGGTGCTCGCCGCCGGCACGCTGCGCCCGAACCTGCTCGACATCCCCGGCAATGAATTGGACGGGATCCTGCACGGACTCGATTTCCTGCTCGAGACCAACGAGCACGGCGACGGCCCGATCGGCCGCGAGGTGGTTGTGATCGGTGGTGGCTTCACCGCCATGGATTGCGCCCGCTCGGCCAAGCGTCTGGGCATGAAGCTCTCCGCCCCGGATGGCACGGACTGGCGCCAGTTTCCGCTGGCGCAATCCAAGGCCAATGTGAATGTCTACTACCGCCGCTCCGTCCAGGAAATGCTGGTCACCCCCGGCGAGATCGAGGAGCTCGCCCATGAAGGCATCGGAATGTTCACCCTGGTCAGCCCCGTTTCCTACCTGGGCAAGGACGGACGGGTGACCGGCGTATGCTTTGTACGCACCCGCCTCGGCGAGCCGGATGCGAGCGGACGGCGGCGCCCGGAACCGATTCCCGGCAGCGAGTTCGAGGTGCAGGCGGACCTGGTCCTGCTGGCGACCGGACAATTTCCCGACACGGCCTTCATCAATGGACCGATTCGCGAATCGCTGGTGGCCAAAGACCAGTGGCTCAAGAGCGGCGGCACGCCCGCCACGACCCATCCGAAGGTTTTCGCCGCTGGCGATTTCGCCAACGGGGCATCCTCGCTGATCGATGCCATCGGGCATGCCAAGACCTGTGCGCGCGCCGTGGACGAGGCGCTGATGGGTTCCCGCCGTCTCGAGGATGTCGCGGTGATCGAGGACGATACCGCCACTCGCCGCATCCGCGAGATGGACGAGGTTCCCCTGCAGTCCATGCCGGTACTGCCACGCGCGGCGCGCACCCTCACCGGCGAGGTCGAGACCGGCTACGACCCGTCACTGGCGACCGACGAGACGCAGCGCTGCTACCGCTGCCACTACAAGTACGAGATCGATTCGGACAAGTGCATCTACTGCGACTGGTGCATCAAGGCCAAACCGCGCCCGAACTGCATTGTCAAGGTCAGCGAACTGGTCTACGGCGAACGCGGCGAGATCGTCGACTTCATCCGCGCCAAGGGTAGCGAGGATACACGCCTGATCTACATCAACCAGGAGGACTGCATCCGCTGCAACGCCTGTGTCGACGCCTGCCCGGTCGACTGCATCAGCATCCAGAAGGTCTCGCGGGTAGTGGGAAAGACTGCAGACTGTAGACCGCAGACTGAAGACCACTCATGCTCGGCAGTTTCAACCACGAATGGAACGAATTGAAATTGTTTTAACCTCTCTTTTGTGGGCACTGCGCGCCCCAAAAATCAGTCATCAAGGAAGCCCCCACATGCACTCACACACACACTCACACACCCCCACACACACCACCCCCTACCCACTGCTTTTCCAGCCTGTCTACAAGGATTACCTCTGGGGCGGAAACCGTCTTGCCCGTCAATATGGGCGCAGCGGCACGCCGGCGGTCTGCGCGGAATCCTGGGAGATCTCAGACCGTCCCGAGGGCATGAGCGTGGTCACCAACGGTCCCATGAAAGGCCGCACGCTGCATGCGCTGGTCGAGGAATGGGGTCCGGCCCTGACCGGCGGCGACGAACCGGTCTTCCCGCTGCTGGTCAAGCTGATCGATGCCCGCAAGGATCTGAGCGTCCAGGTGCATCCGAATGAACACAACGCGCACCGTACCGGCGGAGAACCCAAGACCGAGATGTGGTACGTGCTCGAAGCCGATCCGGCCGCGCAGATCTATGCCGGGCTCCGTCCCGGCTGCACCCGTGAACGCTTCGAGAAAGCCCTGCTCGATGGCACGCTAGAGACCGAGGCCCTGGCCGCCGTGCCGGCCAGGCCCGGCCGGGCGGTCTTCGTGCCCGGCGGGCGCGTCCATGCCATCGGGGCGGGCTGTCTGCTGCTCGAGATCCAGCAGAACTCCAACACCACCTACCGTGTGTACGACTGGAACCGTACCGACGAAAAGGGCCGCCCGCGCGAACTGCATCTGGAGCAGGCCATGGAGGTCATCGAGTGGGACAACGCCGCGCCAGAAGTGTGCTCGCCGCGACCGCGGACGGGTGAAGGACCGAACACGGTTGCCGACATCATCACCTGCCCCTTCTTCAGCAGCGAGCGTCTGGTCCTGAATGCGCCCGAACCGGTCGCGCACGACGGCACCAGTTTCCACATCGTCTTTGCCGTGAGCGGCACGGTCCTGATCGGGGCCGGCGGCACCGTCGCCACGGCCGACCCAGGCACAAGCTGCCTGATCCCCGCCGCCGCCCGCCACTACACCCTCACCCCCGTCGGCGGCCCCGCCGTGGTGATACGGGTGGGGAAAAGCTGAATGTACGTTTTTCACTCGCTATTTTGATCACTGCGTGATCAAAATAGCCCATCGTCAAAAACCCGAAAGGAAAACACCATGCACATTCGCGCCCTGTCCCGCCATCTGCTGTCCACCGCACTGGCCGTCTCGCTCCTGCCGCTGGCCGCCTCGGCCGCCACCCCCCGCGACCCCGCCGCCAGCCTACAGGTCTACAACGACATCCACGAGCGGCTCGATACTGGCGGCGACCTGATCGTCATTGCCAATGTCGACGGCCTGGTCGAGAAAGCCATGGACGCCATCCGCAGTATCGCCGCCATCGCCCCGGTCATGCCGGGTGAGGCCAACACCCCCGCAGCGACCCTCGCGAAGGTATCGGTTTTCCTCAAGCAGAACGGATTCTATGCCGTCAAGGGCATCGGCATGAGCGTCGTGCCACGGGCCGATGGCATCAACAAGATCAAGACCTTTGTCGCACGGGATGCCGAGGCTGCCCGCCTGCCGCTCTGGCTGGCACTGGTCGGCGGTGCCCCATCCGCCATGAAGGTCCATGCCTACCTGCCTAAGGACACCGTGCTGGTACGCTCCGGTACCGCCGATATGCGTGCCCTCTGGAAGCTTGTGCGCAGCGGCGCGACGGAGATCGGAGGCAGCGAGGCCTCCGGCGGCATGGACATGGGGCTGGCGATGTTCACCGCCAAGGTCGGCGTGTCCCCCGAGGTGCTGATCCAGTCGATCGTGCCGGAGGGTTTTCTCTCCATCCAACTCTCGTCCTCGTCCACGGTCACGATCCCGATGGAGGGGACGGCAGGTGCAACCATTCCGGCCCCGTCACTGCTGCTGGTAACCGCGGTCAAGGACAGCACGATCATCGACACTGTCAAGAAGGCCTTCGCACAGAACCTGCAGACGCCCCTGCCGGAAGTCCGCCTCGGCGATGCCACGGTATATAACATCCCCTTCCCGGTCCCGGCCCCGTTCCCGATGCAGCTCACGCTGGCCACCCACGGCAATTACCTGCTCATCGGCACCACCTCGTCCGCGGTCACCGATGCCCTCGATGCCGCCACCAAAGGCGGGGGCCTGAAGACCGAAGCGGAATTCGCCTCAGCTTTTCCTGCCGCCACAACAAACAACGGTATCCTGTTCGTCAGCAGCCGCCTCGGCCAGGCCTTCAAAACCGTCCAAGACCAGATGTTTGCCCAGATGCCTGCCGGCGGCGGGGAAACGGCCATGTTCACCCAGGTGCGCAGCCTGATGGACCAGAACCTCGACACGCGCACGGCGTTCACGTTCTACAACCTGCGCAACGGCGTGCAGGCCAGCGGCACCAGCGCCTCGGGCGGACAGCAGCTCGTCGGCTCCATGTTCATTGCACCGATGGGGATGATGGCGGCCATCGCTATCCCCTCGTTCGTCAAGGCTCGTTCCACCGCCCAGCAGAACAGTTGCATCAACAACCTGCGCATGATCGACTCCGCCAAGGAACAATGGGCCATGGCAGAGAACAAAGCCGATGGCGATCCGGTCGATGAGGCCGGCATCGCGGCATACCTTCGCGACGGCATCCCCACCTGCCCGCAAGGCGGCACCTACACCCTCAACCCCATCGGCCAGGAACCCACCTGCTCCCACCCCGGCCACGGCCTGGGAAAGCAGTGAGCGAAAACGAATGGGTATAATTCTTGGGACATGAACATCCAACAACCAACGCCCAACATCCAACGTCCAAGCTTTTGGAGCCTTTCCTTGGTTGTTGGGCGTTGAATGGTGGCAGGAAAAAGATATGGACTACAGAAAGAGTTAAGCATAAAGCCGATTACAGGAGCTAAGAAACTTCAAAGGTCGAGTGAACTTAGATTTAGATCTAAATGTTGTTCGCAAACGTTCATGAAAGTCCTTATCGACAGCTCTGCCTGGGTAGCTTATTTCCGCGGCACTGGCGATTTGTCAACAGTTGACTTGATAATTGAAGAGGATCTAGCGGTTACCAACGATCTCATTCTAGCGGAACTGACACCCCTGCTTCTCATGCGCGGGGAACGAAAGCTCATAGCACTCCTTAACAACATCGAGAGTTCACCCCTAGCCCTCGACTGGAAAGGAATTATCAACTTGTGGTGCCCAGTTGAGCCAATCAGCCTCAGGTAGTCAAACAGCCTTGACGGCATCCACCTCGATCTCGAAGAGCAGGTCATCCCGGCAGACGTCGGCATGCGATATCGCCAGGGGAAAGCGGGGAATGCGCAGTTCATGCGCCACGCGGCGGTAGACCGGCAGGTAAGCCATATCCTTGAAATAGGCGATGCCCCGGAACAGGTCACCCCAGTCCATACCGCGGGAGACAAGCAGCGCACTGACCACTTCCATCGTCTTCCGGATCTGCATTTCCGCGTTGCCCTGATGCACGGACCGGCCATTGATATCGATGCTGGCCGTGCCGGAAATCAGCAGGCTGCGATAGTCGGGAGAAACCAGTTCAACTGCCCGGCTGAATGAGCTTTTGTAATCGAGAGCCGGGTTCTGAAGCGGAGATGAGACGGCTTGGATCGTCATCAGCCCGCCTTTAGGTTGCACGGCAAGTACATCCATGATGATCGCCGCGCCTGACGGGTTACTTGCCCCGATACCCGTACTGGCCGGGACCATCGACCGGAAGATTCCGGCCGCCTCGAAAAAGGCGGTGCGAGCCCGGTTGAACACATCGTACCAGTCCAGTAAACGGTCAAGGTAGATCCAGGTGCGGATCATGTCGGTGAACGCGAAACCGTTCTTCTCGAGCACATCGCGAACCAACTGGAACGCGGACGTCACCTGATCGGAACGCGAGGCGTTCACATCGGCGGGCTGGACCCCGCTCAGGCGGCAATAGCGCGCACTCTCATCTTGATACGTGACACCCAATGTGCGTCCGCTATGACAGATCGTCTCCACGCACAAACCCGAAACGGCAACTGCCTGCATGGAGTACATATCGCCGTCCTTGCAGGCATCACCCTGCAACCAGACGGGACTGTGATCGCCCCGTGACGCCTCTGAAGCAAAGGCGTCATAATGACGGTTGCCACCAAAGACAAACTGGCTGAGCAGCGTTGCCTCGCATGCCCCGGCGGCGGAACGCATCACCCGGCGCATATCCGCCGGTGTGTGTACCGTGATGCAATGCTGCGCATGCGTCGGCAACGCCAGCGTGGCGATCTCCGCCTCGTTGTTGGATTTCAAAACAGTTGCGTTCAAGACAAGTCCTTTCAGTCAACAATCTCGACGGGAATCACGCCGATTGCGATTTCGATCACGGTTTGGTTCATCCACTTCGCGATCGGATTAAATTCCGGTGACGAGGGGTCTTTCGGGATTCTCAAGGTTCCATTCAATAGCACGGAGACCGTATCGCCAGCCTCCGCATTAGCACTCACATTGAGAATGACATCCCCGCCCTGCTGATTGATTCTCCCGGTTTCAAGGGTCAGCCATTCCGGAGGTTCAGCCAGCGCAAGCTTGATCCCCCGCCGTGAGTCATCGCGCCATTTGACCTGCGAACGAATCCGTATCTGGGAGCCGGCACGGGCACGATACATTCCGTCTTCCGGAGGTGACATGGTGACCGTCACCGGATCCGGCGGAGCGACCTGCGCCACAAGCTGTTGCGCAGCGACCAGATGGCGGTAGAGAAACGCCTGCATCATATCCTCCGCAGGCACGACACGACGGTGCACGGTTCCCCCCCCGCACTGTGCGGTTCCCGTGAGTTCAAGTACGCGCAAGCCCTCCTCCGCCTGCGGCGTGGCGGTAATCGTAATGCTGGCTTTGTCCGCCCCGGCGGGAATGACAGCCCGGAGCAATTCAATACCGCCTGGCGAACCGTCCAGCGCCAAGGTGATCTCTTCACTGAAGCCACCGGTCCGAAGCGCATGAACGGTGGCCACCGCCGAGCCTTCCTTCGGTATCCGGAGCGAGGCGGGAACGAGTCGCAGGCGAAAATCGGGTTTCTCCTGTGCAATTGTCAAGCGGTAGGAGAACTCGGTCCCCCCTTTGCCTTGCACGTCATCCAGCCGGATATAGTACGTGTCTTTCGCGGGCAGCGTGAAATCGATACGGGCATCCGCATGGTGCGTCGCCAGGCCGGTGCTTTTGTCCTCGGCATCATCACTCACCGCCAGGACCTGCTGCCGGGAATCAAGCAGCAGCAGCCTGGCATCCATCGGTGAACCCAGCCGCCGGGCATGAACATCCACCGTCAACGCCTGTCCTTGCGCCCCCGCAAAAGAAAACCAGTCCGCATCCCCAGGTGCATTCATCTTGCCGTTGATCACCAACGCATGCGGAATGGCACGTGCCTGGGCAAAACTGTCATTCGGTTCGCCCTCCTTCTCATCCGGCAACGCGGACACACGGAATGGACGGCT
>JFJP01021670.1_pt1 | contig 27184 bp, 17 predicted proteins | sample 431651 | NCBI WGS metagenome assembly JFJP01 (sample SAMN02602958, study PRJNA72255) | Microbial mat metagenome, whole genome shotgun sequencing project. | biome: fresh water; feature: sink hole; material: water; isolation source: purple microbial (photo- and chemosynthetic) mats found in...
TTCAACTCCCCTCACCTCCACCAGTTCTTAGAGGTCTTAATTTGTTTTATTAAACGAGTTAAGACCTCTCTTGATTTGAGCCTTTTTTGATTAAATCACAAAAAATGGTGATACCCAAGTTGCCGAACCTGATATAATCTGCCGTTTTCCTTAGTGACGGTTTTGAAACAATTCGAGAAAAGGGAGTATTTTATAAATGGCTAAATCACTTGTTATTGTCGAGTCGCCAGCCAAGGCAAAGACAATTAATAAATATCTAGGTAAGAACTTCATTGTAAAATCAAGTGTCGGTCATATTCGCGATCTCCCGACGAGTAGTCATGAATCAGAAAAAATGCCAACAAAATCTGCGGCAGAACTGAAAAAAATGTCTCCTGCGGCTAAAATTGCCTACCGTAAAGAGAGAGATCAAAAAGCACTAGTAGCCCGTATGGGAATCGATCCAGATAACAACTGGAAAGCGCAATACGAGGTTCTTCCTGGCAAAGAAAATGTCGTTAAAGAGCTTCAAAATATTGCTAAAGATGCGGATCAAATATTCCTCGCGACTGACTTAGACCGCGAAGGAGAAGCTATTGCATGGCACCTTCGCGAAATCATCGGTGGTGATGAAAGCAAATATCAAAGAGTTGTATTTAACGAAATCACACAAACTGCAATTCAAGAAGCATTCTCTCATCCATCGCAGTTAAATATTCCAGGAGTTAATGCCCAACAGACTCGTCGGTTCCTTGATCGCGTCGTAGGTTTCATGGTTTCTCCTCTCTTGTGGAAAAAACTTGCGCGCGGACTCTCGGCAGGGCGTGTTCAATCAGTAGCCGTTCGCCTTGTTGTTGAACGTGAACGAGAAATAAAAGCTTTTATCCCTGAAGAGTTTTGGCAAATCCATGCAGATTTAGAGACAAAAGATGGAAGTGCCTTGACTCTCGAAACGGTTCGCTTTCAAGGGAAAACACTTAAGATTATCAATAAAAAGCAAGCCGATGCTGCAGTTGCGTATCTTAATACAGCTCGATTTGTTGTTAGTGACAATACGAAAAAAGCGACAACAAGTAAGCCTTCTGCACCATTTATAACCTCGACTCTACAGCAGGCAGCGAGCACGCGATTGGGCTTTGGTGTGAAAAAAACCATGATGACCGCTCAAAGCCTTTATGAAGGTGGATATATCACCTATATGCGTACTGACTCTACAAGTTTGAGTAAAGAAGCGGTCGAAAGTTGTCGAGAATTTATTTCGAACAATTATGGTAAGAACTATTTACCAGAAAACCCAATCATTTACGGCAACAAGGCTAATGCCCAGGAAGCGCACGAAGCAATTCGTCCTTCCGACGTAACCGTTACGGCAAACGATTTAGATGCCATGAGTTCTGATGCAAAACGCCTCTACGATCTCATTTGGCGACAGTTTATTGCCTGTCAAATGCCGCCGGCTAAATATGATTCGACAACAATCACCGTTAAAGCAGGTGACTATGAACTGACAGCACGCGGTCGTGTTCTTATTTTTGACGGTTGGACACGAGTTCAAACTTCGGTTCGCAGCAAAGATGATGAAGAGCAGACATTTCCTAAGTTAGTTGTCAACGATATCGTTAATCTCACTTCGCTCTCTCCGGTTCAGCACTTTACAAAACCGGCCGCTCGTTTCAACGAAGCGTCACTGGTGAAAGAGTTGGAAAAACGGGGAATTGGCCGTCCATCTACTTATGCAACTATTATTTCTACAATTCAAGATCGTGGCTACGTTCGTCAAGATAATCGCCGCTTCTTTGCAGAAAAAATGGGTGAAATTGTAACGGATCGCTTAGTAGATAACTTCGAAGATCTTATGAGTTATGATTTCACCTCAAATATGGAATCAAAACTCGACAGTATTGCCGAAGGTGATCTTTCGTGGTTCACTGTTTTAGATGAGTTTTATAAAGAGTTCACCGCTCGCTTAGCCATCGCAGAAGGAACTCCTGAAGAGGGTGGAATGCATGGCAATGACATGGTGATGACCGATATTAAATGTCCGAAATGTTCGCGTAACATGGGCATTCGCACCGCCACGACTGGCGTTTTCCTCGGATGCGAAGGGTATAGTCTTCCTCCAAAAGAGAAGTGTTCTCAGACGATAAATCTTACCTTAGGCGAAGATGTCATTTCTGTTGATTCAGAAGATGCGGAAACCGATGCACTTCGTTCAAAACACCGTTGTCCTAAATGTAGCACCGCCATGGATGTATATCTTATTGATGAAAACCGTAAACTTCACGTGTGCGGAAATAATCCAACCTGTGAAGGGTATGAAGTTGAGGTTGGTACATTTAAAATCAAAGGCTACGAAGGACCTCTTCTTGAATGTGACAAATGTGGTTCAAATATGGAACTGATCAACGGCCGTTTTGGAAAATATTTCGGTTGTACCAACGATGAGTGTAAAAATACTCGCAAGCTTCTCAAAAGTGGCGAAGCAGCTCCTCCCAAGGCCGATGCGATTCCGATGCCATGGTTGAAATGTCTCAAGGTTGAAGATCACTATATTTTACGTGATGGCGCTGCAGGTTTGTTCCTTGCGGCAAGTCAATTTCCTAAAAACCGTGAAACTCGTCCGCCATTGGTGGAAGAGATTATTTCTGTAGCGGAACAGTTGGATCCAAAGTACCTCTTTTTGACAACAGCGCCAATCGAAGATTCCGACGGGAACAAAACAGTGATTCGTTTTTCTCGCAAAGCTAAGGTTCAGTATGTAATGACAGAAATCGACGATAAGCCTACGGGATGGAAAGCCGAATATGAGGGTGGCAAATGGATAGTTCAGGAAAAGGTCAAAAAAGAGGCCGCTCCGAAGGCAAAAGCTGAAGCAAAACCGAAAGCTTCTAAGAAATAAAAAAGTATCAATCTGTTCAATTATTAGGCTGTTTCGAAACTATTCGAAACAGCCGTTTTTCATACATGGCAAAAATATCACCTCGTTTGCGAACGGTTCCTATTAAATCCTCTTTTCCGACCTTCGATTCACGAGAAGAGAACTGATTATTCGGTAAATTTCCCTAGACGCAATAAATATTCATTTCGACGTCAAAATCAGTAGGTACAGAAACGTATATTCCGGCTAAAATCAGCCAAAGGAATATGTGTGGAAACTGCAAACGCAGGTAAATTTAGTGCCGAAGATATCGCAAAATCAATCTCACTTTTGAACCATCTCACCGAACATGCCGCCGATTTCACGGGCCTCCCGCGGGAAATTCAGATCGAACTGATCAAAGCGGCAGGGCAGTTGTCCCGCCCCGATCGTCATGAAAAGAAAAAACGGAACCGTGCGGTTCGCAAAGCTGAACGTACAGCGATTGTCACCGCTGAAAAGAAAGCTCGTGCCGCCACGGGAATCCGCGTAGCTCGCACCTCTGCCGTGTTCGAAGCGCCGCTTCAGATTGAACAGAAAACCGACGATGTTCGTCTACTCAATTCCCCGCGAAACTGTTACGTTTGCAAAGCGGAATACGTGAAACTTCACCATTTTTACGATACCATGTGTCCGACCTGCGGCGACCTGAACTATCGCAAACGGTTCCAGACTGCCGATCTCACCGGACAGGTGGCACTGATCACCGGTTCGCGTCTGAAAATCGGATATCACGCCACGCTGATTCTGCTTCGCTCTGGAGCAACCGTGATCGCCACGACACGATTCCCGGCGGACTCGGCGATTCGATTTGCCAAGGAAAAAGATTTTGGAATCTGGAAAGATCGCCTTCATATTTATGGACTTGACCTTCGCCATACCCCAAGCGTGGAGATTTTCTGTGCTCACATCGAACACAGTTTTGATCGCCTGGATATTTTGATCAACAACGCCGCTCAGACTGTTCGCCGTCCTTCTGGATTTTATGCTCACTTGATGGAGAACGAAAACAAGGCAATCTCGAGCTATCCGCAGGATGTGCAAAATCTCTTGGCGAACTATGTTCACTGCACGGAAAAACTGGCCGCGTTGGCGAATCCCAACAGCGGACTTCAGACGAATCTTCCTGTTTCGTGGAACGGCGATGCGCCGGGTATCGGTCTTCGCGAATCGGCAAATCTTTCGCAGATTCCCTACGCCTACGACAATTCGCTCTCGACAGAAACAGTGTTCCCAAAAGGTGAACTTGACGCGGATCTTCAGCAGGTTGATCTTCGCACCACGAACAGTTGGCGTTTAAAACTCGGGGAAATTCAGACCACCGAAATGATCGAAATTCAACTGGTGAATGCGATTGCTCCCTTTGTTCTTTGTAACAAGTTGGCTCCACTGATGAAACGTGACAACACGGGAATCAAGCATATCGTGAACGTCTCTGCCATGGAAGGCAAGTTCATGCGGTTCAAGAAAGGCGATCGCCATCCGCACACGAACATGGCGAAAGCGGCTCTGAACATGCTAACCCACACTTCGGCGAGCGAATTTGCGGAACACGGAATTTTCATGAACGCTGTCGATACGGGCTGGGTGACTGACGAAGATCCGGCTCAGTTGTCACAGATTAAGGTGGATCTTCACGATTTCCAACCGCCGCTTGATATTGTCGATGGTGCCGCTCGCGTCCTTGATCCGCTGATCGATGGGATCAACACGGGCACTCACTGGTGTGGAAAGTTCCTCAAGGATTATTTCCCGATTGATTGGTGAAAAACGATGTCGGCGGAACAGTTCCGCCGCTATTGTTCTTGCAAAATGAGTTCAAATAACAAAGGAACAATACATGAAATGGCGCGCGTCCCATATTTTGGTGTCAGACCACCTGCTTGCAGAAAAAATCATTGCGGAGTTACAGCAAGGTGCGGACTTTTTCGCTCTTGCTCGGAAACACTCAACCTGTTCGAGCAAGAAAAAGGGCGGAGATTTGGGGTGGTTCGGTCCTCGTGCCATGATTCCCGCCTTTGAAAATGCGGTAAAACGGCTCGGTATGGATCAAATTAGCCGACCGGTTCGAACCCAGTTTGGCACTCATATTATCAAGAAAACTGGTCAACGATAAAATCTGTTTTCCGGTTTTTTTTACCGGAAAAACAGTTCCATTCCCACAGCTTGTCGATTTGCCAAATCAGGCATGCGCTTAAAATTATACTTTTTGATCAGCGGAAACATCCAACCGGTTAAGGGGATGAGTACGAACCGATCAAACAGGCGATAGCGGCTATGTTTTCTCAAGAGCAGACCAAAGAGAATCGTTTCGGTAATCCACCGCAACCGGAATGGCGCAAAATCCGATTCAATCCGAAAACCATTGGGATAACGAACACGATAGCGATCAATTCGCTTGGCAATTTTTTCATGGCGCATTTTCCCGAGATAATAGCCGCGAATCGCAAAAATCAACCGAAATGTTTCATGTGCTTGTTCGAGAGACTCTTTTTCGACGGTGATATTTTTTGTCAATTTGGCTATCATTTTCAACTCTGTTTTCAAGAGTTTATCCACTTCGCGCAACTCTTCAGGATTCCCCACAAACGAACGAATGACCATACGAATCGCCGGATTTACGAGGATCGTGTCCCAAAAAATCCACAGAAGCGGCGGCACGCGAAGTCTTCGAAACCAGAGATTCTGTTCTGCATAGGGTTTGAAATACCAGAGTTGATTTATCAACGTATCAAAGAGTTGTATTATCGAACGAGCGGAATCCCACTCTTTTCGTGGGAACTGCTTTCGCACAAATTGATCTAATATTTCATCCGCCGTTTGTTCTGTGGTGAAGAGAGAAACGGTGGCAACGAGATTCAGTTCATTCCAAAGCGATCCATTTTTTAACAGAGTGAGTCGATCAAAGTGAGACCATCCACCGGTTTGCGCCCACACCGAAATGCCAAAGACCGTAGGATTATTCTGAATCGCCGTTCGAATAGATTCGTATTGCCACCCCACGTAGGCGGGAAATTCACCAAATCCTTCGTATTCGCGACGCGCTTGAAATTCGACAATCTGACGAATTGACGAGGTTGTGATTCGTTCGTTTATGTCGAGATAACGGAAAAAATCAGCTTGGCCGTATTTGCGTGACAGAATGAGCGCCGAGGAGTCGATTCCGGCGATAATTTGCCGTTCTGTCTGTTCGTTCCAGATCAGATCGCCAATTGAAAAGGCTCCCAATCCCCAGGTTCTAAAAATGAGTGTTTTATCAGCAGATTCAAAAAGCGGGAGAAGTTCGCGAAGCCAACGATTGCACTGTTCCGGTGTTTTGATCCACATCTGACTTTTAAACTGACAATTGACCTCTACCCCATCGGTTTCTCCAATCCGGACTACCACGCCAGAAATTGCCGGAAACGTATCAAACAAACGGGAAATAGCTTCGGCAAAGAGTTGGCGTACCGAGCGGTCATTGCCGCGACTCTCTTTTTCTATATAGTTATTCCAAAACATTATGTCAGTGGTAATAAACACTTCTAAACCTTCGGCATTAGCAATATCAATAAGATTGGCAAATAGCTTTTGACAAGAGTAGACCGTTCGGCTGAGAAGATAGGGATAGAAATCAAAAAGGGTAATATGCGAAAGATCATCAAGCGTGATTGCCGTGCATCCTAGAGCTCGTGCGCGATGGCAATAGTGACGAAATCCTTGGGTGATTATTTCTGCTTCTTTCGGATCGACCTGACCGGAACGAATGAGCCGATGGAGCGGTGCTTTTGACCAATTTTGTCGAGAACCATCGCAATAGGGCAAGAAAAATGGTGCTATTGAATCGATTAGAACAAAGGGTGTACGACTATTTTCAATCGCAAATGAATCATTCACTACACGCTCCTCGTGAGAAAAACTAGAAAGTAAAGATAGATTGATCTGAGGATTTTCCGGTTTAGATTTCCACCAAAAAACGGTTATGATTGTGTAATGAATTGCTGATATTGATCAAATGAACCCTTTCGCAAAAGATAAAGGGAGTTGACACTGCTATCAACTCCCTATGCTAATCCGTTGGCCTTACTCTTCGATAGCCACTTCCCCATCGTCCCTTTCAAACCAATAGTAGAGCGCCGGTTTGACCAAAAGCGTCAGTGGTGTCGAAGTCATCAACCCGAAAAATACAACCGCCGCAAGTGGCCGCTGAACTTCAGCGCCGGCGCCAGTGCTGATCAAAAGCGGCAAAAGTCCGATCTGGGTGGTAAATGTGGTGAGAAGAACCGGTCGCAACCGACTAACAGCTCCTTCGACAACCGCATCCCATCCCGAAGAGCCGCTGCTTTTCAGGTGATGCATGGCACTCACGAGAACCATGGTATCTTGAATAGAAATTCCGAACAGCGCAATGAAACCAATCGATGCAGGAACAGAGAGATATTGCCCCGTTATCCAAAGCCCTAAAATTCCTCCAATCAGTGACATAGGAACCGCTACAAAAATCAGCGCAGCGGTTTTCAATGAACGAAATGCCATCCAGAGAAGAACCATGATTGCCAAAAGAGCGATTGGAACAATTAGGGCAAACCGTTTCATCGCCCGCTGTTGATTTTCAAACTGACCACCATACTCAACAAACACACCTGCCGGAAGTTCAATCTTTTCATCCACCCGAGATTGAATCTCTTGTACCACCGAACCGAGATCTCGCCCGCGAATGTTCCCTTCGATTGTCCATCGACGCTGACCTTTTTCGCGGTTGATCATAATTGGCCCCAGCGATTCGGTGAACGTGGCCACATCGGCCAGTTCTACGAATCCGCCACCGGGAAGAGGAACCGGAATCATTTCCAATGCTTTGCGATCCTTGCGGAACTGTTCGCCCATGCGCATCTGAATCGGGTACGACCGAGTTTCCACGGACAACTGATCAGCCACGGTTCCGCCGATCTGCTCTTCGATAACGCTCATGACCACAGCAGGATCAATTCCCAAACGCGCCGATGCCGTTCGGTCTACATCGATCGTAAGCTGAGGCTGACCGCTCGACTGTTCCACCGCCAAATCAACTAAACCTTCCACGGAAGCAATCTCTTTTTGGATTTTTTCAGCGGTGGTTTTAATTGAATCGAGATTTTCACCAAACAGTTTGATCACCAACTGTGATTTACTTCCGGAAATCAGATCGGCAAAGAGATGCTGAATTGGTTGGGTAAAGGACAACTGAACGCCGGGATAGATCGACAGATCCTTATTCATCCACGCGATAAAATCATCTTTTGTTTTGAACCGCCACTCCTTTTTCGGTTTTAGGTCGATCTGAATCAGCGCAGAGTTCACCGGATGGGGATGGGAACCCGCCTCGGGACGACCAATTTTCGCCACCGTGGTGACTACTTCGGGATAGACCGCGATCATCTTTTGAAGATCCGACACCGTTTGGGAAGCTTGATCCAGTGAAATCGATGGCGCCATGGCGACACTGACCGTGATACTTCCTTCTTCGAGAACGGGCATAAACTCTGTGCCCAATTTAGTGGCAAGAAAAAGCATTCCCACAAAAAGAATCACCGCTCCTGCGAGCGTAATCTCTTTGAATTTGATCACTGTTATCAGAATTGGCCGATAGATACGCTGAAGAAATGTTATAAACCTAACCGTCCCTTTCGATTCACCGGGTTTCAGAAGGAACCATGAGAGCACCGGAGCACCGAAAAGTGATGCCAGTATTGAACCGGCCACAGCAAAAATCATGGTCAGAGCCATGGGCTTGAACATTTTCCCTTCCACACCTTCGAGCATGAAAATCGGCACAAACACGATAATCACAATAAGCAGAGCGAAAAGAATAGGACGAGCGACTTCACGACACGCTTCGGCTATTTTTTCCGTGCGCGTTTTTCCGTGAAGATCACCACTGGTAAGATGTCGGTGGATATTTTCCACCATCACGATTGCCCCATCAGCCAAAAGTCCGATCGCCACGGCAATGCCCCCCAGCGACATGAGATTCGCCGACATCCCCGTAAGCCCCATAAGCAGAATTGCTGTGAGCGCACAAAAGGGAAGAGCTAGCGCGACAATAATCGACGAACGCATATCGCCAAGAAAGAGAAGAAGCATAAGAAAAATCATCACCCCACTCTGCCACAGTGAACTTCCCATGGTCGCCACCGCGCGGTCAACGAGACCCTGCTGATTGTAGTAGGGAACAATCGTTACTCCCGCAGGAAGCGAACCGTTCATGCTGGCGAATTTTTTGTTGAGTCGTTTGATTACGTCGGAAGTGTTTTCACCGTAGAGTTTCATCACCATGCCCGCCACGATTTCCCGATCGCCGTCGAGAATCACCACGCCTCGACGTGAAGCAGGGCCGTATTCAACTTCCGCCAAATCGCTCACGGTAATCGGAATCGATTTGACTGTTTTCACCGGAATAGTTCTAATATCCTCAAGCGTCCGAAGCAGTGCGGTTCCGCGGATCAGTTGTTCTTCACCGGATCGTTCCAGATACTGACCACCCGCAGAACGGTTGGAAGCAGTCACGGCTGATTCGATCTCTTCGAACGTGATTCCGTATTCAACCATGCGTCGCGGATCGACCTTGATCTGATATTGAAGAAGATTTCCTCCCATGGAGAGCACTTCGGTCACTCCTTTCACGGTCTGAATCTGCGGTTTCACGATCCGGTCATTCACATCGCGAAGATAACTCAGTGCCGGTTTGCCTTCAGTGTCCGCCTCTGGTTTCAGGTCGAGATAGTACATGAACACTTCGCCAAGCCCTGTGGCAATCGGCCCGAGCGTGGGCTCTTCTTCCAGTTGCTGAAGCTGGTTTTTCACCGTTCCCAACCGTTCAGAAACAAGTTGTCGCGCAAAATAGATATCAGTTTTGTCTTCGAAATAGACATAGACCACGGCCATGCCAAACGCCGAGGTTGATTTTACCAGTTTCACATCGGGAAGACCGTTCATGGCCTGTTCGATCGGGAACGACACGAGCCGTTCCACTTCTTGCGGAGCCAATCCTCCAGTTTCCGCAAAGATCGGCACCAACACCGGCGACGCATCGGGGAACGCATCGGTGGAAAGTCGCGTCCACGTCTGAATCCCCGCGGCGATCATCAGAATCATGGCGATCACCACGGCGATTCTGTTTTTCAGCGCTTGTTCTATCAATTTTTCTATCATAGGTAATCCTTTTCATTTTAATTCTAATCAGAAACCGCCACGGCACTCTACGCTTACGGTGTTGCCTGTCCGGTTCCGGTCACGGTACTCTGCGCTTACGGAACTGCCTGTCCGGTTCCGGTCACGGCACTCTGCGCTTACGGAACTGCCTGTCCGGTTCCGGTCACGGCACTCTGCGCGTACGGAACTGCCTGTCCGGTTCCAGTCACGGCACTCTACGCGTACGGTGTTGCCTGTCCGGTTCCGGTTACGGAAATCAACCATCGCAGAAACCGGGATACCACTCCCGGATACCCACATCGGGCTGTGAAAGTATTCAAAATCACTCTATTTTACCCCTTCGGGGAATGGATTTACCATCTCATTCCTACCGGTGGCGTTGCCACCGTCTGATATGTTTTTCCCTTCGGGAAAGATTCCAACACATTGTTTCGTATTGAACTCTGCCCGCAGGGCTTAACATATTAGCCGTAGGCAACGCCTACGGAAGTGAAGAGTTACAGAACCATTTTCCCCGAAGGGGTATAACAAAACATGAACTCTTTCACAATCTCCATGGGGCATCCCTAGAGAATAAAATCCCCAAACGCACAAGGGGCTCCATCAGTGCCCGTGTCCCGCGTGAGGATCCATGTTTGCCGTGACCATTTCAGCTTTCAAAGCGAACGCGCCAGTTTTCACAAAGGAGTCGTTCGCTTGCAGTCCCGAAAGAATTTCTGTATAGGTCGAACTGGATCGTCCGGTTTTTACGCCCATCGGTTTGAACGCGCCTTTTTCATCGGCATCGGGAACAAACACGATCGGTTCATTGTCGATCATCACGATTGATTCGGAAGGAACCGCCAGCGCAGAACTTCCGCGATTCAGTTCGATTGTTCCGGCGATAAAGGATCCCGGGCGAACTCGTTTGTTCATACCGGTTAGAGTGGCGCGCACCGTTACTTTGCGAGTTTGCGTGTCCATTTCCGGTGAAATGTAGGTTACTTTTCCACGCATGGGAACAGATTCGTCGTTGGTGATCACCGAAACTGACGTTCCTATTTTGATATCACCGATCACCCGTTCGCTCACGGCAAGTTCCGCCCGAACCGCGCCGAGATCAGCCACTGTCATGAGCACATCGCCGTCGCTCACCGATTCTCCACCGTTCACCGAACGTTCCAGAACGGTTCCGGAACGAGGCGAAATTATCGAATATTCTGTCAGTGTTTCGCGATTCATTAATACGGCAACGACTGTACCCACTCGAACAGCGTCGCCCTGTTTAACATTCACCCGAACCACCGTCGAGGGGTAGGTAGGAGTAATCGAACTGATCGCTTCAGGCGAATATCTGATCTCACCGTAGGCCGAAGCAGTCTCGGCAATCGATGTAGTACCTACGGTTCCGATGGTGATCCCCGCCTTGAGAATCATGGAATCGGTCAGTTCAAGATGAACGCCCGCTTCTTCGGCGTGAACATCTTTCTGTTCTGATTCGCTGTGTTTCGCATGCTCCTGAGCACTTTCTCCAGCATGTCCTTTTTGATTTTTCTGAACTAATGCGACACCCATGAACAGTGCCATTATTGATAATAGTGCTATAATTGCGACTCTATTTTTCATACTATTTCCTTTACTCTATACTTACTTTTTTGATCCGCACGATTCGCCGGGTTTGTGACCGTGACCATCATCTTTTTCATCTGCATGCTCTTCAGCCGACTCATTTTCATGAGTATCTTTATCTGCATGTGTCGCATGCTCTTCGGCAGACTCATTTTCATGAGTATCTGTATCCGCATGTTTCGCATGCTCTTCCGCCGACTCATTTTCATGTGAATCTGTAACAGCATGTTTCGCGTGCTCTTCTGCAGTTTCATTAGCGTGAGTTTTTTCAGAAGGCATAAGGAGCGCGATTCCCATTCCAAGAACGGCGGTAGTCAAGAGAGCGATTGCTATAGAACTTTTTTTCATTTTGAATTCCTTGAATATTTAATTTCTGTAGGGGAAGCCCTTGTGGCGGCCCATTTTAAAACACAATCAATTTGTTCTAATCAAGGTACCCACAAGGGGCACCTCTACAAAATCTGTATCAATTGGTCGGTGAGTCTGTCGAACCGCGTTGCGTCGTTGCATCACTGCTTTGTTTCCAACGGACACACCCCTGACAGATGCGCTCGCACCATTTTCGCCCGAACCAAATCTGACTCTTCAGAGATCAAATCGGTTTGCAAGATCATCAAATCTCGGCGCGCCCGCTCTTTTTCAAGACTGCTCATGCGCCCCGCTTTAACGTGGCGATCCATAAGTGCGATTTGCTGTGCCATAAGCGGGATCGATTCATTTTTGATAAAACTGATTCGCTCCTGAACCGCAGCAATCTCCGCATCGGCGCCGGCAAGTTCCGATTCAATTGATCGACGCACCGACTCTTCGGCCAGTGTCGCCTTTCGATCAACAAAATCAGCTTCATTACCCGCCAACGTTGAAGCTCGATTGGTGGGAATTTCCAGAGTTACCCCAAGAACAATCGCGTGATCCTTCTCTTTGGGTGAACCTTTGTATCCACCGGTGATTCCAAAGTCCGGCGTTTTCAACGCGGTCTGTTCAGCACGCAACAGTCCTGATTCAAATTTCATTGATCGAATACGTATCAATTCGGGATGGTTTTCAGGGAACGAAAGCGAATCGCGAGTAAATGCAATCATCGCCGATTCCAGTGGTTCAACCGTTTCGATACCTGCAATGCCAAAAGTAACATACTTGGTTTTCACCGCGCGAATCGCCTGATTGGTCGCCAATCTTTGCTGTTTCACCTGTTGTTTAAGGCGAAGCGGTTCCTGAAGATCGAGATCGGGAACTGCTCCAGCGCGATACCGATGGTTCAGATCAATCTGCTCTTTGTCGATAGCTTTTTCAAGCGAATCGTACAGCGCGATCTGTTTCTGAAGACCTGCCAGTTCGGTGAATAATCCAATCAGTTCGCGGTGAATCTCATTTTTTGTCGCAATCTGTTGAGCACTGTTTTCAGCGAGAACCACCGCAATTTTCTGATCCGCTGTGAGTCGATCGCCCTTAAACCGAATCGCTTTTGAAACGGTCAGTTCGATTTCACTGGCGCCAAAATTTTCCGTAGAAAGCCCTAGCTCAGGGTTAGAACCTGCTCGATAGAGCGATCGGTTTTGTTCGATCATCGTTTGCTGATCGCGCAACATGGTCAGTTGCGCACTTTTAGTTTCGGCTTCCGCAAGAATATCTGTCAGTGTTCTCGGTTGAGTAAAAACGATTGAAACCGCGCATAATAGCAACAGTTTATACATAGAATAATCCTTTCAATAAATCAAACAATTCAGGTTTGAAACGACACAAACCACTGTTAATTGTTTAACAGTGGAAAATTGTCACTTGGAAGGATTTAACAGAGGATTACGGCAGTACTTTTGAGAATCAGGCCGATTCGGGAAGGGATATTTATCGGGTCTGTGTAAACCACCGGAGGAGCGCGAAAGGGGGTTGTGGCAAAAATCGATTGGAAAGAGAGTTTTGGTAAAATAGTAGAAAAATCATAGGAAATATCAGCTGAGACAGAAATCTGTTTTTCATCGACATCGAGACAGTCATCGTGAGAATGGTGCTCTTGAGAATCACAGGAAGAACTCGGTTCGCACTGATCAGCTCCACCGGGAAGGTGAATGCCTTCATAGGCCGGTTCACCACCGCTGAAACAGAGCCGATTAGGCAAATCAGGGTGAGGAATTATCGCAAGAAGATAGACAAATAGAAGCAAAAATCGCATAGATATCCTCGTTGTTGCACGTAATCTACATCATTTTAGTCTAAATGTGGCACAAAAGTTCAAAGCAGTACATTCGACGAAACAAAAATCATACACCAATCGCTTTAGATTGAACAAAAAAATGGAAATCTATTATATTGAAACTATCGCCCCTGTAGCTCAGTAGGATAGAGCAACGGTTTCCTAAACTGTAGGTCGTAGGTTCGATTCCTATCGGGGGCACCATGTAGATGATTTTCAAAGATCTATTTTTAAAAGATTTATGTTCTTTAGCGCATCCCATTACACCAGACCAAATTCCTAGCAACATATCGTTTATAACTTCACTCCCCCATATCAAAAGGCCCCACCAGAGAATATCCGGTGAGGTCTTTTCGTTAGTTATGAACAGCCTAATCAGCGAATCGAAATTTTCTGCGAGAAAAGCGATGCATCTGATCCGCGGAACTGAGCGAGGTAGACACCTGTAGCAAGTCCCGTGAGATCAATATTCTGAACGCCTTCGGAAATCGCACGGGTTTCCACTATTCGGCCGCTGAGAGTCATGATCGCCAGCGTTCCCCCTTTGGAAGAGAGAGAGATCGAATTGCCAAGAATCGCCATAGGAGCCACTTTCGTCATAGGACGAACTGTTTCACCAAGAGCAACCTCTTCGGAACCGCGCGTTGCGCTGGTCGGGGTGAGATAGAACCGGTCAAAGTTCACATTTCCCGTGGTCCCCGTGATCCGAAGGGTTTTTCTTCCTGCAGAGATCGCGATATTCGGAATGGTCGTATGGGAATAGTTCTGCCATCCGCCGGTAGAGAGAACGGTCGTTGATCCCACGGAGGTTCCGTTGATCGACGCCGAAACCGTCTGGTTGGCGGTCTGCGAAGAACTGATCGTCAGCGTGTAGGTTCCGGTCTGGACCACATCGAGAAGATATTCGGTCCATTCTCCGGCGCCAAGCCATCCGATATTCCAGTTGAGTCCACCCTGACCTGCTGCTCGTTCGAGATCCACATTGTCAGACCGATACTGTCCACCGGCGTTTCCGCTGGTGCCATCACTAAATCCCGCGAGTGTATAGTTTTCCGCTTCGATTGCGCCGGGGATCGGGTGAAGCGGGCTATTGGTCACATAGGTTGGGTATTTGTCAGAAATATTTCTTCCCCAATCGTACCACATTCCCCAGTTTCCGTTAAACCACGTGTTCAAACTCTGGGTTCGATTGAGTTTGCCATCACTCGAGGTAAGCTGAAACTCCACCGGATACCAGTCGTCGTGAACCTGAGGAGTTGACCGTGATTTGCGAATCCACACTTTGCGAACATCGGTGCCGCTTACGCCGGGAACCGCAAAGGAGTAGGTGTCGTTGTCGCCTTTTTCGTGATCGTTATAGTTTGATTTATCGCAGAGATATTCACTCCAGCGTCCATCGTTAAACTCAATTCCAAAGCGAATATCGTTATCCGTTCCATAGGTATCCCACACATATCCCGACCGTGTTTTGATCCGCACATTAAATGTTGTCGATGCGGTAGAAGCTGAATACCCTTTTGCCGCTTCGTGAGCAAATTTGTAGTACAAAAGCGCAAGTGCTTCCTGAACATTGGCGCTATTTTCACGGGTCACGCCATCCCATGTAGACTGGTTTGAAGCGCTAAAGTTTCTGAAATATGAAGCGTTTGCTCCACGAGCACGTCGTTCAGCTTCCTGGCGGATCAGATCTGCAAAGTAGGGCATGGTCACCGCACTCTGGAAATAGAGATGATCCGTGGTAAAGGGCATTGAGCTGATCAAATAGTTCCCGATCCGATCATCTTGCCACGTTTCCAGCGCGCTGTGCTTGGTCGAAAGTTCCCGAGTTCCGCCGATTGCGTTTGACGCATGGTGCGAATGGCAGAAATCGCTGTAGTAGTGAACTGCCAGTCCGAGCTGATACACGGCCTGCTGTTTATTGCCAAGACGCCACTGGTAAAGCGCTTCGGCGGCGTACTGACGAGCGGTGTTTTCAGCGTTGTTGTTGATAAAATCAAGAACGCCCAGTTCAGTTCCCGTTTCGTAAGTGAAATTCATCCCTTTCCAGGGATCATAGAAGTGATCCTGATACATGAAGTAGCGACTTGCGGCAAAGTCCGGCGCCACTGAACCGTACCGAAGATCGGTCATGTAACTGTTCATGGTGTTCAGCGCATTCATGAGCGAACTGTTTGCGCGATCCGCCGTACTGAGCTGATTCATCAGGAGCGTCATACCATTCTGCGCCAACTCCTGATGTGACGTTTTGGTTGCTGCGCCATCGCGGCTTCCCCAGGCAAAAGTTGAAGCTACCGCCACGCCAATGCAGAGAACTGTTTTCATTGTGTTCATCCTATTTCCTTTCAAAAAGGGGCAGCCATTTGACTGCCCCGGTTAGAACTATTTCATAAATTTGATTGTCTGAACTGACCCACTGATCGATTTCGCAGTGATCAAGTAGACTCCGCGGGAAAGGTCGGCAGTTGAGAGTTCGTTGATTCCTCCGGCAAAGGAGGTGCGAAGGATTTCGCGTCCCGATGGAAGGAAAAGTTTAATTTCGATTGGTTCGATGCTGTTCAATCTGATACTATTAGCATTCACAGTGAACAGTGGCGCGCGCGATACTTTTGCGCCATCGGCAAGAGCAGTTGCATCAGCTCCGCGCACCGCCGAGTAGAGATTCACTTTGAACGAGTCAAACACGCCGAGATAGTTCGGGGTTTTGTCAAAATAGCGAAGTTTTGCCCAATGATTGGTCAATCCGTTGTTAAACCCGGGCATGTTCCCCGGTTTGTTGGTTCCCACAGTGATATGGTTGTAGAGCGTTGGCCCCACCGGTTCGCTCACGTCCATATAACTTGCACCACCTTGAGTCACATAGTACACACCGTTTTTGTATCCCCGTTCGTAGCCGTGCATGTGCCCGCTGAACACGAGATGGACGCCGTACTTTTCTGCCAAAAGGGGGATGTTTGTTTTTATGGCGCTGTTTTCAGCAGTCTGCCACCGTTCGTAGAATGGCGCACAGTGAATCGAAATCACCCGAAGTGAAGCATTTTTCACCCGAGCAGCCTGAAGTGTCTGTTCAAGCCATTTTCCGGGAAGAACATCGGTACCCATGCGGTTCCAGTCAATCGCAATAATTGCGGTATTTCCGTACATGGCGAGATAACTTCCGTTGAACCCGTTTGCATCGGAGTTCACGCCTTTTGGCTGATCCACGAATCGGCGAATGAGATCTCCACCTCCCCATGAACTTCCCACATCGTGGTTCCCGAACGAAACGAAGAACGGCACTTTCGAAGCGAGCGTTCCGCAGGTATAGGGAAGGAACACTCCCTGAAGGTCGCTGTACTTATTGCCGGAGTTAGACACATCACCCGTTGACAGAGCCACATCGATGGCAAGGGAATCAGTAAGATACGCCGCCATTCCTCCCCACGGTGAAGCGTGATGGCTATCGCCCCAGATCCCGATTCGGTACGGGCGAACATAAGATTTTGGCGAAGTGCGGAATGTTTTCACCGGCGATGATCCCGAAGCGGTTTCTACTTTCCAGAAATATTTCGTGTCCGCAGTCAGACCGGTAAGTCTCGCCTTATGAACAAATGAACCGGTTAAGGGATTATAGACCGATGAAGTTGCCGAAGATGCAACCGTTTGATCAATGCCGTAGCGAACAGTTCCCGCGGAAGAACTTTTACTTTCCCACATGATTGTGATTCCCGCCGTGTCAACATTCTGAAGATAGGGCCCGGTGAGAATTGTTCCGGTGGATGGGGTTGAAAATCCGCCCAGATCGGTTGCCTGAGCATCGGTGAGCGCACTGTTCCAGAATCGCACTGAAGCGACATCGATTACTCCATCTTCGCCGTTTTCATCGGCAAAAAGTTTGAACGACGATTCGATAGCAAAACGACCATCGACACTCTGCTTGGTTCCTTCGAGAATCTTTACGCCATCCAGATAGAGACGATAGAACGATCCATTGTCAACGCTCACCGTAAGGCGATACCAATTATTCGGAAGGATCGCTTTTGAAGAGTAGCCGGTTCCGCTGACGCCGATGGTTCCTGCATCTTTGCGAACAAAACACTCGGCGTCGTTACTGTTGGTAAGATTCGTCTGAAAAAACGAAGCCCACGAAGTGATCGTTGGAACTTTAAAATCATAGGAAAGCGTGTATTCGTTGACATACTTTCCCCCACCGTTGGCCGCCGATCCATGAGTCACGGTATAGTGACTTCCCACGCCAATGCGAACCGCGCCATCACTTGCTGTTGGCCCTGCCACCGCTCCCTGCGTTCCCGTAAGAACCAACGCAGATCCAATCTGGGCCGCGGTGAGATTCGCACTGTTGTCAAAACTCCACTGTCCTACCGGCGCCGGCACTGCTCCCTGTATCACCGCAACTGCAGCGATAATTCCCATTCCATACTTGAACATTCGTCCTCCTCATTGAACTTGTTCATACTCGTACAGAAAATGCCCCGTGCGTGTATGGATAACACCAAACTGCCGTGAGTTTTACGCTCGCTGATTGTTAGGCCGAAGTGAGCAACACAGAACGGAAACAAAAGGATAAAAAAAGCCCCTTCAGAGAAACTCTCCGAAAGGGGCGGTGTATCGTCTAAGTATCATTTATCAACTGAACTATCTTTTCACGCCAATCATTGCCGTTCCCGAAAATGGTTTCCCATCTGCAAATGTTCCTGTAACCAAGCACTGATATGTCCCGGAAGCCACGGGAAAACCGGCCCTATTACAACAATCCCAGAACAGTTCTCCTAAATGGGTCATTTCAGAATAGTGAACGCTATTGCCCACCATGTCAAAAATGCGAATAGCACCGTTGGCAATATTTTTGTTATTCAAACGAATAATCACTCCCTCATCTCCAACAAGTACTGGATTAGGAGCAATGGAGATCTCGGATTTTATTTTCTGAATCTCTTTTAAAACCGAAGTTGGATTGTCAACTGTTAGTGCTACCGTATTGGTGATATTCGTATAAGAGTCATTCGTAAAAAGCGATATGAAATAGCTGCCCGGAACTGCGATTCCACCTGCCCACGAATGAACTCCCGCAGTTTTTCCATCAACATACTGCCACAAAATTTCGGATCCTTCGCCGGGGATTTCTCCCTGAGGATAAATACCGATATAATCTTTCGGGTTTCCGCGACCATTGGCAAAGGTGATTTCAAACGGAGTATTCACGGGAACCACTGATTCTTTTACGGAAAGAGTGCCCGAAGAGTCGCCGATCCACAGTTCTGAACGATTGCCCAGTTCATCAAAAGTTCCTTTCAAAAGATAAACGGCGTAGTAAAAACCCGATTCGATCCCATCGAATGATACTGATCCTTTGGTATTTGTAGCAACACTCTTGGAAAGTATCACTGTTTCTGCCGATGGCACCGTTCCCGTTCTGAAAATACCTATGCGATCGCTGGCAAAAAGTGGCGCTTTGTCGTAGTTGACTGCAAAACCTTTCTTGGAAGCAATCCATGTCGATTCTGGACTCAATTCAGGAACCGATCCAATGTAAATTTGAATATCAGTGCAGAGTTTTGTGTATCCGTTATCTTTGAACAAGCTCAGAACATACTGATTTGCCGGAATATCTTTGTTCAGGACAACGGTTCCGCTCACCTTGCCGGCTGTTCCCACAGAGCTGTTGTCGGTGTATTTCCACGATGCGGAAGTTACTCCCACTGCTCCAGGAACTTTCCCTTTTTCGTACAGGCCAATCCAGTCAAGTTTGTTCCCCGGAGCACCATCAAAAACAACGGAAATATCTTCGTTCACGGCAAACGCTGTTTTCGCCAATTTTATCGAAGATTCCACGATCTGTCCGGTTCCGCTCACGACAAAACTATCTGTGGGCGACCACGCTGACCAATTGAGAGACCGGTCGCGATGGCGAAGGCGAACGAACCATTTTCCATCGGGAAGAACGCCTGAGTTAATCGTGTCTGCAAAAATATTGACACCTCTGTTTTTGTCAATCTGATCGTGATTTGGTGCGCCGGTTGTGCCAAAAATGTTTTCAAAGTCGCGATACTTTGAATGTTTCAGGACTGAAAAATCCTTTGAAGCGGAGACTTGAAATTCGGTGCTATTGAAATCATAGCCATTTCCAGCATAAGGAGAACTGGTCAAAACGAGTGGAAATGTTGCTGTTTTCGGCAGATTCAATAGCGAAGGTGTGGCAGGAGATTTTGATTTTCTGTCGAGAATAAATTCATCCGTGAGATCATTTTTGTAGACATTTCCTAATTTCGTGTGACCGGTTCGGTAGTTCCGAACCTGCATCTTTTCATTATCAAGATCAATATCAACTAATTGCCATGACCATTCAGCTCGAGTTTTTTGAACATCATCGAAATCCTGTTCATTCGACATGCCCCAATCCTGAGCCCACGAAGCACCGCCATTAAGAACATGGTACACTGGCGTCTCTTTCATCTGCCCTCGAGCATAAAGATGATGATGACCGCCAATCAACAGGGCGGTTTTGCCTGTTTCTACCATTTTAGGAGCCACGGTGTTTCTGAACCACTGAGAAATATCTCCAACATACTGTTCTGCTTGATAGCCTCTATGGTTAACCGCAAAAATCCACTGAACATCGCTGTCTTTTTTCGCCGAATCGAGAGTAGCATTCACAAAGGCTGTATGTGAAGCACTGTTGTCTTCACTGTTGAGCATAAGAAACAGTGCCGGCCCAGCTTGATAGGCATAACTGGCTTCCGAAGAGTATTGAGCGACTCCTTTATAGAGCAACTGATCGGCAATAATATACTTGCGATAGTTTTTCAGATCGCTATCACTGTAGGTTTCATGATTCCCCACGCTGGTCTGAATCGGCAAATAGGGAGAAAGTCGTTTCGATTGATCAAAATGGTGCGTTTTCCAAAGAATATCCGTGCCTTTATCAACCTGATCTCCATCGTTGACAATCAACTGCACGCTATCGTGCCAGTTTTTGCCGTACAATTCGGTACACTTTTCACCCACGCGAATAAGCATAGTGTCGTATCCGCCATGGCTCGGAACCTGATGATCCCCCAGTACAATCGCGCGGAAATGGCCTGTTTTGACACCCTTCGGAGGCATGGTTCGGAAGTGATATATCACCGAAGTATCTACATTGTTAATAACGCGATAGTAGTATCGCGTGTTGGGATTCAAACCGGTGACCTGTACGGTATGATAATTGTACACCGTTGTACTTTTTGTCACTGAACCTGTCACGGTGGTCAAATTTGTAGAATCGATGCCGAACTGAACTTGTGGTGTTTCATCGGCTTTATCGTTAATCCATGACACCCAAACCGACGATTCAGTCAAAGCCTGAAGATAGGGCTTACTATCAACTACTGCAGAAAGTGTTGGAACTACCGTTAAAGCAATCCCGATAAACAGACTCATCATTTTTCTTTGCAACACGCACATCCCCTTTGTTATTCCATTTTAAAGTTCTCAAATATAGTGGCATGGTATTTGGGAATAATGAGCGAAACAACAGGATTTCGCAAGTGTTTTACGATTGCAAATCGAACTGTTATGATATATTGCTTTGAAAATCATAGCAATACTGATTACACCGGAAGTTATAAAGGATATCAAATAATCCACGTTTCGTTCTCAATAAATTGAACAATATGCTGCATGATTTGTGGTTTTTCTTCGCGCCCCAATATCGTGCTATCTGTCGAAACGAGAAAGTGATTAATACAAAAAGGGCAGAGTTTCCTCTGCCCACAGCAAACACAACTAAAATGAAACACTATTTGATCTGAATTGATCCGCTATGAACCATTGAGCCTTCAGTTACTTTCCAAAGGAAAACGCCTGCGGCAAGGTTCTGGTCGAGAGGTGCAGTAAATCCGTTCATTTTTCCTGAAGAGATTATTGCGCCTTTCATGTTGAATAGAGCAAATTGAGCACCGGCATCCACGGGACGTGAAAAACGAATCGTGTTTCCTGACAGGCCGGCATAAAGAGCTTTACCTGACTTTACGCGATCAAAGGCTGCAATTTCCGTGGAATTTGAAGCCACAAACCCGGTCAAAATCTGACCCACATCACTGGTATGGATGTAGTTCCCAAGAATCGATTTTGAGTTATCTACGGTTGGTTTGATCAGTTCAGAACCAGCTCCCTTTGCAAAGAGAGGAATCAACTGATTCGTATGATCACCACTGTTGAATTTCGCTCCCGGAAGAACGCCTTTGCCATTATTTACAATCAACATGTCGATCTTGTTTGTGGCAGAATCAATACCTGCGGGGCCGGTAAGATATCCTGTTTCGTGGTCACCGGTTACAATAAGAAGTGTTGAGTCCCAACTACTGTTTTTTTCAATCCAGTTGATAACAGAATCAACCGCTCCATTGAAATCGATCTGCTCTTCGATAATCCGGTCAAGCTGATTTGCGTGACCAGCCCAGTCAACCGCTCCCCCCTCAATCATAAGGAAAAAACCTTTAGTGTTAGCTTTTAACACATTAAGCGCGGCTTGAGAACAGGTTGCAAGATTGGCAACGCCTTTGTTCAACGGGGTAGCAAAAACACCGTCAGCTGTTTTGGTTCTCAGCTGATGAGCTGTGGTATATACCGGAAGAACTCCTGCCAAACGAGTTGGTGCAGCTGTTGTTCCTGTTGCAATTTTCGAAAGAGTAAGCGAATCATCAGTGAATGACCAAACACCCTCTTTATTTGACAGGGTTCCCGCGACAAGAGATTCCCATGTTGCTTGTCCGCCAACATATCGATAATCCTGAACATCAGGAATTTTATCTTTTACTTTATTGGTATCAAGATTTAACCCTTTTACGCCATTATCCGTATAAAGTGGGTGTCCCGCACCGATGATCACATCAAGCCCAGTGCTGGTAAGCATCTCTTTGCCAAGTTGTTCGTAGTTATTACGACTCTTGTTATGCGCCGCCATTGAAGCCGGAGTGGCATGACTGATCTGGACAGTCGAAACAACACCGGACGATTTGCCTGCAGTTTCTGCTACATCCGAAATATTAGCCAGTTTCACCGAATCAACCGAATAACAAATTGCAGCATTATAGGTGGCAAAACCTGTGGAAAGAGCTGATCCAGACGCTGCCGAATCAACCGGTTTACGTTTAATGTACGTAACGTCAGACACGGCAGAATCGGCGACAAATCCATGTCCCTTTTCTCCGGAATAGGTGGCCATGTTCCATTTCACGGGGAAGGATTCAAAGTTCTGCACATCGCGAGGCTTTCCGGCCTGATAGATATTCGTCGCTTCGATTGTCCGAATGCCCCATCCGTCGGAGATCATAAGGATCACATTTTTTGGAGTCCCTGCAGAAAGAAGAGTTGCTGCAGCAGCAGTTAGAACTGCGGTACGTTTCATAAAGTCCCCTTGTTTTGGTGGAATATTTAATCAAGTTCCATTCGGAACGATACAAATATCATCCGTGCCGTATTTATAAAGCGTTAGAATACTATGACATTACAAATACACAACAAATTTAAAAACAATGAAATATCCACAAACTAACTATCACCTAACTGTCTACTTATAAAATATACAGTTACTCATTTCACAGATATTTTCATGTAAATGCTCATACAACCCAAAACCACTGTTAACTCAAATGAAACATTGTGGTAACAAATATCTTGTATTGACAAGGTAAATTTCAATCACATTTACCTTGCTGAATAATAAAGGAAGAAATATGGCAAAAGCAGCATCAATACCAGGTGTATCAGACCGCATAGAAGAGAGTGAAATAATTGAAATCCTTGGTGATGGATCGTTATCACGTGTGTTCAAGGTTTGGAATCCAACACTGAACGTATTTAGAACGATCAAAATGTTGAAACGGTCAGCTTCACACGCTGCGCAGGTACGTTTTTTTACGGAAATGCAAATCCTCGCGCAACTCGATCACGATGGTGTTCCGCGTTTGCATCGCGTCGGCTCATGGAATGGCCTTCATTTTTTCGAAACACAGTTTGTCGATGGCGATTCGTTAGCAGAACTGATTCAAAAAAACGGGGCACTTTCACCGGAACTCATTTGTGCAATAATGATTGAACTCTCTGAGGTTGTTCAATACATTCACACTGAACCGATAGAAAGTGGATCAGTACGCTATTATGGCATTCTTCACCGCGATATCAAACCGTCAAATATTCTCATAACCACCACTAAAGGGTGTCGGCTCATCGACTTTGGCATAGCCTCGCTATCGACCAATAACATTTATGCGTCTAAAGATCGCGGACGAATTGTAGGAAGTGTACCATATTTGGCACCGGAGGTTTTTCACTCGGTACAAATAACATCAAAAGCGGATCTTTTTTCATTAGGTGCAGTATTTTGCGAAATGGTTATGGGAACTCGCCTCTTTACATCTTCAACGATGCCAAAACTGCTTCACGAGCGTATGACGAACAGTTTTGAAATTTCACCTTTATTTCCGAGACTATTTCGTCCACTTCTTGACAAGCTAATTGCAATTCAGCCGGAATCACGGCCTTACAACGCCCGCGAAGTGGGTGAACTTTTCAGAAAACTCTTGAAAAAATTGAGTGGAGATTCTCCTCGACTAATCCTGACGCAATGCATTTCTGGTGATCAGGTTAGAGCGTAAACACCGAGTGCTACCGAATCCCATAAGGCGCTAATTGTTCACTACCGACAGGAGTCTTTCACACGCTTGCTGTACTCTGATTTGATCGATATCGGCAAATGAGTTCCCTTCATCGGGAAGTATCTGTTCATATAGATCCGACAATGGTGCAAAACGCCATTTATTCCACTGAATTGCAGGGAAAAGTGTCACCTGAGGCCGATTGAATGCCGAAGCGATATGAACTATCGCCGTATCTGGTGTGATCACCAATTTCACCTTTGAAATAAGTGCAGTTAATTCGTGAACGCTACCACGGAACATCCGAACCTGAGAACATTTGGCACTGATATCTTCTGCAATTCCAGCCAAATCTCCTATAGCGGTGAGAATAACCATTTCCCCTCGATCGATAAGAAAATCGATTAGAATTCGCCAATTATTTTCTGGCCAATACCGAGAATGATCTCCTGCAGAAAGGTTCACGAGCACGCACTCTTTTGCTGTGGGATAGCTTTTGTAAATCATAATATTATCATTTTTATTGAGTTGCAGTGATGGCCGAATTGGAATCGTTGAAATATCGGTAAAATGGTTCAAGGCTAAAAGGTTTTTATATGCCACGTGCAGTATTTCCCGTGAATCAAGTGGAAGCGGTTCGGTAAAAGGGGAAGGTCGGCGGGAATCTGAAAATCCAATAGATCGTTTTCCGCCAGCGAGAAATGCGAGAAAGCGACTCTGATTTGAACGATGGTCTTTGGGGTCTATGACGAGATCAAATTGCTTTGTACGCAGTTTGAAAAAGAGATAGATGACACTTAACAGACTCTTTTTATAGATAAAATTGCGATGAATTCTCTGGTCAAATTCGAGAAGTGTCTTATTTCTAGGGGAGAGTAAGAGGGAAATATTCGCCTGAGGAAACAGTACATTAAGCTCTGAAATCAGGGGCGTCATGAGAACCAAATCACCCAGCTTACCCACTTGAACCAACAATATTTCTTTCATATACCCTCCATCATTTGGCTTAAACAGCAATTAGAACTAGCCTTTAAAACGAATTATATTAGACTTTTACAAGTTTTTCACATTTGAAATAACTATTCAGTATCACTTGTCCCGTGATTAATAAAAACCAAACGATACCCAGAGCAGGCATGCCAAACTCAGGGTATCGTTTCTAAAATCGACAGGTTAAAACTAAGGAGCAATGAAATGAGCTATTTTCACCGCCAGAACATATTCTCTTCGATAGCAACTAACAGTTGTTTAATGTCTTCTTGTTCCACATCTCCAATCGTCCCAATTCTGAAACAATCTGCCACGGAAACTTTTCCAGGATAGACCACAAACCCTTTGCGTTTGAGACGACTATAAAACTCTGCAAACGAATAATTCGGTTCAAAGGGATTGTAGAATGACGTAATAATTGGCGAATGAAACTCTTTGGCAAGCAATGGTCTAAACCCGAGTTTTTCCATCCCTTCGACCAAGATTCTCTGATTGTTATAGTAGCGATTAAAACGAGCGATTACACCACCTTCGGCATCGAGTTCGTTCATCGCCTGCTGAAACGCTCGCACCACATGAGTAGGCGAAGTGAACCGCCATTTCCCACCCTGAGTTTCCATGGTTTTCCACTGATCATAGAGATCAAGTGACAGGGAACGTGCATTGTTTTCGCACGAAATGAGTCGTTCTTTTTTGCAGATTACAAAGCCAAATCCAGGCACGCCTTGAATACATTTGTTCGCGCTGGATACGAGAAAATCGATTCCCAGTTCACCCAGATCCATAGGCATGCCACCAAAACTTGACATGGCGTCCACCATGAATGTTTTGCGATGATTTTTGACTACTTCCGCGACTTTCGCCAACGGGTTGAGCATTCCTGTGGTGGTTTCGTTGTGCACCAAAGCCACATGAGTAATCGAAGAATCCTGTTCGAGCATTTCGTTTACACGGGAAGGATCGACGCGGTTGATTTCGCCAAAGTCAAGTACGGCGTGGTCGATTCCCAAATAGCGAGCTATCTGAACGATCCGTGCACCGTAGGCTCCGTTGACCAGCACGAGCAGTTTCCCGCCGGTCTTGGGCATCATGGTTCCGATCGTCGATTCTACGGCGAATGTTCCCGATCCCTGCATGAGCACGGTGGTATAGCCGGAATGTTTAGTTGCCAGATCGACCAGTCGTCGGCGGATATCTTCTACAACAGCGTGATTATAGCTGTCATCCCAAGTGCACCAGTCGCGAAGCATTGTCTCTTTTACCGATGCGGTGGTTGAGAGTGGCCCCGGCGTGAGAAGAATGTAGGGGTTTTTTGGATCTGCCATTGTTGTTTCCTTTCTATTGTTTTGCGAAGGGCTTCGCCCCCCGTTGGTATAAACCGGACCTTCGGTTCATAGTTTGAAGGGCTTCGCCCTCCGTTGGTATAAACCGGACCTTCGGCCCTCAATTTCATTATCTTATTCAATCGTTTTGTCGTATTATCGTTTCCCATAAAATCCCTCCCGCGCGAATCAGTTCTTCGTCTGTGACCGACAGCGGTGGGGCAAGGGTGAGCACATCGCCTCCGGAAACCTTGAACGACAACCCGCGTTCAAGTGATTCGTACAGAACCTTTTCTGCCACTGATTGTGAATCCAACTGAACGCCGAAAAATCCACCGATCGATCGAATTTCCCGTATATGGGGCGAATCAAT
>JFJP01032826.1_pt1 | contig 27178 bp, 22 predicted proteins | sample 431651 | NCBI WGS metagenome assembly JFJP01 (sample SAMN02602958, study PRJNA72255) | Microbial mat metagenome, whole genome shotgun sequencing project. | biome: fresh water; feature: sink hole; material: water; isolation source: purple microbial (photo- and chemosynthetic) mats found in...
AAATGATCTTCACCGCGTAAAACCAGAGAAACTCCCATTAAAGAATCATCAACTGCATTACAAAAGAAAAATGCGGGCGTTCCATCGGCACGACGGATAATAAAATCACCAATATCATCGGCTTGAAAACGTTGAGAACCGCGCACCACATCATTAAATTCAATGGTTGTATTTTTAGGAACACGAAACCGTAATGTGGGTTGCAAACCTTGAGCAAGTTTATGTTGAATTTCTTCGGGTGTTAAATGTGAACAAGTTCCAGAATAACGCGGTGCTCGACCAGAGGAAAGTTGTAATTTGCGAGAAATAGTTAATTCGTGTGCCGAACAAAAACACGGATAAGCGGCGTTTTGTTGTTCGAGCTGGGTGTAATAGCGGGCGTAAATATCGGCGCGCTGAGATTGGAAATAAGGGGCATTTGAATCATTAATTTCAGGACCTTCTTGCCAATCCAATCCTAACCAACGCAAATCAGCCATTAATTGTTGGGTAAATTCATCACGGCTGCGTTCAGCGTCGGTATCTTCGATGCGCAAAAGAAACGTACCTTGTTGTTTTTTCGCGTAAAGTGCATTAAAAAGTGCAGTTCGCACATTGCCTAAATGTACCAACCCTGTTGGACTTGGGGCAAAGCGTGTTTTAATAGTTGATGTCATTATAGAAAATCCTTTTATGAGGTAATTTCAAATGTAATTGTTTATTAAGCGTATAAATAATATCTTGATTTGCCTTGTTTTTTGGCTTCGTACATTGCTTGATCGGCGTGATGTAATAGCATTTCAGGATCGCTATTATCTTGAGGAAAAAGGGTTACGCCAATGCTCGCAGAAATCGTGACATTTTTGTCTTTTATTTTTAGAGGTTGAGAAATATCTTCTAAAATCTGATTTAAAATTTTTTTATATTCTTCAAGATGTTGCAGATCACCCAATAAAATAACAAATTCATCGCCGCCCAATCGCGCAATCGTATCTTGACTGCGAATTGCTTTGAGAAAACGTTGCGCAGTTTCTTGCAATAATTCATCGCCCGCAACGTGACCTAATTGATCATTTACTTCTTTAAAACCATCTAAATCAACATAACAAATTGCTAAAAGAGTTTGGGTGTGGTCGGCGTGAGCAATTGCCATTTTCAAACGATCATTTAATAACGAACGATTTGGTAAGCCTGTCAACATATCATGATGCGCCATTTTTTCTAAAGATTTTTGTTTCTTAATCAAGTGAGAAACATTTGAGAAAATTGCAACATAATTTGTAATTATTCCTGAATCATCTTTTACCGCAGAAAGGGTGAGCCATTCTATTTCAACTTTACCTTTTTTATGATGACTATGGACAACCCCGCTCCAATGTCCACTTTTATTTAAACTTTCCCAAAACATATCGATTTCTTTTTGCTCAAGTAATCCCGATTTCAACAAACATAAGTTCTTCCCCATGACATCGATTTCAGATAAGTGCGTGACTTGATAAAAAGAAGGATTTGCTTCAATCACTTGAAACTCATGATCGGTAATGCAAATCGCATCTAAAGTATTATTAAAAACATTAGCGGTCAAACGTAATTTTTCTTCGGCTTTTTGACGTTCAGTGACTTCACGAACTAATTGCAATGTTCGATTTGAAAGGCTGTCGTACATCGTGAGAATAATATCGATGAGTGTTTTAATTGAACCACTCATTTCAAGTTTGGCGGTTTGCTTTGCTTGTTCTAATGACGAATCAGAATTCATTATTGCTAAGACAGCTTTTGCCATTCTTTTATCACTATCGACGATATGAAATGCTAACCAATGGGTTAGAAAAGAAAGGAGGTCTTCTACTACATCATTAAAGGTTTTGTGTTGTTCTTCTGCTTTGAGTTTCAATACTTCGACCATAAAGGAAGCGTGTTCTTTTTGGTGTTGAAGTTCCCAATCATCATTTTCTCCAAAATATTTTCGCCAAATTTCTCCCTCACTTTTAAAATGATAAATGGTGTATTCGGCTAATTCTTTGAAAATATTATCTAAAACGAGCATATCAGATTGATACGCTAAATGGCTGGCTAATAAATTGAGTAAATTAATCAATCGCTTATGCTGTTCATCGATTAGTGGAATCCCTGTTTCAAAACTATTATTCCACGGGAAAACTTCAAATGTTATGTTCACTGTTCTGGGTAAGCCTAACTCACTTAATTTTAGATTTATTTTAACATTTTTCAGCCTCTTAAAAGAAACATAAAAAAAGAGCAGTGACTGAATCACTACTCTTTTCTAAGTCTATTCAAGCACTTAACAAATTATTTTGCAGGTGCAGCTTGTGGAGCTGGAGGTGCAGGTGGTGCGTATGCTGGAGGAGGAGGAGGAGGTGGGTAACCATATCCATAATAAGGTGCGCCATAACCATAACCGCGACCATAACCATCGCCGTAACCGTAACCATTTCCGTAGCCATTACCATAGCCACGACCGTTACCACGACCAGAACCGCGACCGCTTGCGCCGAAGCTGAAATCCATGTCGCCCATTCCAAAACCGTCGCCGTCCCAATCGCTTCCGCCGTAACCGCGACTATTGTTGTTGCCACCCCAAGGACCGCCACCCCAACCGCCTGGACCGCCGCCCCAAGGACCCCAGCCCCATGCTTGGACGGAGGTTGTTGCGAATGCTGCAGAACCTACTGCCGCCGCTAAAGCGAGTGCTTTTGCTAATTTCATGATAATGCTCCTTAAATTTAGTGTTTAGTTTCTCAAAACTCTCTTGAGGTGTTACTCAAGCTTCGAAGCCAGTGTACTATAGGCTTCGTATATTAGCAAGTTCTAATTTACTTATTTTTTAATTTATCTCCCGCAAACACTTAAAATTCTTTAATAATCCAATAGTTAAATGATAAAAATTTTTATTTATAAGGTTTTTAGGTCTCTATGACCCACATTATTAGGTCTCTATGACCCACATTAAATGTATAAATGGCGAACAATTACTCAGAAAGATATTTTTTATAATTTCATGAAAATAAACGAAAATTTATAAAACCATTTTTATATTAAGTGATATAGCGATATGACATAAAATATTTCACCACAACCCCTGTTGATTTATTGGAGTTTAAAGAAATTCATGGTTGTTTTAAGTAATTTGGCTTGCATTTCCATTAAATAAGCGGTTTCAGCAAGTTTGTCTGATGTTGCGGAACTTTGTTGAGCAACTTGGCTTAATTCATTCATTGCAAGATTAATTTGCCCAATACCAGTAAATTCTTCTCTGGCGGCGATTTGAATTTGAGCAACTAATTCTGATGCCTCGTGCGAAGACGGGACAATTTTACTGACTAACCCATTGGTTTTATTAGCAATATCCATACTATTAATTGCTAATTGACTTATTTCTTGTGCAACACGCTTGCTACGTTCTGCTAAAGTTCGAACTTCATTTGCAACAACTGTAAATCCTTTACCATATTTCTTAGCATGAGCCGCTTCAATTGAAGCATTAATTGCGAGCAAATTGGTTTGTGATGCAATCTCGCCAACGATTGTAATTCGTCGAAAAATACTATTTAATGCTTTAATGGTTTCTTCCATAACAACAAGGCTTTCTTCAGCTTGATTAGAAACTGCTTTTGCTAAGGTTTCTGCTTGAATTGCCCCGTGACTGGTTTCGTGCATTGTACTGCTGATTTGTTCTAATGAGGCGCTGGTTTCTTCTAAACTTGCTGCCTGTTTGGTTGCAATTTGGCTTAAAGTAGAAGCCTGTTCATTGATTTCTCTTGCTGCACTAAAAGCGATTTCTAATGTTTTACTTGATTCTAATAAAGTGAGTTGAATTTTGTTTAAAAAACCATTTAAAGCATCGGCGGTTTGACCAATTTCATTATTTCCAAAAGACGGCAAACGCCGCGTTAAATCGCCATCGCCATCGCGTAATTCATTCACAGCGTTACGCATGATTTTAATGGGATTAATAATGTAACTTTTTCCAAACCCAAAAGCTGCCATTGCGAGAAATAAAGTTAATAACAAAATTAACAACATTACGCCTTTTAAATTTAAGATTTTTGCTTGAGAATTTTCTTTTAATAAAGTAGCGACTTTTGCACTATTTTCTTCTAACGGTTTCCAAAGATGTGGCAAAGCATGTTGTGCATCGTAAAAAGGATCGGTGGCGGGTTTTATTTTAGGATCGAGCAAAATTTTCAAAGCCGCATGAGCACTAATCCAATAATGCTCGGTTTGCGTTAAAAACACCAGCGTAGAGGAATCTGAAGGCGGCAACACCACCACTTTTCCATCAATATCTAATGCACTTCCTCCCCGTTTAAGCGCGAGCAAACTATGATCAAAAAGATCGATATTTTGATTTAATTCTTTACGTTTTGCATCGGTATCTGATTCACTTTCTAATGCTGCAATAAGCGCTTGATTTTGTTGTGTTATTTTAATCAACAATATCTGTTGGCGCGCCGCAATTCCAATCACAATTGCATCCGATGATTGTGCATTTACCAATACCAGCACACTACTCGCTGCTAAAACCATAAATAGCACAAAGCTAGTAATGATCAGATTAAACTTGTGTTGAATGCCAAGAAACATAGGATTATTTCCAAAAATAAAAAGTAGAACATCTCAAAAGAGAAATATTCTACACGAAATAATTTATTTTACGCCAACAAAACGTTTTTTAACAATAGCTTGACCTTCATGAGAAAGTAACCAATCTAAAAAGGCTTTTGCTTCACCCGAAGGTGAACCATTTGTAACCATAAATAAAGGTCGGTTGATTGAATAATTTGGGTTATTGACAGAAGGTTGTTGCTCATCGATAATTAACGGTCTGACATTTGAAAAATCTGAGAAAAATGAAAAACTTATCTGTCCGATTGCACCCACTTCTTTTGCAACGGTTGTTACCATTGTTGCGTCGGGTGTTGCAACCTTCACATTCTCTCCGTAATTCTCACCATTTAAAACGTGTTTTGCAAACACATCTCGGGTCGCCGACGCGGCTTTCACCATGTAAGGTTGAATGGGCAAATCCGTCCCGCCAACTTGTGACCAATTGGTAATTTTACCCGTAAAAATTCCTCGTAATTGTTCCGTATTTAACCCATTGATTGGATTATCTTTATGGACAATGGCGGCAATTGCATCTTTGGCGATTAAAGTTGAAACCACGCCTTGAGCTAAGATTTTTGGTTCAACTTCACGCGCCACGCCGCCCAAATCGCAGGCTTTGCGTAATGCGCATTGTTCTCCGCCGCTGCTTTCGGAAACCACATCGACTGAAAACGTCGAGTTTTTATAAGTTGCTTTCGCATCATCGATGATTTTTCCAATCGTTGATGATCCTTCATATCGCAAAGAACCCGCCGACACAAACGCAGGTACTAATAACGCCATGATAGATAACGATTTTTTCATGGTTTTTTCTCCTTTTGAGGTTAATAAAAATTTCATTTATTAAATTAACTAAGTAATTGAAAGAGATTTAAAAAAGCATGAGGGTAAGGTAATTATTTTCCAGATTTCTTCTAATGTATGTACTATTTTTTCCAAAGAAGTTTTAAATGTTTTTAACATCAGTGAAAAAATTCATGGTTTCTAATAAATAAGCAGCTTGTTCTGCAAAATCTTTAGAAGTTGAAGACATTTTTTGAGAAAAAAGCGCGTTTTCTTGAATGACTTTATCTAATTGTTGTATTGCTGCCACGATTTGTTCTGTAACTAAATGTTGATTACTGCTAGAAAGGCTAATTTCTTGAACTAATTGTGCGGTTTTCTCAATATTTGGGACTAAAGTTAATAAACTTTCAACCGCTTGTTCTGCAATGTGCAAAGTATTAGTTGAAAACTGTTTAATTTCTACCGCAGCAGAACTACTTTTAGTGGCTAAGTTTCTCACTTCTGAAGCCACCACCGTGAAACCTTTTCCATATCCTTTTGCTCTCGCTGCTTCAATCGCCGCATTTAAAGCTAATAAATTCGTTTGTTTGGCGATTTCTTCTATAATAATAATCTTCCTAGAAATTTCGTGCATTGCTTTCACAGTTTCATTTACAATCTCACCACTAGTTGTAGCATGATGCGCGGATTGTAAAGCAATTTTCTCAGTTTGCATTGCGTGTTCACTGTTTTGTTTAATATCTAAAGTCATTTGTTTCATTGATGTTGAAACCTCTTCTGAAGCAGTAGTTTGATGATTTGCTCCCGCTAAAATTGCTTCCGAATGTTCTAACATTTCTTGACTGCTATTTGCAATCATTTGTGCAGAATTTTTGACTTGTTTAACAATGAATTGCCATTTCAATGTTAAGTCTTGCATTGAGGAAATTAAAATGTCTAATTCATTTTTACCAAAGATTCTAAATGTACGTTTATTGCGAATATTTTGCTCAATAGATTGAATGCCTCCACTTAAATCTCCTCGAGCAATTTTCTGCGTAAATGCAACCAAATTAACAATCGGATGGGTAATAGAACGCACCAATACCCATAAAATCACCAATCCAATCAATAGTGAAATCAACAATCCAACCGTTAAACTCACCGCAATTTGTTTTAAAAAATTTCTACGTTCTTCCGCCATTTGTTGCAATTGCTGTTGAGTATAATATTGTGATTGTTGAATTAATTCTTTAACTTTCTTATGATTATATCCAACCACTAATTTTCCTAACAATGTTCCTTCGTGAACAATGGAGCTTTCAATAAAGTTTTTCGGATCAATATTTGTTTTATCACCTGCACTCACCAAAGTTTGTCCTTCGGCATATTTAAATTCCACAAAAGAAATATCAGGGTCTTCAGTTGTTACATCTGCCAAACGTTGCAAAGTGGTTAATTCAGTTGAAACAATTAACGGTGGCGTAAGTTCCACTAAAATTTTAATAGTTTGTTGGATTTTAAAGTTATCCAAATACATATTATCGGCGGTTTGTTGTTCTAATACTTGATCAACAATTGAATGTGTAGAACTTAATAGCTTTTCTGAAGCATATCTTTGAAAATAAAGAAATCCTGCTGCATCAAAAAACAGCAGTAAAAACAAAATGCTACCCGTTGAAATAAGGATTTTTCCTACCAAACCAAAACGCATATTTTCTTATCCTACAAGTGATTAATTAAAAGGCTCAATTTTAAGCGTTTGTAAAAGTATTTTAATCGGTTCATAAGAAATCGGTTCAACAAATCCTTTAATTTCAGCCGTTGTGGTTGCTGGATGTTCTGGTGTGAGTTTTAAAAGCGCTTGCTTCATTGTAGAAATAAGTTGAGGATCGAGCGAAGGTTTTGCAGAGAAATAAAATTCAGGAAATAAAATCGTCGTATGCAAATGAGGAAATCCTTCATCATTACGTTGATCAACGATTTCAAAATCCTCCATTTTAATTTTTCCCATTTTCTCAAGAGATTCTAAAATGCCTGATCGAACAAATGCAGCATCAAATAAACCGATTTTTACGCCCATTATCAAATCATCTTGGTTTTTACCTTCCTTAAACGATGAGAAATCTTTATGTGGATCAATATTTTTCATTTTTAAATGGTACAGTTGAAATAAATATCCTCCTGCACTTGTGGATTGCTGCATTGAAATAATTTTCTTACCTTTTAAATCTTCACTTGTTTTAATACCGCTACCTTTTTTAGAAACAATCACACCCGCAAATTGTGTTCCGTTTAATGTATTTAAAGTTGCTAACGGAATGTGCTGAGTTTTCTCTATTAATAAAAGCGTTCCAACGGGCGTATTTAAAACAAAATCTAAATTGCCTTGTAATGCAGTTTCTATCAAAGAATTGCTTGTTAATGCAATAATTTTAACGGGTTGGTTGATTTCTTCGCTCAAATATTTTCCTAAGGCTTCCCACCGTTTCAAGGTTTGTAATTCACCTCGAATTGCCGTCACGCCCACACGAACTTCTGCCCAAGCTGTTGAATTTATTAGCATTACACTTAAAAATAGTGCGCTAAAAAAAACTTTGTTTTTCAAACTGTTACGCATATTGGTAATTTCTCATTGTTATGATACTTGTTGCACTATTGTACTCATTCCTATATGAGAATGCACAAATTCAATTATAGATAAAATCTATTGATTGATAAGAAAATTTTTGAGTGTGGTTTTTTAAAAAGAAGAAAGGGATTTTAAAAGTCTTGTCAACGCAACGAAAATCTTTTATACTTGCTCGCTTATGGACGGAGTGTAGCGCAGCCTGGTAGCGCACCACCTTGGGGTGGTGGTGGTCGGAGGTTCAAATCCTCTCACTCCGACCAAATTTCTCTTCAAAATCAATCGCTTATTCAGTTAATGGCGATAGCATAAATTCTAATTCCTGCAAACGAATCACCACACCTTCATACGGATCAATTCTCGCCCGATGCATTCCGGGTGTCACATAATTCGCAAAAATCAACGCACCAACCGCTCGCCGTGTTTCTATGGGTAATTTGAAAAACGGAACAACTTGCGCTGGCACTAATTCCCATTCCCACGTTTGTAAAGCGGACGGATAATCTAATTTATATTGATTTCTCTTTTCAAACCATTCACTGGCGGGAACTTTGAGCAAATCTGCAAATAAGGCTCGATTGTAAATTACCAGCAAATCAATCGCAACTGGATGATTTAGATTGGCTTTTGGTGCAACATCTAACGCAATTAATCGCGTTTTCACGCTGCTATGTTTAGGATCATCGTAGGAAACATTTCCTCCACATGAAACCAATCCCAAACAAAGCATTATTAACGCAAATTTCATTTAATCAAACTCCAATTTCAAACCACCCATAATGGAGGAATAGGTCGATCCTTGTCTTCCCAAATAGGTTTGATAATGAATGAAACCCATTTGACCACTTCCATAATCCATATTCATTCCCAAAGTTAAACTCATATAATTCTTATCAAATGCGTCGGTGGGCAATCTAAATAATTGACCACTATTATCGTAAATAAAACGACCATTTAAAGTGCGTTCTTTGTTTCCTAACATACCAACATATTCAAGATGTAATTCGGGTAATAATTTTGCCCAACTTAATTTAACAGGATACGCAAAGATTGCTCCCGCACTTAATGTTGTTAAAGAAAGGCTTTGGCTATCCATTTCAACCCCTAATTGATTTCCAATCGCATAGGGTTGGGACAAACCTTCACGAAAGCTATTTATTGAACCCTGAACATGATCTAAACGTAAGGTTGGTGTAATATTAAATTTGCCGTATTGGAATTGATAACCTGTTGTAATTCCTATAAAATTTGTTTGTCCGCTCGGTGATGCGCTGGCAGTTTGATTTACGACAGTATCGGCAATTTGATAATAGATATTTCTCGCCGATTTGTAATCATGACGTGAATAGGTATAAATCGCATCGACAAAGAATTTCTTTGCTTCATAAAATGTCATGTACAAAGAAATACTTGAATTGGTATTTTTGATTGAGCTGTTGTTTAATAAATCGGCTTTACTACTTCCATAACCAAATGCCGCGCCTAAAATCAAGTTGTTCTGGAATTTCTTATCCAATCCAATCGTGACATTTGAACTGTTCAAATCAAAACCGTTCTCCCGATCGGTGGTATCACGAGAACCCATTGTCAAATCCCCATTGACATATAAACCGAATTCTTGCAAACCGTATTTGTAAGCAATATCTGAAGGTAAGGAAGTCGGCAAAGCCTGCGTCGAAGGAACGCCTAAACTGGTCGGCAATGGCGTACCTGAAATCGTGGTTTGTAAGCCAGAAATGTCAATTAATTCAGGTACTTGGCTTCCTCTTAATGTCACCAAACGGGAGTTAATGTTTCGAGCTTGTCGTGAGGGATATTCGACTGCCATTCGACTTTGGACGGCGTATTCTTCGGGCGCAAGTTGTTGTAAAGCATCGGAAACTTTATTGGGATCGAGTTCGGCATTTATCACTAATTCCCGACACCGCGCTTGTAAATCCACACCCGCTTTGCCAGATTGACATAATGTCCCGACGGTTTGTGCGATTTCACGTTGGATGGGGTTTTTGGCAACTTTGGTCAACGCATTCACCGCATCTTCGCTGGTAAATTGGTCTACAATCAATAAGGTAGCGGTGCTTTGTCCTAACACGCTCGCATCTGCCGCGCTTAAAAGCAACGTTAAATTGCGATCTCCTCGAATGCCCGCATTATTTAAGATTTTGATTTCAAAGGTTTTTGGCGTATTATCTCGATCCGCCCAATATAAACTTCCGCTCGCACTTTCATAATCTTGACCGCCGACCGCCGATCCGTCGCTGGTTTTATAATTTACGGTCACTGCGGTGTCCGCGCCGCCGTTGCGAATGACTGTAATGACCGCTTTGCCCGCGTCTTTGGTGATTCGATAGTTGACGGTGCTAAATTCGATTTGTCCCGTCGTTTCATCATCGATGAGTTTTAAAACCGCATTTTTACGCCCTAAAGTTGCGTCGGTCGGGTTGTTTAAAACTAAATTAATGGTTTTTTCTCGATCAACAACTCGATTGTCGGTTAAAGAAATTGTGAAGGTTTTCGGAGACTTATCGCCTTTTGCCCATTGCAAAGTGCCTTCCGCTGGCAAATAATGTTGACCCGCGATTGCTGTGCCATTTGTCGTGCTGTAATCGACCGAAACCGCCCGATCATCGTCGCCCGTGCGTGAAACCGTGATCGTGGTTGTGCCGTCAGTTTCTTTTGCCTGATAAATATCTTGCGAGAAATTTAATTGAATCGGCGGCGGATCGGCGATGGCAGTCGTCACAACCACGCTGGTTTTGGTTGAGGTAATATCCCCCGTATTTTCATCTAATTTTGTGCCTGACGCGAACATTGTTCCGTTAATACTGCCCGTTTTGGTAGGTTTAACGACTAACGTAACTGTTTGAGTTGTATCAAGATTTCCTAATTCGCATTCGACAACATTGCCCAACGCGCATTTTCCCGACGGCGCGCTAGTTTTCGCAGAAACGACCGACAATCCCGATGGCACGCCATAACTAAACACCACTGCGTTCACGACTTTTGACGTTCCGACGCGCACGGGAAACAAAGTGACGGTATAAGTAAGTTCTTGATTGACAACGCCCTGCGCAGGCTGCACACTTACGCTCATCGACAAATCAGCGGCATGAACGGTAATGCTTAACAAAAACAATAGCCAAAAATTGACGCTACGTTTTAAATTCTTCACAATTCCTATTTTATTAACCATTGGAAATCCACTCATGAAAAAAACCTTTATTGCTTTAATGTGTTGTAGTGCAAGTATTTGTTTTGCATCAGAAACTGATGTTGCACCATTCCGCGAAGCCATCAAAGCATTCGGCGGTAATTTGAAATCCAAATTAGAAGTCGCAGTTAAAGAGGGCGGTCCTCTCAAAGCGATTGAAATTTGTAATACCGAAGCAATGCCTATTGCAGAAGAACATTCTCAAAAATTAGGTTGGAAAATTACCCGCACCAGCTCAAAACTTCGTAATTCTAAAAACGCCCCAGATGCTTGGGAAACCCAAGTTTTACAACAATTTGAAAAACGTAAAGCAAATGGTGAAGATGTTACCAAATTAGAGCACGTTGAAACCGTTCAAAATCCCGATGGTTCTAAAGCTATTCGCTACATGAAATCTATTTTTATTTCAGAAGGTTGCTTAGCTTGTCACGGTGAAGATTTAAATCCAGAACTTGCCGTTAAAATTAAAGAACTTTATCCCGACGACAAAGCCACTGGTTTTAAACTCGGTGATTTACGCGGTGCTTTCTCCATTACTCAACCCGTGAAATAACTTTTTATTTCAACTTTATTCCCGTTCTTTTGCGGGAATAATTTACTCACCTTTCTCTTCTGCTTTATTAGTCGTCCAATCCCAACTAATGATTTTTTGCTGCCCTTTCTTACCTGTTTTGGGATCGCCTTGTGCAAATTTAAATTCAACTTTATCATAATTCATTTTAATGGTTTCTACTGGTAGGTCATCACTAGAATGAGAAATACTATAAGAAGTTACATACGCATTATAAAATTTAACATGAACAAAGTTGTTTAACAATTCTGCTGATAACGTTACCCTTCCAGAACCTGTTGGATAAACAGAACGATAAATCATTAAACGGCATTCATCAAATACTTGACCAATGCAACAGGCTTCTAATAATTTAGGCGATGCTTTATCAAATTCTTTCGTAAATTCTAACGGCTCACGTTTTGAAACCGAACTTTTGATTTTATTAATTAAATTTTCTATATTGCTTTCAAAATTTCCAAAGATTTCTTGATGTCTATCTTGAATTTTTCCACCAAGTTGTTCATTCATATTTCTTCTTAATTTATGTTCCATTGTTTTAGATAAATGATCGTATTTCTTTTGTTCTTCTTGAGAATAACGACTACTTTCACCAAATAAAAAATCTAAACCCAAACCCGCTTCATTGCTCATTTGATGGATTTCATTATTTATTTCTCGTTCAGATTTTTCTTTAATTTTTCCAGTTAATCTTTTATTTAGATTATGTTTTGCTTCGGTTTTGATTTGTGACAACATCTCACTTTTAAAATCACTGCTGATTCCGTGTCTTGCAAGTTTTTTGTATTCCCGAAATTCCTCAATTAATTTATTTGTCATTTCATTAATGGCTTTTTTATCGGTATCTAAAAAATTTTTAGCAAAACTCATATTTTGTTTAATAATGTTATCAATATTTCCTACTTTAATATCGTCTTTAGAAAATGAAAAACTTTGAGTTAATTTGGTAATTTCAATTTCTTTTTCATGACCTTCGGCTTTACAACTACCTTCAACACCTTTGATAAACAAATAAGCATGACTTGCCATAATTCCACCTAATTATTTTGTTTTATTGTCTTGCCACGAAAACTTCATTGGGATATTGGTAATTTGACGTTTTCCAATATTATTCATTCGATCTTCTTTATAAGTAAATTCGATTTCTTCAAAATAAATCTCAATAGTTTCTTTAGGAATTTCACTTTCACTTTCATCGAAATTAAAAGCAACGATATAAGCATTTTTTAAAATGATGCACAAATACCATTTATCTTTTGGTGCAATGTTAGTTTCTGCCATTTCATAAGTGCTTCTATAGATTTCTATTTTGCATTCAATTAATCTCAACCCTTGCCAACAAGCGGAGAGCAAATCATCAGAAGACAAATCATAAAATTTACTAAATTTGAAATGACTTGGTAAAGAGGCTGATTTTCCTTTTTTTTGATCACCTTGTACATTTCCAGTTTGTGCTTGATCTACTGAAAAATTCCAATCAAATATTTCAATCGTATCTTCATGATCTTTTGCTTGAGAACTTCCTTTATAAACTTGTCCTTTTTTATCTTTAATAGTCATATAACAACTTGTTGTCATTTGTTACCTTTTTCATCATTAAATGAAATCATCCATTGTTTTTGAGTTTTAATGGTAATTGGAAAGGTTAGCGGTTCAACGGTTTGATTAAAAATTAAATTCGCTTCTATATAACCCATTAATTGGCGTTGATCTTGTTCTTTATCAAGGATTATTCTCACATCTTTTAATCTCGGTTCATAGATATGAATTGCTTGTTCAATTGCTTCAATTAAAATAGCCCGATCATCAGGATTTTGAGTATATAAATCACCAAAGTCTGGAATACCATAATCAATAACTGAACGTTGCTCTCTTTTTTCTAAGATTTTGTAACTGATTGGACAACGTGTATTTAATAACCATGTCAAATCTCTTAAAACAGCATCTTGAAACTCTGTTTTAGAATAAGCTCTAAAAACATTTTTCTCAGTTTTTTCTTTGGGTTTTAAATCAATTAACCGATCAAGAAGTGAGGCAGAACTGTAATGTTTTGTCATAATTAGTTTAAAATCTCTATAAAAATATTGAGTAAGATCAATATCTTACTCAATACTATTTAAATCAATCTTTGCAAAAGATTAACCATCTTTGGGTTCTAAATCGCCCGCAAATGCTTGATTATTCGTGGTATTATTCCAAGACCAATCGATCATCTTTCGACCCGCAGTATCTAATTTACCTAATTTCTTATCAGATTCTAAGAAACCGTATTGGATATAGTTATACACTAATGTGAGGTCTTCTTTTGATAAATCCTCTGCTTCACCTTTCACGTCCATTCCCTTAATAAAGCAACGACCTAAAAAGATTTGTAGATAACGATTAGTTTTATCTGTTAAGATTTTCTCACCCCCTTGCTCTGGTGTTAAAGGACGATACAAATAAAAACACGCATCTAAACATTGACCGATCCATGTTGCTTTCATTAAATCATCGGTTGCATTATCATAGTATTTAGAGAAGGTAACTTCTTTATGATTACAACGAGCAGAAGGTGCTAAATCACTACTTTTTGTTACCGCACTAATGGGTTGTTCAAAACCCGTTCCCCAAGCTGAAACTTCAATATGTTCAACATGGTATCTTGCAACGCTACTTCCTTTGAAAAAATCACTGGCTAATTTACCAGTGGGAGCAATTTTCAAATAAATATTACTAGCCATAATTAAAATCTCCTTTGATTAGCCGGGTAATTGAGCAACTAAGCGAATAGATGCACTCAAACCTTCGAGTTGGAAATGAGGACGTAAAAAGATGACTGAAGTGTAATAACCTGGTTTGCCAGAGATTTCTGCTACATCTACTCTTGCTTCACGCAAAGGATATTGCGCTTTCAAATGTTGTCCACCATCATCGCGTCCTAACACATAATCACTAATCCAACTATTTAAGTAACGATCAATTTCATCCCGCGACATGAAAGAACCCACTTTATCTCTCATCATTACCTTGATGTAATGCGCAAAACGTGAGGAAGCTAACATATAAGACAAATTCGCTGACAAACGCGCATTTGCATTAGCTGCATCGGTACTATATAAAGCAGGTTTATTAGCCGTTTGACCGCCAAAAAAGACAGCATAATCAGTGCCTTTGCAATGACAAAGCGTAATAAATCCTAAGTTATTTAATTCCATTTCACGACGATCAGTAATTGCAATTTCAGTCGGACATTTTAGAGCAATATCACCGTCATCGGTTGGGAAAGTGTGCGCAGGTAATCCTTCCACTTTTCCTCCGCCTTCAACGCCACGAATTGCACCACACCATTGATATAATGAAAACGCATTTGTAATACGTTCCATCAATGCCCATGCTGCATTTCCCCAAAGGTATTTGCTATGGTCTTTTCCATCGACTTGTTCTACAAAGTTGAACTCTTCAACTGGCAAGGTTTCTGGACCATACGGCAAACGACTTAAAGTGCGAGGTAAAACCATTGCAACATAACGAGAATCTTCACTTTCTCTAAAAGAACGCCATTTTAGCTAATTCAGTGAATGAATCCATATCAAATAAACGCGGACTTGCAGCCGTAATTAAAGGAGCGTGTGCACAAGCGGCGACATTTGACATTTTCTCTAAAAATGCAATGTCTTGAGGATGACGACCAAACTCAAAATCTAATAACAACGAGCTATAAGGATGTCCACCAAAAGTACCATATTCTTCTTCATACAGTTTCTTAAAGAGTTGGCTTTGATCAAATTCAGTGGCTCTTTCTAAATCTTTTTGTAAGTCTTGACGATTTGCATTTAACAAACGCAATTTGAGCATCGTGCTAGTTTCAGTTCTTGAAACCAAATAGTTCAAACCACGCCAAGAGGCTTCTAATTTTTGAAAATCGGGATCGTGTAAAACTTCATTTAATTGATTTGATAATAACTCATCAATTTGAGCAATTCGACGATTAATCATTGCAACGGTATCATTGCTAATGGTCATCGTTCCTTCGAGGACTTGTTTAGCAAGTTCTCCAATCAAATCACGCGCGTGCGGTGTTTGACTGTCATCGCGTGCCATTTTACCTTCGTAGATTATTTTTTCTAATAAGGTGGCGTTTTCAGTTTGTTCTAATTGCATGGTAAAGTCTCCTAAAAGTAACAAATGAACTTATTCAGGTTGATTTGTTTCAACTTGATGACGAATTTCTTGCAGACCTTCTGTATTATTAACAATGTTTTGCAAGAGTTTATCTAAATCATCATTACCGTCGAGTTTTGCAAGCAAATCAGTTAAACGTACCCGCGCTTCATATAATTTACGCAAGGGTTCAATTTGCTTAACTAATTGCGCTGGATGAAAGTCATCCATGTTCTTAAATTTTAGTTCTACATTCATCCAAGAATCGCTTTCTTCATCTATGCGGTTCTTTACCCGTAATGCTAAGCGTGGTTGAATAGAAGCCATGACATCGTTCAAATTATCTCGATCAATTTCAACAAATTTGCGTTCTTTTAAAGGAGGGAGAGGATTTTCAGGTTTGCCCGACAAATCAGACATAATACCCACAACGAAAGGTAATTGCTTTTTAACGTCAGCCCCGCCAGTTTCTACATCATAAGTGATTTGAACGCGGGGTGGACGAATACGGTTAAGTTTTTGCTGCGTACTGTCAGCCATGTTGCCTCCTAAATTTAGGGTGGTTGAAAACTAAATTAATCATCATTTTTTGCTTGCATACCTAATAAGGTATAAAGCGCTCGTAAATCAGAACGATCATTCACTAATTCTAATAACAATTCTTGCAAAGGCAAACTGCCCCATGAAACCGCTCTTTTTACTAAATAAGGGGTAGGACTATGAGGTTCTGTGCGTAACAAATAATCCGCCGCCTGAGCTAATCTTTGATAGGCTTCATCTCTACTACAAATTTCACCCCTCCCTGTATTATCTATATGTTTTTGTTGATCATTTTCGTGAGTCAATATAGGTATATCGGAAGCACGTTCTTTTAAAATTCGTAATACAAATGCTTGAATGTTTTCTAAAATCTCACGAAACTTAATTAAACTTGGGGCGTGTCGCTGATATTTGTTATCTAAAAAAGCATTTAGTTGTTTAAGTAATTGCAAACTCGTATTTAGTTGATTATTTAAGTTCTGATAAAAGGTTGTTGGTGTTAGTGTTGCACTCTGTTGAAGTTGCGACATATTCAAATCGGAGTTTTGATTTAAATGAGGTTGATTTGCTTTTTGATAATCGAAGAAACTATAACGGGGTTGCTCAACATCTTGAGGGGAAGTAATTGCTAACATTCCTAAACAAATTGAAATCTTTTCATCCATCCAAATGAGAGGAGAAACGCGGTTTTCCCAATCCCCATCTTCTGGCAAAGGATAAATAGATTCCCAGAAACGTTCACATAGTTGATTAATTAGGGTCAAACCTAAAATAACCCCTTGAAATTCTTCAAGATATATTTTAGATTCCATCCACCACACGGCTAATTGCAAATCTTTACTTTGTTTAGCTAAAGTTTGAAAACAAAGTTGTTGAACGGTTTTCCAATCGGCTTTTTTAATGTCGCGCTGCCAATCACCTTGAGGCAAATCTTCTTCTTGACGACGCGCTTCTTTAATCGTGTCATAAATATTTTCGTACAATAAGTAATCGCCGCTAGGCTTTTCTGCGCTAATGGGATTAAGTAACTCTTCAATAACACTAGAGATTTTCATTAAAATGGACTTTAACATAAATTATAAAACTGGTTAAGCCTGCCAAACTTTATGAAAAATATCAAGTGTTTTTTTAGATCGTTCATAAATGACTATACAATATTAAAAATTTAGCTATAATCCAAAATTTGATTAAAACTTACCTATTGCACAGTTATATGGGGCTTTCTATGTCTTATCTTGATTTTTCTTCGCTTTTGAACACCCGAATTTTATTTTTAGATGGTGCAATGGGCACTATGATTCAACGACATGGCTTGGAAGAAGCGGATTATCGTGGAGAGCGTTTCAAAGCGTGGCAGTGTGATTTGAAAGGCAATAATGATTTATTAGTAATTACTCAACCTCAAATTATTGAAAACATTCACCGCGAATATTTAGAAGCGGGCGCGGATATTATTGAAACCAATAGTTTTAATGCAACTCGCATTGCAATGGCTGATTACCAAATGGAAGATTTGGTGAATTTAGCATTAAAACCCCAGAGAAACCTCGTTTTGCAGCGGGCATTTTAGGACCCACTAATCGTACTGCATCCATTTCTCCCGATGTGAATGATCCCGCCGCAAGAAACGTCACTTTTCAACAATTAGTCGATGCTTACACTGAAGCGGCTTTAGGTTTAATTGAAGGAGGTGCAGATTTATTATTAATTGAAACCGTTTTTGATACTTTAAACGCTAAAGCAGCGATTTATGCGTTAGAGAAACTTTTTGAAGAACAACCAACCAAAAAACGTCCGATAATGATTTCTGGGACAATTACCGATGCGTCGGGAAGAACTCTTTCTGGACAAACCACCGAAGCCTTTTACAATTCTTTACGTCACGCAAAACCTATTTCTATTGGATTAAACTGTGCATTAGGCGCGAAACAACTTCGTCAATATGTTGAGGAATTATCTAAAATTTCTGAAACCTTTATTTCGGTTCATCCGAATGCAGGTTTGCCAAATGAAATGGGTGGTTACGATGAAACACCCGAAGATATGGCAGTTGAAATCGCAGAATGGGCGCAAAGTGGTTTATTAAACATTATTGGAGGTTGTTGTGGCACAACCCCAGATCATATCAAAGCGATTTCTGAAGCGGTTTCAAAACACCCTCCGCGTTCTTTACCCAATTTAAAACCCGCGTGTCGTTTGTCAGGTTTAGAACCTTTTAATATTGTTGAAGAATCTTTATTTGTAAATGTGGGTGAACGCGCGAATGTAACGGGTTCTGCAAAATTTAAAAGATTAATTATTGCGGGCGATTATGATCAAGCCTTAGCAGTGGCTCGGGAACAGGTAGAAAACGGTGCGCAAATCATCGACGTAAATATGGATGAAGGAATGCTCGATGCAAAAATAGCGATGAGCAAGTTTCTCAATTTATGTGCTTCTGAACCCGACATTTCAAAAGTTCCCTTTATGGTTGATTCTTCGAAATGGGAAGTATTAGAAATTGGATTACAATGTTTGCAAGGAAAAGGGATTGTTAATTCAATTAGTTTGAAAGAAGGTGAAGAGAAATTTATTGAGCAAGCCAAGCAAGTTCGTCGATATGGCGCGGCGGTAATTGTGATGGCATTTGATGAGCAAGGACAGGCGGATACTAAACAAAGAAAAATTGAGATTTGTCAGCGCGCTTATAAAATTCTAACCGAACAAGTTAATTTTCCAGCGGAAGATATTATTTTTGATCCAAATATTTTTGCGATTGCAACGGGAATTGAAGAACATAACAATTACGCATTAGATTTTATTGAAGCCGTTAAAGAAATCAAACAAACTTTACCTCATGCGTTGATTTCTGGCGGCGTTTCAAACGTTTCTTTCTCATTTAGAGGAAATGATCCCGTTCGTGAAGCAATTCATTCAGTATTTTTATATCATGCAATTCAAGCTGGCATGGATATGGGCATTGTCAATGCGGGGCAATTAGCCATTTACGAAGATTTGCCAAAAGAATTAAAAGAAAGCGTTGAAGATGTGGTTTTAAACCGTAGAGAAGATGGCACAGAACGGCTTTTAGATATTGCTCAAAAATACAAAGGTGGTTCTTCGGTTCAAGAAAACAAACAAGATTTAGAATGGCGTAATTTACCTGTTAAAAAACGTTTAGAACACGCTTTAGTTAAAGGCATTACAGAATACATAGAAACTGATACCGAACAAGCCCGTTTAGAATCAAATCAACCTTTGGATGTAATTGAAGGTGCTTTGATGGACGGAATGAACATTGTGGGTGATTTGTTTGGGGCGGGGAAAATGTTTCTGCCTCAAGTTGTAAAATCTGCCCGCGTTATGAAAAAAGCAGTTGCTTATTTAATGCCTTACATCGATGCAGAAAAAGAAAAACTCGGTAATCTTTCTCAAAATAATGGCAAGATTTTAATGGCAACTGTCAAAGGTGATGTTCATGATATTGGAAAGAACATTGTTGGCGTGGTGTTGCAATGTAATAATTTTGAGGTAATTGATTTAGGCGTGATGGTTTCTGCGGAAACAATTTTACAAACAGCACGAGAGAAAAAATGCGATATTATTGGTTTGTCGGGATTGATTACGCCGTCATTAGATGAAATGGTTCATGTTGCAAAAGAAATGCAGCGTCAAGGATTTCAAATTCCTTTAATGATTGGGGGAGCAACTACTTCAAAAGTTCATACTGCCGTTAAGATTTCTCCACATTACAATTTGCCTGTGGTTTATGTGCCAGATGCGTCGAGAGCAGTGGGCGTTGCACAGAGTTTATTATCAGACGGATTAAAAGAAAAATATGCGGCTGAGATTAAAGAAGAATATGCGCAAATTCGTGAGAAACGATTAAATGCACAAGAAACCCGCAAACACGTTTCATTGCAACAAGCCAGAGCAAATAAATTAGTTACGCAATGGCATTCTCCAAAAGCAAGTTGTGATTGTGGTCATCATAAGAAAGTCGATCATTATCAACCAATTAAACCCTCTTTTCTAGGATTGAAAGTTTTTGAGGATTATCCATTAGAAGAGATTAAAAAACGAATTGATTGGAGTCCATTCTTTCAAACGTGGGAATTGGCGGGGAAATATCCGCGTATTTTAAATGACGAAGTGGTTGGAAAAGAAGCCCAAAAACTCTTTCATGATGCGCAAATGATGCTTGAGCAACTCATTAAAGAAAAATGGTTACAAGCCAAAGCAGTAATCGGTTTCTTTCCAGCCAATGCAGTTGAAGATGATCTTGAAATTTATACGAATGAAGATCGTCAAACAGTTCGAATTAAAACACATCATTTGCGACAACAACTTTTCAAATCTGGCAAACCCAATTTATGTTTAGCAGATTTCATTGCACCTAAAGAAAGCAATGTTGAAGATTATATTGGGGCTTTTGCGGTAACAACAGGCATTGGAATTGAAAAAAAATTAGCCGAGTTCGAAAAAGAGCATGATGATTATAATAGCATTATGTTAAAAGCCTTAGCGGATCGATTAGCAGAGGCTTTTGCAGAACATTTGCACGAACGGGTAAGAAAAGAGTTTTGGGGTTATGTTTCAAATGAAAACTTTTCAAATGAAGAACTCATTGCAGAAAAATATCGAGGAATCCGTCCCGCACCAGGTTATCCAGCCTGCCCAGAACATACAGAGAAAGCGAGTTTGTGGGCGTTATTACAACCCGATCAAAATGCTCAAATGACTTTAACAGAAAGTTTTGCAATGCTACCGACCGCAGCGGTTTCTGGATGGTATTTCTCACATCCAAATGCGCAATACTTTGGGGTTGGAAAAATCGCTAAAGATCAAGTAGAAGATTATGCACAACGAAAAGGCATTTCTTTAGAAGAAGCTGAGAAATGGTTAGCCCCAATTTTGGGTTATGAATCTTAATTAATGAAACGTTATTCATTTCAAATATAAATAAAAAGAAAGTGGATAACGGCGATGAGGAGAGAATAGATTAATCAAAAAAGCGAGCGTTAAAACTAAAGCAACATTGAGCAAAACGATTTCAAATAAACGTAAAGAACCCATTTGTTGTGCACTAAACAACGTAAATAACGCCGTTCCGCCTGATGGAGGATGAACACAATGCAAATAGTGAGTAACTAATAGTGTAATTGCAATGACAACACCACTAATTTGAATTAAAGTCAACCCATTGATTAAATTAGGTATTTTTGAACCCAACAATCCAAATAAAACCGCAAATAAATGCCCACCCAAAACGTGCCAAGGTTGAGAAAGATCGCCATGCGGTCGATAGAAAATTAAAATCGCCGACGCGCCCATCGATACTAAAAGAACGGGTTGGAAAATTGAGGAAGTCAGGCTTTCACAAAGAAACCCAATTAAGGTAATTGTTAAACCCGCTCCAAGCGCACTAATCCAAATATCTAAATGTGTTTGTTTCATGAAAGGCATTTTAGCAAATATATCGCTTAAAAAACCTTGATGAAAATCAATAAAATGGGAGAAATAAAAGAAAGGAAATTAAAGGGACAAAATGCGTCCCATAAATTTAACTAATCATGAGTTCTTTGATAGAAAGGACTTGCTCTAAATTTAAAATCGTAATGAAACCACCGTCAATGCGCCCAACATTTTGAATGAAATCCGAACGAATTCGATTTCCAAAAGGCGGCGGTGCTTCTAAATCTGAAACCGCTAAATTAATCACATCATTTACCGCATCGACCACAATGCCCATTTTAACGGATTCTTGGTTGTAATTAACGGTCACAATTAAAATACAAGTACGTTTGTTTTCTTTGATCGGTTCTCCACCCATTCTAATGCTTAAATCAATGACGGGTAACACATGACCCCGCAGATTTAAAACCCCTCTCACACATTCAGTTACCATTGGAACAGGTGTTAAATGTGTGTATTCAATGATTTCATTAATGTAAGAAATTAATACCGAATAGATTCGTTCATTTAACGTAAAAACTAAGAACTGTTGTTTGTCTTGTGAAAGATTGATGCTTGATTGAAAATGTTCGACGGTTTGCATATCAATTTACTCTTTCTAAAGGAACTTGAAACCAAAAACTACTCCCTTTTCCAACAATACTATCTACGCCTAATTCTCCACCCATATTATCACAATATACCGTCACCTTGGCTAAATGCTTGAAATAAACGCTCTTGTTGATCTAAATTAATCCCGATTCCAGTATCGGAAATTGTAAAACGTAATTCAATTTGTTTGCCGAAATCTTCAACAACTTCTACTTTAGTTTCTATCTTTCCAGAGGGCGTAAATTTGATTGCATTTTCGAGGAATTTGTTTAAAATTTCTTTGACGTGATCGTAATTGCCTTTGACGGTTGGCAAATCATCAGGAAGGATTTGATGAATAGCAAGTTTTTTAGTTAATACAGCAGGGGTGATATTAGTGAGGCAATCGTGAATTAATTCTCGGATTTCAAAGGTGGCAGTTTCTTGAATTAATTCGCCAGAAAATTGCTCTGCAAAACGTAACATATTATCTAAAATACTTAACAACAATTTTCCCGATCTTAAAACTTCTTCTGCCATTTGAGTTTGTTCACCGTTTAGAGGGGTATCTTGCACCATTTCTTCTGTGACACCTAAAATGATATTCATGGGTGTACGAAATTCGTGGCTAATATTACGGAGAAACTGGGTTTTTAAAACGGAAACTTCGTGCGCTTTTTGATAAGAAAGTTGTAATGCGGACATTAAAGAACGCACTTGCGCAGTTTGATTTTCAACTTCTTTCTCAAGATTACTGCGCAATTTTGATAATTCAATATGGGTTGTAACCCGCGCAAACAGCTCATCATTTTGAAAAGGTTTGCTAACGTAATCCACTGCACCTGCTTGAAAAGCCTTGATTTTATTTTGAGTATCGCCCAATCCAGAAATAAATAAAATCGGGATATTGCTCAATTTGCTATCGGCTTTCATTTGTTTGCACGTTTCATAGCCGTCCCAACCTGGCATAACCACATCTAATAAGATTAAGTCGGGGCGATTTTCTCTGGCGACAGTAATGGCGCGTTGACCACTGTTCGCTAATAAAACAGCAAACCCTTGTTGTTCAAGGATTTCGTTGAGTGCGGCTAAATTGACGAGACTATCGTCGACCACCAAAATGGTTGCTTTATCAGACATTTGTTACGTTTTTTGAGTAGTAGCCATGCAATGTGCTAGGAATGTAAAGGAGCGTCTTCGTTATCAAGATGCTCAAAGGTTTCCAGTGTATCATTATCTTGCAGCTTAAAAAATAGCATTAATTGCTGCAACCGTTCAGCCTCGTGATTCATGGTTTCGGCGGTGACGGCGAGCGTTTCAGAAGCGGCTGCATTATGTTGAGTAACATGGTCTAAATTCACCATTGTTACATTAATTTGTTTAATGCCAGCGGCTTGTTCATCAGAACTATAGGTAATGCCTTCGATTAATGCGGCGGTATTTTGAGCGCTTGGGACGATTTCTTTTAATAATTTCCCTGCTTTATCAGCAACTTGCAAACTGTTCGCCACTAAATTTAAGATTTCACGCGCCGAAATTTGCGTATGTTCCGCTAAGGTTCGCACTTCCTCGGCAACCACCGCAAAACCGCTGCCGTGTTCACCTGCTCGAGCGGCTTCGATCGCGGCATTTAGCGCCAATAAATTCGTTTTATACGCGACTTCTTCAACGACCCGCACTTTGCTGGCAATTTGCTGCATCGAGTTGACCGTGTCATTGACCGCTTTGCCGCCTTCATCTGCCCGCATCGAGGACGCGCTTGCGATTTTGCTGGTGTGACGTGCATTGTCGGCATTTTGTTCGATGGTGGAAGTCATTTCTTCCATTGCGGCAGAAATTTCTTCAACGCCCGCGGCTTGTTGGGTTGCACCGTCGCTTAATGCTTTGGCAGTGAAAGAAACTTCATTTGCCATTTCAAATAAACGATTGGTAGTTTCTCTAACTTGTTTAACCACTTGATACAAATGGGCTTGCATTTCATTTAAAGCGCGCCGTAATTTACCTAATTCGTCATTATTTTCGACAGTAATATTTCTACGCAAATCACCTGCGGCAATTTTTTCCATTAGTTTTATATTATCGTTCAAACTGGTGGTAATAAGTCGAGTTATCCAAGTTGCTGATAACACGCCAATTAGAATACTCACAATCACAAAGAATAAAATAATAGATAACGTATTTTCCATTTCTATGGTAATTGCACGCTCTTGATTTAAAAGGATTTTTTGAATTTCTTTTACGGTTTGATAAGCACGTTCATCCATTTGCTTATCTAGTTGGTGTTGTTGAATTTCTAGGGTTGCATATTTATCTAATTCTACAACGTAATTTTTAATTGAGTTGATTAAATCTTGCAAAAGATCAATATTTTTTTGGGTTTTTAATTTTTCAAGTAGTTTATTAGTAATATTCAGTGCTTTTCCTAAATAAAAAACGACTTGAATTAAGTAGTGCTGATCGCCATTTCTAAAAAACAGCGCTTCTTGTTGACGTGCTAAGAGATAGAAATAAACGATTTGATTTGTATCATAAACTTTTTCCAAGCGTTCATCCGCTAAAACGTTTGTTGTAGAAACACTTTCTTTTAAATCTGCAAATTGCTCATTACGCAAACTTTGAAGATTTCGGATAATTTCAGAAACACTAAATTCAATATTTTGTAACGCTTCCTCATCTTCAGGTTGCTTAGTTTTTATTTGAGCATTATTTTTTTTATCTATATGATTTTTATACTGTTGTTGATAAGTTTCATATAATTGGCGAATGGTATCTAATTTATCGATATTTTGAGTTATTTGTAAGCCAGCCCGCAACTTCTTAATGATATTCAAAAGTTGCTGACCTAAACTATCCACACTTAATGCTTGACGTGCGTCATATTCATAGAGCAAATTCGTTTGTAGAATTCGAGCTTCCATAAACAATCGCACTAATTGATCGATGTAATTTTCAGAAACCAATTTAACATTAATCGTGCGTTCAATTTCATCGATATTTTCTTTTAACAAGTCCCGTTGCGTGCTATCTATAAAAAAGCTTTTTTGTAGCACATCTTCCGCCACTTTATTCATTTCTTGAGCAGCAATTCTCTTTTGCTCTGTAAATCCATGATAATTAACGAAATTTTTATCATATTCTTTTACATCCGCGATAATTTTTTCTAATTGTTCTTGATGAGCATCTGATTTAAGTAGTGTTTTTAATTGGGAAGTTTGATTCATTAAACTTTTGAGTAAAATTTGAAAGTTTTTGACGGACATTTCATTGTTATGAATCACGAAGTCTTTTTCTTGAAGGCGAGTTTGATAAAGCGTTTTAATAAAATCCTCGATGTTCATGATTTTTGCGGTTCGGTCGACAGCTTGTCGTTGACCAAACCAGCCAAAAAACGCCGTTCCTAACGTCAGAGTTAGAATTAGAGTAAAAATAAGCCCTAATCGCGTGCTTAATTGAAGATTTTTTAGCATAATGACCACGTTATTTGTTATTCCTTAGCGCTATTATAACTGCTTTATTGCAAGAAGGGTTTTGATTTTGATACCCAATTAACGTAACCGCAGTTATAATCATTAAAAAACCAAAGGGTTGGTCTTTCTGGGTCATTCAAATTTACATAACCTGAGTTTGGGATAATTAAATCTTAATTTTTTTAAAAACGTTGATTTAATCGATGATATTTTAGGTGAATCGACAAAAAAGTAAGTCTTTAGGGAAAACAGTTATAAAGGAACATATATGCAATTGATTTTATTGGTATTTTTAATATGGAGCGCATCCGCGTCGGCGGAAAGTCGTTTTGCGTTAGTAATTGGAAATAGTGCGTATCCCGCAAAACAGAAAGGAATCAATGATTTAGGCACATTAACCAATCCCAAAAACGATGCAGAAGATGTGGCTAAATTATTGAAAGAATTTGGTTTTATTTTAGTCGATCATCAAGGGGAAAATAAGCCTTTGATTGACGGCACAAAACAACAAATGGATGATGCCATCGATAAGTTTTTAGATGAACTGGGTAAAGAGCCTGATACGATTGCATGGTTTTATTATTCGGGTCATGGGGTGTATTTGAAAGACCTCAAACGACCTAATGAAAGTGCGAATTATTTGTTACCGATTGGGCAGAATTTTTTAGCAAGCGATCCCGCAAAGATAAAATATAATGCGGTGAATGCACATTTGATCAAAGATCGGTTACAAAATATGGTTGCAAAAGATCGATTAATGATTTTAGATGCGTGTCGAGATAAATTAGAATTGTCTGAAAGCAAAGGTTTTAGCGGTGGTGAAGAATTTCGTCCAATGGACCCAGAGCATGGTTTAATGGTGGTTCATGCAACTTTGCATAGTTATTCTTCTTTTGAAAATCCTAAAGAACGCAACGGTAATTTTACGAAACAACTGCTTTTAGCATTAAAACAACAATCAAATCAACGCATTTCACGAGCGATTAGTGTTGGGATTGAGAAACTTAAAGAAGCCAATCAACAACTTGATCCAAAATATCGTCAGCATCCGCGTGTGGAAGGTATTTTAAGTCAAGATTTCTGTTTGGCGGATTGTCAAACTAATCTTGATCCACAAATCCAAGCTAAACAAAAAGAACTCGACGAGCTTGAGAAAAAACTTAAAGAGAAAAAAGAACTTGCTTTAACAACCCCGCCCGTTGAAACGCCTAAAATACTAG
>JFJP01059063.1_pt1 | contig 27175 bp, 31 predicted proteins | sample 431651 | NCBI WGS metagenome assembly JFJP01 (sample SAMN02602958, study PRJNA72255) | Microbial mat metagenome, whole genome shotgun sequencing project. | biome: fresh water; feature: sink hole; material: water; isolation source: purple microbial (photo- and chemosynthetic) mats found in...
AGGATCGAGCGGCTCCAGCGGAGCGGCGTGGTGCTGACGGGCTTGAGCATGGCCACTGAGGACCTGAGCCTGTCGAAGGTGCTGGCCGACACTCCCAGATGCACCGCGGCCTGCGCCTTGGTCATGCGCACATCGCTGTCGATGGGCTGGGCCCGCAGCTGCCTACAGACCTCTGCGGCAATGGCCTGAATGTCGTCTGGGTGGAGGGTCATTTGAGTTAGGCCCCGGCAGCCGGGCGGGAGTCCTGGCTGTGTGCGGTCGTGTGTTGCTTTGAATCAGTCGGGCTGGAGCCCTGACTGCCGGGAAGGAGGAGGCCGTCGATCTGGTGGCGGGACCACCGGAGCGGGCTTAGGAAAAGGGGCTGAGGGAACTTGCCGCCGTCGCGCAGGCGTGAGAGCGTAGAGCGAGAGATTCCGAGGAGTGAGCAAATCTCTTTCACGGCGTATGTGGCGGATGGAGACATGGTTCAGATCTGGGGGGACTGAAGTGCGGCGATGAGGCTCATGCGATGGCCCTCCGCTTCTTCGGACACAGCCCAAGCATGAGCTGATTGCGGCCACGGAACACGCGCTGGAATCCTTCGCGGAAATCATCGGGACGGCCCTGGCAGTTGAGCGCGAGCGTCTTGACGGCAATCAAGTGCTCGGTGAGCTTGTCGCGTGCCTCTTGCTTGAGGAACTGGTGGAGTTTCGATGAGTCGCTTCCGATTGCAGAGCGGCGGGATTTGAGTTCGTCGCTCAGTCCATCAACAAGGGAGTTGTAAACGTACTCATTGATCCAAGTGCCAAGGAATCCCGGCGTGCGGGCCTTCACGTAGTCGAGCCCGTACACGCCAAGAGCGGCGGCAAGGAAGTCGTCGGAGAAGGTGCGACGCCAGTCGGACGGAAGCTCCAAGAGAAAGTGTTTGAAGGCGATTGCGCGGGCCTGCTCCTGTACGTCGTAGCGTCCAGTCTTGCGGATCGCTGGGAGGACTTCACCGGTAACCCACTTGCGGAAGCGCTTTGCCGAGTCCTTGCGGCTTTTCCCGATCAGAGCGTACAGGCCGGATTCGTTAACCGTGAGGCATTTGTTTGGTCGTCCAGCGACATCATTAATAGTGATGTCGCCCTTTTCATCGTCATCAAGCGATGAAATGGACTGCGATACATTCTTGAGATCAAGGCACTCGCAGACGTCTGCTGCCGAAAACCACGGCTCATCGTTGGTCCCGAACGTGCGGACGGCGCGACCGTCTGGCATCTTGAAGCAGGCGAGTGTGCTCATGCTGTCGCCTCCCCTACGCTAATTGTCACGTGTGCCTGCCCACGTTTAAGCGAAACCTCCCTAATCAAAAGGCAGCTCGGTGAGTGAAATTCCGTAGCGTTGGCGGGCGATCCTTGTTCCATCGTTTTTGATTCCCTCTGAAAGGGATAGGTTCGTCGGAACCTTCTTGTTTTTGCTTTTTGGTCTGCCCATGTGGAAAACCATGCGCACAGATTTACACATTTCAATATCAATTTGACTGTGCGCAGTTTTATGCGCATAGTTTCCCTATGAAGAAGGCGGTAAAGAAATCTTCCTCTGCCGATAAATCAGGCATCGCAAACCTATCACTTGAACCTGAAATCAAGGAAGAGGCGCAGCGCCTTGCGAAGGAGCGCGGAGAGACACTGAGCGGCATGGTGGAGCGGCTCTTACTCCGGGAGATTGCAGAGCCAACTCAGATCAGCACGAGAGTGCAGGATGCAAGGGAGCTCAGAGCGGCCCGCGAGGCGCTTGCAGCTGGTGGAGGGGCTACACGTAGCGGGGCGACGATTCAGCCGCCTATTAACTACATCTCACAGCCATCATCGCAATCATCGCACAAGGGGACATCTGCATCCGCCTGACCGATGCGCCCCTTTGCGGCCGCTTCAATTGTTGTTTCGGCGAACTTGGGTGGCACCAGGCCATGCTCGCGGATCCACGCCTTTGTTTTCTCCAGCTCGCTCGTGAGGTGCAGCCCGATCTCCCTGAGCCGCTCGACATCATTCGTTTCTCGTAGCGCCCTCCGGTGGTAGTAGGCGCTTGGGCGCATGGAGTGGACTTTGGAACACTTTTGCATGTATCCATTTTGCAAATACGGTATTGGTGCTCAAGCCGCAGCCATAATCCATCCAATTATATTACGTAAACTGCTTGGCACTAGTAGCACACGGAAACCATGAGAAAACTTGTAATCATCGCCGCACTATCCATTTCACAGCTGCTCATCTCTGGATGCGCAACCATGGCCGAAAACCGAGCGGCCCTTGCATCGATGCAGGGCGAGCTTCACCAGCTCGTGCTCGCTCACCAGAATGTTTCGCAGACGGCCAGGCCAATCACAATCCTTGGGCACAACGTCTCGCGCCCCAATTCGGCTGGTGGAGTCGACTTCACCATCTCATTCCAGAACACCAGCGGGAAGATCATCAAATACGCTCGGTTCACGGTCACGGCAATCAATGCTGTTGGAGATCCAGTTGGCTGCTCCGTCAGGGGGCCGGGGCCTGCCACGGCAAACTTGACTGGCCCAGTGCTCCCGATGGCGATTGAAAATACCGGGAGCTGGTGGAGTTGCCTGTGGTACAACAACACCGCGGCTTTCGCTCGGCTCGACAAGGTAGAGGTGGACTTCATGGACGGCACCTCGCAGACGGTCGAAGGAGACGCCTTGAGGGCTATTCAGATACGCCCTGAGAACAACGAGTTCTCGGCTGGGATTCAGCAGGCCAAGCGGGTGTATTTTAAGAACGGATCGCTATGGATCGACCAGTCCCGCTTCTGGTCGGCAAGCCATAGGTATTGATTCCAAGTGACAACCCTCCTCCCGCACGATTTTTGATTTAGATCTGCATTTTAATCTTGCGGCCCCATAACGTGGGGATGTATGGCTGTCTACAGACAGCCATACATACCCCCCGATATATATAGGGTGACTGACACACATTTTTATGTGTGTTTTTTTGTGCATGTTTCAGGCGTTCAATGTGTTACGGGCACTTACACTAATACACCTGTAGTTAAATCATGGATACAATTGAGATCCTTTACCTAAATTCATTCACGCGTTAGAGTGAGCGTAAGTGCTTGCAATGATGCTTGCTCTACAGAACTACACCCAACACCCGAATAAGGGTGATTTGGGTGTTGTAAGGGTTCTCAAATTTCCGATTTCACGCACCCGGCAGCACCTTCGCAAATGCTGCCACTTGGGCAGCTGTCAGCGGGTGCCGGTAGTGCCGATGGAGCATCTCGGCCGAGGTCCCCATCTCGCGTGCAAGCTCGTGGATCTTGCATACTGGGGCTCTCACGCTGGCGTAGGTGTGGCGCAGGATGTCGCCCTCCCACTTGATTGCTTTCATCCCTTCGGCATCGAGGGAAAGGTTTGCGGCCTCTACTGCCCCCCGCCTTGCCGCCCTTGAGTTGGTGCCGACCATCTCACCTGGCAGCTCCAGGGCACGCACGAACTTGAGCCACTGTAGTGCCTGGGGCGTGACCTTGAAGGTGCGCAGGCTTGCCCCTGTCTTGCGGCCCATGACCTGCAGCTCGCCGGTCTTCAGATCGACCAGCCCCCATGTGGTCCGCTGTGCCTCGGCCTCGGGACGCAGACCGCAAAAGAGGGCCAGCACGACCCAGCCCAGGGATTTTCTACGGGTGGGGTCCTGATAGGCCTGCAGCAGCGCCCGGGCCTGCCCTGCGCTCAGGATTGCAGGGAGCTTCGCATCAGACACGATGCCTCTGGACTTGGTCGGCATCTTGATCCCGGTGCACGGGTTCTCCACCAGGTGCCCCTTCTCGACCAGCCAGCCAAAGAACCGGGAGAGGGCGCCACGGAAGTGCGCACGGCTCACGCGCGAGAGCCCCAGCCCCTCCAGCCAGCCTGACACCATGATCCGTGTGAGCCCGGTTGTCTGAAGTGTGGGGTTGTCATGGGCGAAGCGCCGGCAGCGGGCTCGCAGATCCCGATACCAGTTGGCGCCCGTGTCGGCCTTGATTACCACGAGCCACTCCTCGATGAGGTTTGCAACTGATGTTGCAACTGGCGAGACGGACAACCCCCGCTCGCCAGCCTCGAGGAGCTCGCGCAGTCCAGCCCGGCCACGCCACTTCTCGACCACTCCTTCAGCCAGGGCGATCTCTTCGGGCGAGAGCGAGGTGTAGAGGTACTGCCTGCCTGTCGCCCTGACAGCCCCGGCCTGCTGGGCAAGCTCCTCGTTCTTCACGAAGGCAAAGTTCTCTGCCTCCATCTTGGTGGAGAAGTTCTTGCGCTCGGTCTTGCCCCCTACCCTCCCATACACGCGCCAAGAGGTTGTGCCAGAGCGCGGATTGGTGTAGTCGCTGACCGTGTACAGGGTGGCCATGGGGAGGGGAGCAGTTGCAAGAACAGTTGCAAAACTGACGTTTTTTGGCAATCCCTGAGTAATCCTGAGAAACCCGAGAACTTCAATTCTCCCTCTGAAAACTGGAGCCAGCTGTCGGGCTTGAACCGACGACCTGCGGTTTACGATACCGGAAGGCTCTCCTATGAAGATGGCTGCGGTTGCAAAGGTTTTGGCGGAATCTTTGCAACCGCAGGTGAAGAATATTTATCGAAGTTCATTATTCAACTTGCTCCGCTCCCCTGCCCCCATCCGCTCGTATTTGGCGGCAAGGGCGAGCATGTGCTTGGCCTCATGCTCGAGGCCGCCCCTGGCGTATTCCGCCGCCACCTCGCGGAGTTATTCAGGCGTGGCCAGGCGGCATCGGTGGACCGGGCGGCCTGGGGTGTGGTGGGCGGTAGTGGGTAAGGTTGGTGCCTGGGGTGTCGGCATTCACCTTGCCTACTTCAGTTTGCCCGCTGCATCAAACAAATTTCACCTGATCACGGCTCCATCCAGTAAGCGTTCGGGTCGTACTCCCAGATGAACTCGAGGAGGTCGGAGTCGTACATCCCGCTCTTCGTGGCGTAGGCCTCAAGTGCGGTCAGGTTGCCCAGCGTGATCGTGCCCGTGGTAGCCCATGAGGTCCATGCGCCGCCGGCGGGCTTCTTTCGCCAGTGGATCGTTGCGCCGGATGTTGCGCAGCCGAGCGTAACCGTCGCCGTGCCTCCCGGTGCAACCATGCTCAGGAATGTCGGGGTGGCGGCCTTCGCATCGACGCTGTTGAGCGTGTATGCGCAGATCACCTCGTCCGACTGCGCGGAGCCATTGAATGCCCGCACGCGAAGGGTGGTCGTGTTCAGAATGCCCAGCGTGGTGTAGCTGCCTCCGGACTTAGGCCACTCCTGGCTATTGGCCGACACGCTGCCCGTGGTCGAGAACCGGATCACGGTGCCTGTCGCAGCCAGCACGGACACATTGAGCGTGCCCGTGAACAGCTGGGAGCCCGGCGATACGGACGGCGTCGTCAGCGTGTTGACCACGTTTGCATTCAGAATCGTCACGCCAGAGAATCCCACGCCAGAAACTGCGGGCGTAAGGTCGGCCACCGGCCACTTGAATGTCCACGTGAGCCAGTTCGGCCAGGTCTGCTTTCCGGCGGCGTAGGCGTCAGCCGGATCATAGACGGATTTTGCAGAGTACGGCCTCCAGCGGAACAGCCCGTCGACTTGGTCCTTCACGTTTCCAAGGAAATCCTTGTGGTAGAATCGCTCGAGGCTCGCACCTGGAATGATCCAGCACTCGTAGCGGTAGTAGTCATCAGGGAAAGAGCCCTCATTGAAATCCAGCGGGGCGGTGCCCATGCGGCCACGGTTCACCGTCACATCCCAGAGGTCGGTGCTGACCATGCTGATTCCCGAGACGCTGCAGATCTCGACCCATTTGCCTGATCCGTTGTCGACGAGGGATCCGTAGGTAGGATCCTTCTTGATCATGACGAGCAGCATCCGGTCATCATCGGCCTCGGTTGCGCTGACCTGGTAGCCATCAGAGAGGAGCCAGCGGTCGATGTCGCTGTCGCCCTGGGCGGTTGGATAGTCCAATGTGCGAATGCGGATCGTTGTGCTCGAGGCCGTCGCTGCGGTCTCCAGTTTGCAGGGCTGTCCGAAGCCGGTGACGGTTCCGATAACGGGGAAGGTGCCGTTCGCATTGTCGGTGTCGTAGAGCACGTCGACGCCGATCGTCTGCGCATTGGGGCGTGCAATGAGCAGTGAGATGCTGGGCTCCTCGCCCGAGTTGGGACGCAGGCTGATCGGCCGCACCCAGAAAGCGGGGTGCAGGATCTCGACCTCGGGCGTGCTGGTGGCGGGCGGGTTGAAGAAGGCCACCGGGGCGGCGGCGGGCTCGCTCACCAGCTGCAGGGAGACGGGGCCCTCGTCGTCGGATGCGTGCTCGAGCACACGCATGAGCATCAGGCTGCCGGCCCCACCCGGGATCGTGTCGATGTCGAGGCGCACGTAGTCTCCCTCGCGCACCATCATGCCCTTCGTGCGGCAGATGGTCACGGAGGCGGAGAGTGATCCGCCGCGGCGCTGGCGCTGAAGCTCGACCAGGCGCCGGCGCATCTGGTCGCGGCTGGTCACCTCGGGGCTGCTGACGTTCTCGGTGCGCAGCTCGCCGTCGACACGCAGGGCGGCCACATCGGCGACGCGCTCGGAGCTGCGCTTGTAGAGGCGTGCGGCGTCGGTGAAGTCGCCTGTGTAGTCGGTCGGCAGCTCGTTCATGTCGGAGCTGTCGAGCTCCATGTCCTCGACGAGGTCGGCCTCGGTGATGGTCACGAGCGAGGACAGATCCGCCGGCGGGGTCCATCGGCCCGCCTCGAACTTGTCGTAGTTGGCATCCCTGCGGATGTAGACACCGGACAGGGCGAAGAGCTGCTCGAAGAAGTCGCGCACCGTCACCTGCGAGGTGATGCTGGGTGAGACCGCATAGAGCCCCTGCTGGTCGGTCGTGTTGAGCGAGTCGGCCACTGCCTGCCATGAGGCAGCATCGATCATCGACGAGGAGAGCCCGAGGCCATTGGAGCTCGTGACCACCTCGGCGGCGATGGCCATGATGTTGGCCTGGCTGTAGGCGTTGAGCTGCGCGGCCGAGCCTGTGATGATTGACTGCTGTGGCTCGCGGGACACAACCACTTGGAAGTTGTTGGCGTTCGTGCGCTCGCGCCCGAACATGAAATCCTCGCCCACCAGATGCGCCACGTTCTTGAACGGGGGCAGGGTGCCGTAGTTCGCCAGCGTGGCGTTGGCTGTCTGCGTGGCAGTGCCCCAGTGCAGACGCAGGCGCCCACGATCAGTGATCGTGATCGGGTCTGCGTCGGCAGTCGATTTGGTGAGCAACCCCTCCCACACCGTCTTGCTGTCGTCGACGATCTTCTCGATCGTCTTGAGCGCCCCGATGCCGATGGCCATGCCGATCGTTCCGAAGTAGTCGTAGGTCTTGGAGCCTGAACCAGAGCCTTTTGAAGATGAGCCCATAAATTATTTCTTCCCCTGCGGACGTTCATTCTTTGCCTGCTGTGCCCTCTGCCCATGGATGGGCGTGATGAAACGAGTCGCGATCTGCACCCGCCCCCAGAACCACGGGAGAGGTACAGCCTCCTGAGCGCTGCTCAGGCTCTCGTCCTCGAGCGCGGTCTGGTCATACTCGTCGGTGCTGGTGTCAACGGATGCGCCTTTGCTCATGGTGTTTCGATTGGTCGGAAGATGTGGGTGATGCGGGAGAGGAGCTTCGGCTCGACGATGCGCTCGATGTGGGCGCCCACCCCCTGCCACGAGTGGGCGACGTACTGAGCATCCGCCATGATCGCGATGTGATGGGAGCCCAGACCGAGGCGGATCGTGAGTAGGTCGCCTGCCTGCAGGAGTGCCGGGGTTGCAGGCAGCTCCTCGAAGCGCTCAGGATGAGCCCGCAGCCAGTCGGCCATGACCGAGCCGGGGAAGTGGGTCGCCCTGTTGAGCGTGCCGCCGGGGACTTCCTCCTGGGTGATTGGGAAGCCGGCGTCGACGAGGATGCCGGTGACGAGACGATGGCAGCACACGCCCCCGCGGGCCCCCTTGACGCCGGATGCGGCCGCCCAGGGCGTACCGGCCCAGCTTTCTGCGGCGGACCGGAGTGCTGCGAGGCGCTCGGGTGAATTGAAGAATGGCGTGCTCATTTCTTTGAACCACTCCCAGTGGTGTCCTTGATTGCGACGAAGGCCGGGTTGGCGGCGGGCATGGTCGGGAAGCCGCCGAAGTTGGCGAGGTTGCCGTGGGCAGTGCAGGCTGCCATGGAGTTGTCACAGCCCGGGTACAGCGTGACCGCCTCGGACGCGACCAAGGCGGGCGTGAGGGGGGCGTCGACAGTGATGTCGACCTGGTTGGCAGAGGAGACCGTGGAGTCGAGGATTGCCCAGGAGGGGGAGCCACCGCCCGGGCTGGTGCGCACCATCATGCCGCCGGCGAAGAAGTGGGCGGCATGGGCGACACTGAGCTGCACCCTGATCACGTAGGTGGAGACCTGGCTCACGAGCGTGCCGGCCTTGGCCTTGCTGGCGTAGGTCAGCCCGCACTTGCCATCGTAGATCACCCACGGGCAGGACGGGCCCATGACCTGGCGCGGGATGCGCTGGTCGAACATGCGCCCAGTCCCGGTCGGACTGATGGTGAGGATGCGGCCGGAGGACTTGGCGGAGCGAGCCGTACCTGTCCACAGCGTGCGGGCCACACCGGAGACGATGTTGAGCTCCTTGATGGTCACGGTGAACTGCTGCCCGCGGCGGGGGACAAGCAGGCGCATGAGGGGGTTGCCCTCCCACGAGTCGCACTTGATCTGCACGGGGCCGTCATCGCCATTGAGCCGGCGGCGAATCTTCCCGCGGGTGATGCGCTTGGGCGAGTAGGTGTTGCCCCCGTAGAGGATCGCGCTCTCGTATCCGGTCCAGCGATACATGACGCCGGATGCGACCTCGAGCATCTCAAACAGGGTCGCCTTGCCATCGAGGGCCCCGTAGCTGCTGCCATAGACCTCGCCCGAGGGGGCGGAGTAGTCGGCGGGCACCTCGACCAAGTCGACCTTGGCTGAGAAGCTGTGCCAGGCGAAGGACACCGTCATCTCCTCGCCCTTGAAGCGCCCGAGGAGCAGGAGCTGGGTGGAGTACACCGTGTAGTCGGTGATGGCGGCGGCACTGTTCAGCGTGAGCGTGTTGCCGCTGATGCTGTTGATCGTGCGCAGCGTATCCACCCCGGTCTGCCCATTGCGGAAGACGAGGTATGGGTGGCCGTTCAGATTGTTGGCGCTGTCGACCGCCACTGTGGCGCCTGAGGAGTTGGCAGTCAGACGGACGGGGGCATAGCCGGAAGGGAACCAGATCGGCTTCACCGGGCCCGCACAGGAATGGAAGGTGGCAGCCAGGCGCATCATGTCGGCCTGGTCCCCGGCGGCCATGAACTGGCAGGTGCGCCTCGGCGTCTGGGTGTGGAAAGTCTCCACCTCGGTACGGCCTGCACCGAGCTTGGAGCGCTGCACATCGATGTCGATGCCGAGCGCCTTGGCCTTGTCGTAGTAGTGGTCGAAGGTGAAGAGGGCGGGCGTCACGCCGTTGATCGTGATGCCGGTACTAACTGTACCGACCGGGGTGATAGCGTAGGCGGTCGGGTCAGCCTCGGGGCCCGTCTCGACGAAGGTGATCTTGGCATCGAAGACCTCGGCGTTGTCGAGGTCGGCACCCTCGAAGTTCTTCTCGAAGCGGCCCCAGAGCAAGGCGCACTGCTTGGCAGAAGCGGTGGGAGTCCATGCGACAGGAGCAGGGCCGGTGTGGATCTGCCACGTGGTGAACTCGGGCTCGAAAGTGATCCGCAGGGCGGAGGTGGCCAGCTGCGTGGCCTGCCACTGCACGACGGACGGCCAGTGAGGGCACAGCACCGGCTTGTTGTTCGGGTCCTTGAGGGAAGCGAACATGGCGGCGGCGCTCGTGGCATCGAGATAGGGCAGCACGAAGCTCAGCTTGTTGCGCAGGGTGGCCCCCAGGGCGCTGCGCAACTCCTTGCGGGTCTTGCTGGCGTGCCATGTGGCGATGCGGGAGAAGGTCCAGCTGACGTTGTCGACCGGCTCGGCGGCGATCAGCAGGCAGGATGTGGAGGCGACTGTGGTTGAGACGATCATACGCGGCGGGCCTCCTGGCGGATCAGATCAACGATCCACTTCTTCCCAGGGCGGCTCTCAAGGTGTTGCTGGATCTCGTGAGCAGCGTTGAAGCCACGCACGGCGATGGTGCCGAGTCCCTGCTCCTGACGCTCGATGGCGCCCGCACCACCCTCTTGCAACTCGGGGGAGAATGCAGGCTTGGTGATGGCAGAAACGGGATTGAAATATTGCTGTGCCCGGGCCCAGTCCCCCGCATTCACCGCGTTCACGAACTGAGCACCCAGCCTATTAGTAGCAGAGGCATTGAGCACCGACTCCTGCCCATTTTCGTTCACCTCGATGATGCGACGGCCCTCGGGGATCAGACCGCCCTTGGCGAACTGAAGGAGGGACCCGGCCATCACGAGCCCCTGTGCGGAGAGGATCGACATGGGGGCCTGCATCGCAGCGCCACCGAAAGTCGCGATCGTGGCAAGGGTGGCAGGTGCCGCCCATATCATCGTGGCCATCATGGCCAGCGGGATCGAAGTGGCGATGGCAGCAGCCGTGATCGCCTTGCCGAAGGCGGCCATCATGATCTGGGTCGCAACCCAACGCACACCCATCTGCACGATCGCCGAGACGATGCTGGTCAGGATGGACAGACCGATGTTGTTCAGTGCCTGCCTCCACGTCTGAGTGCGCATGATGAGGCCTGTGATGCCGTTGCTGATCGACTGAACAGCAGTCCCCATCACGTTCTTGAACCCTTGTGCTACCTGGTCGCCGAGCGTGCCGAACTCGATGAGCATCTCCATGGCGCCTCCGAGGAATCCCTCGGCCCCACCTTGGTAATGCTTGTCTGAATCCTCCCATTCTAGACCAGCCTTGGCGCCTTGCTGAATTTTGGAAAGCGGCGCGATGTTGCTGTTCTCATTGACACGCTTGTCGCGGTTGAGCTGGTCAATTCGCGCTTGGTTGTCTGCGCTAGGGGCAATGGTATTTAGCTCGGTCCAGAGCTCGATCTGCCTGCGAATCTCCTGATTTTCCAGCGCGAGAACATTGGCTCTGGCTTCACGCTTTTGCTTGTCTGTCAGGAGGGGGTTCTTGTCGATCTTATCGAGTGCATCACGGTAGCCCTCAAGCGCCTCAGCTGACTTCCGAATGAGTTCCGGACGGGCAAATTCAGCGTTCAGCTTTTTAATGGCCGCCGCAGCCTCGTCAGCCGAAAGGAACGCCTTTCCATTGGCGTCCATCGTATTCGCGAGGAAGTTGATCTCCTCCAACTTTTTTTTGTACTCAGCATTGGGTGTGATGCTGTCCCTGATCGCATCAGAGCTGCGCTTCATCGCCTGAGCTCTGGCGTCAATGGCGTTCGCAATCTTCAGCTCGTCTTCGCCCCGGGCATCTGCGTTTTTGCGGGCAGTGTTCGCAGTCTCTTCCCCGGACGCCTTGTTGCGAGCCTCGTTTACACGCTTCTGCGCCGCCTCGAAAAGCTCGAGTTTGTGGATTGCTTCTTTCCATACCTCTATAGCCGCCTCTGCGGCCTTCTTCTCCTCAGCGGTCTGCTCGGTAAAAATGGTTTCTTTGCGCTGATTTGGGGTATTGATCGTGCCATCAACGTACCGAGTAATCTTCCCTGCAGACTTCTTGGATTCTGCGTCACGCAATGCACGCTCTGCCTCTGCAATGTCAGCTTGTAGCGCAGCCCTCTGTGCTTCCGCATTCCCTTCGTTTCTGGCATCACGGAGCTGCTTCATTCTGTCGAGCGCCCGAGCCGTGCTTCGCTCAATACTTTGTGCCCATTCAGCAGCCTCTTTGAATGGCTTGACGAGCTGTTCGACGATGGTGTCAGCGATTCTGAAGCCAGAACCGATGCCAAGCCCTTCGAGCAGCGACATGCCAATACCCTTCGCGGAGAGCTTCTTGTTCAGCTCTCCCTGAAGGTTGGTCAGGCTGGCCTTTGCCTTCTCAAAGCCAGTCGTGTCTGCAACAGTGAGGACTTTGACTTGGACTTCTGCGGTACTCATTTCGTGTTCACTTGAGAGGTTTCCAGCCCTGCTTTTCGCGGAGCTTGTTCGTTGCGATCACCAGGGCGTCGAGATCGTAAATGGTGCAGCTGTCGAGGTACGCTGCATCGTAGCCAGCATCCACGAGGTAGGCGTAGAGATTGGCTATTGCTGTTTCTTCGCCGAAATCAGAACGAGCGCCTGGCGCACGATTCCGGCCAAGGAGTTTTTTAGCTCTTCATTCACATTGAGCTCCAAGGCGGCGTTGAGCAGCAGGAGGGCATCGTCGATGTAGAGCTCATCGATCTGCTTCGGGGTGAGCTCGGTGGCGTTACGAAGCAGGTGTGAGCTCATGTCCAGACTTCCCGTGATGATCGACGGGAGAGCGTCGGCCAGCGATGTCAGGAGCGAGAGCCCGCCTTCCTCAGTTTGGTTGTCACGGAACTTCTGGAGCGACTCAAGGAGACCGCCCTCCTTCATGGTGGCAATGAACTGAGCCACGAGCATCGCGATGAATGCGCGAGCGGGCAGCAGGCGCATGGTGCGGACTTCGACTTCGGTGCAATCACCGAGGCGAACGAGTTTGGAACGAGTTTTTAGGGACATAAAATTATCTGCGGTTGAAGATGGTCAGGATCGCCGCGCACACGTGGTTCCATGCGCAGCCAAAGTGCCAGGCGGCGTGGCGGAGACGGGTGCGCAGCGGGTAGCGGGTCACGAGTCACCCATCCTCTCCATGCACCAGGCGAACAGGTCCATAACGCGCCAGAACGCCCACGACACGGCCAGCGCGAGCACCGGGGAGGTGAGCATGATGGCGGACATGATGGCGGCGTCGCGTTCGTGGTTCATGCGGGCCTCGGGTTGCTGGCCTCGAAGAGGCTGAGGATGTATGCGGCGAACTGCTCGGGCGGCGTGGTCGGCGCATCGCCGGCCTGGGCAGCGGCCTTCGCCATCTGGTCGGAGGTGACCCACGTGAAGTCGCGCAGGTCGAGCAGCCAGTTGGCGATCGCGTTGAATGGACCGGGGCGCAGGGTCCACGAGGCTGCGCTGATGATGTCGTCGAACTCGTAGCCCGGGCCCGTGCACTGCGCCTGCAGCATGGCGTCGAGCGCGGCCTTGTAGTCGGCGCGGGTGTATGTGGGCGCGACGGGGATGGGCGCAGCGAGGCGAGCCTGCCAGGCAGCGACCCACGCGGCGCTTTCGGCTTCGCTGTGCGGGCCTGTCCAGCCATCGGGTCTGGGCTGGCCCAGATTCTCTTGGCGCTCGGGGGCGGTCGGATGGTGGAAAAATGTTCTCATGGCACGATGACGATTAGAGGCTTGCGGTGGCACAGGAACCGATTGCCCGTGGACGTGCTCACCTGATTGAGCATCACGCCGAAGTTGCCCGTGAATCCGCTGGCGCACTGGCCAGTGGTCGGGACTGCACCCGCAACGCCATTCAGCGAATACGAAACGATAGAGCGGGTGTTTACATTCAACTCAATTTCGAGCGTGTAGATCGTGTTCGCCGTGATCGTGGTTGCGTGCGCCGATGCCGATGTGGCAACGCCTCCCGTGATGTGCTGCGCAACGACAGCCCCAGCGGTCGAGATTTTGATGCCGAAGAAGCTCGTGGGAGTCGCCCAAGCCCAGTTGTAAATTCCGATATACCACTCGTCGATGAGCGATGAGATGTAGAACGGAAGCGAGGTCTTGATGGTGGTGCCGCAGTTTGTGGTGTTGACCGTAACGCCACTCGTGCCGCCACCTAGCCACCCGCCAATGCTCTTGACTCCTGTGGTTGCGTTTGAAACGACGCCAGAGCGGGCATCCTCGCCAGCTCCAGCTGTGGAAATCGGATACCAAAACGCATACGTGTACGCGCAGTAGCCACCGTTCTGCGTGTTGCCAGTGCCAAGGGCCACAAAGCGAAAGTCTGAGCCTCCTCTCCCAACCCATTCCTGCGTGGAAAACTTCAGCTGTAGACCGCTCCACAGGTAGGCCGAAGTTGTCGCGCCTGAAATGTCAGAGTTTGCGCCCTGGGTGCCACCGCCAGGGCCACCAGGCCAAGCCGCCCCATTCCACAGCGGGTTCCCCTCGCTCTCCGTGATCTTGGCGAGCGTGGATGCGTTCGCCATCGTCGGCGGATCTTTGATCTGAGAGTAGGATATTTGATTGCGTGCCATGATGAGTGTTCAGGCTTTAGACTGCGCCGCTGGCGTAGATCGCATCGGCAATGAGTTGATGCCCTGCGGCGTTCGGGTGGATGCCATCAGAAGACAGGTGCGTTCCATTTACCCAGCCAACGGACGGGTCGACACGGGTGTCGGCTGCGTATGTGGAGTTGATCCAGTTCTTCAGCGCGGACTGATCGGGAAGCGAAGTCTCGGGCACCGGGAGCAGGTGAACAACTCGCGCCCCCGTCGCCTTGAGCGCCGTGACGATGGCCGAGTAATTCGCCTGCCACGTTCCAGATGCCACGCCGCCAGCAAGATCGTTGCGCCCGATGGCGAGGATTGCGACGACGGGGGTCACGAAGCGCCCGGCGTAATTGCTGATTGAGGAAAGGCAGTGCGCGGTTCGGTCGCCATCGCCGCCATAGTTGGAAACCTCCTTCGAGGTCAAGACAGCAAGGCGATTGCTCCAGCGTGCGCCGATTGATGCAGCGGAATAGCCCTGCGTTTTTGAGTCGCCAAAGCAGGCGATTGCTGGGGCCTTCAGGCTGTCGCTCTTGAGCGTCACACGAACAACTTCATGCGACCCGCCATGATGCTGCACGGTGACGGCGCACGAGTTCGGCAGAATATAGTTTTTCGATGCCGCCATATTGCCCGTGATATAGAGCGTTCTTTCCGCTCCGCTGCTCAGGCTCTTGGCACGCGCAATAACTCGGCCAAGGTCACGCGAGATAGAGACCTCCACGAAATCGCCCTGCGTCGGAGCGAATGCGAGCGCCCCTAAAATCTTCGTAGGAGTTCCGCCATAGGAGCCCGTGTAATACAGTTCCAGGTGCCCGGCGTTGGCCGTTCCGCTTGCAGCAACATAGTGCGCGAAAAAACCGCTGCCCCATGAGCTATTTACCGTCCTGAGCCCAATGCTCACACCGTAGGAGGTGGATGAGCGTGCGCCAGTCAGACAGATTTCAGCCGTGGCAGTCAGGCGCTCGTCGGTCGTGACGATGCCCTTGACCCCGAGATACGCAGACCATGCGCCAGTGGTGCCGCCCAGAAGCGTGCCGTCCGTTGTCAGGGTGAAGCCGCCGCCAGAGTTGTCGTCGTAAGCTTCCGCGATAGAGCCGATAGAGCCGATGCGGACCAACTCACCGAGGCGGGCGTTACTCGCCGTATTCACTGCTGTGGGCGTGCTCGCGCCGCTCATCAGCACTGTGAGCACGTCGCCAGTTAGCGGGGCCGTTCCAAATGTAAGCGTGGTGCCAGAGACCGTGTAGTCGGCTTCAGGAGACGCCACGCCATTGATGAATACAACGATGTCGCTAGACGGAGTGCCTGGCAGTGTGAACGAAGTAAGCACGCCATTGGGCGTGCCCGTGGGAGCCACAAGGGACAGCCCTGCCTGCGCATCCACCGCATTGAGCGAGTCGAGCAGATCCACGAGCTGCGTCTGCAGGATGTCGCCCGTGATCGCGCCCGTGGTGTTGGTCGCGATCGCAGCGATGATGTCCGAGCGGAGAGTTGCGAGTGATTTGACGGCCATGGGAGTTTAGTCGAAGGACGAATCGAAGGAGGTATCGAAGCCGGAGGATCCGCCGCCACCCGGCACCACCGTGGCAGCACCGGACAGCGTGGCGCTGCCAGCAAAGGACCCGGCCACCGCACGCAGGCGGGAACCGGCACCACTCAGGCTGCCCGATGCGGACAGCGAGCCAGACACCCCGCGCAGGCGATTTGCGGCACCTGTCAGCGTGGAGGAGCCCGATAGCCCACCCGACACGCCGCGCAGGCGCTGCGCCGAGCCGGAGAGGCCTGCTGTGCCGGATAGGGAGCCGGTGAGGGCACCGCCGATGGAGGCAGCACCGGAAAGAGTAGCCACGCCGAAGCACGAGCCGGAGGCGAGACGCAGGCGCCCAGCCACGCCCGTGAGGTCGGAGCTTCCCGCGCCAGCCCCCGTGCCGCGCCGCACCCGACCGCCGGTGCCCGTCATCACAGATACACCGGCGCAGGCCCCCGTCATGCTGCGCACCCGCTGAGCTGATGCCTGCAGGAAGGCGAGCCCCGACATGTTGCCGGAGGCGTAAGCGTTGCCGATAGCCCCCGTCACCACCACATCGATGATGCAGCTGGGAACGGGCACCACAGACAGGGCCGCACCCGGCCGCACCACGGAGAGCGTGGCACGCGGGGCGGTGACCTTGGTGACTGTGGCGACGATCGGCATGGGATCAGTCCTCGGAGTAACTCAGTGAGCTGGCCGCAAGGGTCAGCGTGTCGCCGGTGGTGATATCCTTCGAGGTGTCGAGCACCGTGTAGGTGAGCATGTTGCCGGCAGAGGCGGCATCCATCCATGCCACCGCGACCACCGTCCCCCACCCGGCGCTTGCCTGGGGGAAGGTGATCGAGGTGCCATTGAGCTTCGGATTGGCACTAGGGAAGTTGGTCGTATTGTTGGTCACGGCCACGCGAGCGTAGGAGCCTCCCGAGCACTCGGTGCCACCGCCGGTCTCGCCAGGTGCCACGGTGAAGGCGGCGAGGTAGAGCGTGCCAGGGGGCGTGAAGGTGGAGGCCCCGAACGTGTGATTGAGGAGCGCGAGCTCCAGGTAGTTGGTCTTGGATCCGGCCATGGTGGTGTCTGGTTAGAGTGCCGCTGAGCGGCGGGTGACGGGCCTGCGCGTCTGCAGCTGGCCCTCGTAAACGATGTGCGCCTTCGTCGAGTCCGAAGGCTGGAGCTTGATGTCGAACGGGAGCAGGGCGCCCGGGGGCAGGCCGGCGGTGTCAGCCGGGAGGAGCGTGATACGCACCTTGCCCGCCCCCGAGTCCACCACGACGATCCCAGTTCCGCTGTCCTTGCGGATCAGGGCAGCCGCATCCTCATCGTTCAGGCTCGCCTTCACGGTGAAGTGCACCGTCGCGCCAGCGATCACGCCCGCACCGGCGAGAGTGATCGTGGCATCGAGTTCGAGGCTTTCGCCAAGAGCGATGAGGATAGGCTGGGTGGTGGCCATGGTGGATTAGCCTCAGACGGTCGCGTCGGACGTGAAGGTAATCATGCCGACCTTGTTGCTCTTGAGCTTGAGCTGGGCCTTCGTGGCATCGCCGCCGCCATAGGACATATCTCCATCGGAGGTCAGGGTTGCGGGATACTCCTCGGACACCTCGGCGCATTTGCCAGAGGGGTCGTCAATGTCAGGGCGCCACATGATGGCCTTGCCGCTGAGGCGGCCGCGCTTGGATCCGTTGAACACGAGCAGAAGGCGCTTCACGTCATCAATGTCCATCGTGGTTTCCTCAGTGGCCTTCACGGGGAAGCTGCGGGCATCAAAGGTCATGCCGGAGAAGTCGGGACGGGGGAGCGTCTTTTCCTCGATCGAGCCCTTGTCCGTGTTCTTCGGAACCTCAAAGACATGTACGAGCTGCATCGTGAACGCAGTGGCCGCAACGGAAGGGGCCAGGAGCGTGCCGCCACGGGTCGCGGAGATCGTGAAGGTATCGGCGGTGGGGGCACTGATGACCCAGTAGTAGCTGTTGACCGTCAAGCCAGTGCCGCCGGTGATTGACTTCAACTGGACCTGATGGTTGACCTTGAGCCCGTGCCCTACCGAGGTACACAATCCAGTAGTGAGCGCAATCGTGGTGCCCGTTTTGAGGGTGTTATTGGGTGAGAACTGAAGAACGCTCAACCCATTGATGATGGAGTCGGCGGCATTGAACGGAGCGCTGGGGAGCGGCATGATTTATGTGGTGTTGAGTTTTACTGCTCTGTCGGAAAATCAGTCATGGATGCGCTCGTGCTCGATGGCGCGCAGCCGGGACTCGTGGTCGTCGAGCCTGTCCTCCTGGTTGCTCAGGCGGATCTGGGTGTCGCGAATGTCGCGCACATCGAGCACGAGCTGGTCGAACGCAGCCTTCGGAGCGAAGTGCTTCGACAGCCACCAGAGGGCGGCAGGTGTGATCACCGCGGATGCCGCGGCGAGAAGTTGCAGGAAGAAGGAGATTTCGCTCGTCGTCATTGCTGGGCTGGCTGGGTGGCTTTGGCTTTCGACTGCGCGGCAAACAGCGCAGCCATCTGGAAAATTTTGGATTTCTGTCCCTCGGAGAGCAGGAAATCGGCGCCGTAGCTGGCAGCATCGCCGGCGGTGTCGCCGTAGCTGGTGCGCACATGGGCCATGACGGAGGCGAGCGCCTTCTGGGCTTTGGCTCCTCCGAACTGGAAGTAGAGGGCGGCGACAGTGGCTAGAGCGGAAGCGGCAGCGCAGCCCCACTTCCACATGCGCTCGAGCCGCAGTTCATTGGCGGTCGCGAGATTGTTGGCCGCCTCGGCGTCGGCCCGCTTGCGGGCCTCCTCAAGTTTACCACGCAGGGCCTCGAGCTCGGCAGAGAGCTTCATGTTGGAGCCCTCAGCGGACTGCTGCTTTGCCTCGGCTGCCTGGCGCTTGCTGGCCTCTTCGGAGAGCAGACCGGCGACGATGGATGCGGCCTCGGAGGTCTGCAGGAGATTGAGGGGCTGGCGCTGGTTGAGGAGCGCCAGGGCGTTGCCGTTCGTGCGGCGGGCGACAAGCACAGCAGGTGAAGCCTCAGCCAGCTTCAGGGCCTCGTTCGTCTTGAGCACCTCGACCTGTGCGGCCGTGACGCTCTGGTCCTCGGCCTTGGACTGCTTGGCCTCGGTCTTCTCGACCGTGGCAGCCTGGCGCCCGAAGATCAGGTTGAGAGGATTCCATTTGCTGGCGGTGGCGCAGCCAGTGAGTGCGAGCACCAGGAAAGATGCGGTGATCAGGTGCTTCATGCGGAAGCCCTCCCATCCACGCGCAGGGTGAAACTCAGGAACCGCACCACATAGCCGTTCTCTCGGATCGCCTCGGTCTTCCCGGAGAGGCTCGGACGAATGCGGCCGGCGAGGTAGGAGGTGCCAGCGTCGATGACGGCCTGCACCAGAGCCATGCCAGAAGGTGAGTGTGCGACCACAGGAGACTCGGAGATGGCGACGACGTACTCGGCAATCGGAGTGCTCACACCTGTCGAATCCGTGGAAGCCCCGCTGATGATGGGCTCGATGACCTCGATCACGACGCCCACAGACTGCACGCGATCGAGGATCTCCTTGGCGGAGTCATCCTCGTCCCGGGCGGGGTTGTACTGGATGATGCTACCGAATGCGGCGAGCTCAGCTCGGGCGGCGAGCTGGGCGGCGATGGCGGGTTGGACGTCGGCGAGTTTCACAGCTTCTTCCCCCTCTTGTTCTCGAAAATGCCACGGGCCTCGTTCTCCTTGTCCGTGATGTAGACCTGCATGTCGGCAGTCGCGGTGGCGATTGCCCTGGACACGATGCCGTAGCGCGAATCGACGAGGCGCAGGCCAGCAGTGAAGCCCTCGATGAGCATGCCCTTGTCCGTGATGGTGGCCTCGCCCATGGGCTTCCCGGTCCTGTTTCTCACCTGGTACTTGCCGCGGGCCTGAGAGTGGCGATTGCGGAACAGGAGGAACGATGCGCCCAGGGCGCCGATGCCGGATTGCCGGCGGAAAATTTCAGCTCCTACAATGCTGCGCCACATGTTGGCGCGGACGGAGCGGCGAGCGGCCCGATCTTCGGTGAGGCTCTGGATCTGGTCGGCAGTGCCGTGCTGCTTGCGGTAGCGCAGGCGCTGGCCAATCGAGCGCAGTGGGGCGCCCACGGCAGCCCGGTCGCGACGGTACTTCACCAGCAGCTCGGGGCGCACCTTGGTGCCACGGCCTTCAGATGTGCGGCGATTGAGCTCAGCTTCAGCGAGCCCCTTCTGCTTCTTGCCCGGGCCACCGAACTGGTGCCCCGTGAAGCCCTGCCAGAGCAGGATGCCGATGCTACGTGCCTTGGCGGCGATGACCTCGCCAGGCATCTTCTCGATCAGGTCGATGTAGCGCGACAGGGTCGCCTCGAACTGCGGGATGTTGCTCTCAACCTTGACGTCGATCATGGCAGGGAGAGCAGGATGGTGGTGAGGCCTGTTGACTGGTCCCGGCTGGGGCTCTTGGCCGCCGTGTAGACCACATCGTCAAAGGTCAGAAATGAGCCACGGACGATGCCCGGTGGCAGCGTGGCCGTGGAGGTGATCAGCTCGCACAGGCGACCGTTGGCCCCTAGGAGCCGCGGATCGTCCTGGCGAAGCTGTGCCAGCACACCCGCAAAAGAGTATGCGCCGAAGGTCCACAGCTTGTCCCCGCTGTGGGCCTCGACGAGTTCGCCGAAGCTGTCGGCGAACATCTCTTGTGCGGGTGTGGGCATGGTGACGATCAGGTGAGGATCGAGAGCGTCACGCTCTTGGCGGTGTTGTCGCCGCCAGCGCTGTCGACCACGGCCATGGCGCGGACGTACCGGCGGGCAGTGGAGGGCAGGCGGACGGTGCGGGTGGCAGCGGCGGAGCCCTGGTTCGTGGCGACACCGGTGACCACGAAGGTCGACAGACCGGTCACGGCAGCGAAGCTGCTGTTGTCGGCGCTGTCCTGCAGCGTGATCGTGCAGTTCTTGGTGTCAGCCAGGGACGGGAGGGCAGGGAGGGCGAGCTCGACCTCGAAGTGATCGGTCGTCGCGTCATTGGCGACGAGGTCGATCGAATCGGTGTAGGCCGTGCCGGCGGCGGCGGGGAGTGCCTTGCTCTTGGTGAGCTCGGCATCGCGGCGATTGTGGATAGCCATTGTGATGTCTCCTTATGTGAAGGGTTAGACGGCGGCGCGGGTGGCGATCGAGTCGGTCTCGACGATCGGGATACCAGCGACGGCGGTGGGCTCGGAGGCGAACGCGTCACCGCGGCCCGAGTCCTTCTGGTTGATGGTGGCGGTGCGGGCGCTCTGGAGGTAGAACTTCGCGTCGCCGGAGAGGAAGCAGCGGGTGGGCTTGGCGCCGACCGGGAACTTGCTCACGAGCTGGCTGGCGAGAGCATCGGTCATCGGCTTGGCCGAGGTGATGTTCTTGACGCAGCCGATGCTGTACTTCTTCGCGATCGACAGGCCGAGGTACGCGGAGAGGTTGTTGACGTAGGCCATGAGCACCTTCGCCGAATCCTTGGAGTCGACGACCTGCTGCTTGACCCATTCGCCAAGACTGAGCTGGCCGTTGTTACCGAGGATGAAGTGCACGCCGTCGCGCTCGTTCTCGTAGAGGAACCAGGCGGTGTGGCAAGTGCTGCCGGTGCCGGCGGCATCCACGACCATCGTGGAATCCACGTTGGCAAACAGACCGCCAAAGCCCTTGGCGTCGGCACTGATGCCGTCATAGACCTGCTTGCCGATCGTGGCGAAGGAGCCCTGGACGGCGCCCAGTCCTTCGTCGGCGAGGATGGAGCCGATGTTGGCGGGATCTGCCTTGACGATGGCTTCATCGACCTGCAGCTGGCAGTCCATGAAGTAGGATTCGACGAGACGCTGCTCGTATTTGGAGTTGCCCGGGGTGACGCCGGCGTTCGCGGCGCGGAAGCCGGAGCCAGGACGGCCGGAACGGATGGTCGCGCGGTACGTGGTGCCAGGGATGGTGCGTACCGGGATGGTGCGAAACTCGGGAGCGATGGGCAGGGACTCCTCAATGAGGCCGACGACCGGATCACTGCCAGAGCGCTTCGCGATGTCGAGAAGGGTGAGAGGCATTGTAGTGTTGAGTTAGGTGTTGGATCAGGCCTTGACGGAGGCAGCCCAGGCGGCAGCGATGCGCTCGCGACCGGTCAGCGTGTTGGCCTGCTGTTGCTGGCCCTGGGAGTTGGTGGTGTGATTGGCAACGGGCGGGACGCCGGGGCCGCGGCCCTTCGCTTCGGGAATCGAGTCGAGCATCGACTTGGTCCCGGCGGGATCGCGGACGTAGGAGGCGGCCCACTTGGAGCGGAGATCGGCGTCATCCTTGATGCGGCCGGAGGCGACAGCGGCGGAGACAACGGTGTCGGCCTCGGTCTTCTTGGCTGCTTCGATGGTGGCCTTGGCGGTGGTGAGCTCAGCCTCGAGGGTCTTGATGCGGGCAGCATCGTCGCTCGAGGAAGCGTGCTTGGTGGAGAGGTAGGCCGTGAACTGAGCCACGGCGGTCTCCTCGTTGACGTCGACGGAGCCAATCATTTTGGCCTCCGCCAGCGCCTTGAGCAGGTTCTTCATGTCTGTACTGGGTTTGTTGTTGGCGGAGGCCTTGCGGCTTCCAATGAAAGTGGTCAGGGCGGCCGGGGCCTTGATCTTGGCGAGGTCTGCCTTGCTGAGTTCTGCACAGGCCTGTGCCGTCACCTCGCCGGAGATCTCGTCGATCAAACCAAAGGCGAGCGCCTCCTCGGCGGTGAACCAGGTCTCGGCGTCCATCTTGGCCTTCACCTCGGCCTCGCTCTTGCCGGTCTTGGCGACGTAGATGGCCAGCAGCTGGGCGGTCATCTTCTCGGCCACATCGGCTTCCTTGCGAAGGTCAGCGGCCTCACCCCATGCACCGGACTGCACGTTGTGGATCATGATCCACGAACCCGCGGCGGCGACGACCTTGGAGGCGGCGCACATGACGATTGTGGCCATCGAGGCGGCGAGGCCGTCGACGTAGCAGGTCACATTCGCACCACGCTCCTTGAGCAGGCCGTACATCGCCCAGCCGTCAGTGACGATCCCGCCATTGGAGGCGATGCGCAGCTTGATGGCGTTGCCGGCCGGGATCGCGGATAGATCCTTGGCGAACTGCGCCACGCTCACATCCCATGCACCGATGTCTCCGTAGACGAACAGCTCGGTGGTCTGGGGCGCGGATTCGGAAAAGTTATACCAGGTCTTCATTGGGCAGGTGCTCCGTTCGTTGATTGAGCGGCCGCGGCGGTGGCATCGGTGAGCACCTGGGCGGCGAGGGTGATCGGCTTGCGCACGTCGCCATCCTTTGCCCATGCGGCGATGACTGAGGCGGACATTGCGGGCAGGCCGAACTTGGAGCGGAAGTGCTTCTCGTCATCGGCGTTCGGGGTGAGCACCCCGGCACGCACGCCGACACCATACGCATCGAGCTCATCGCGCATCTCTTTGATGCGATCGGCAATGATCGGGCCAAAGAGACGGTTGGCGATCGTGCCACGGGGGAGCTTGCTGGTGCTCTCATCCTCGAGCACAGCAGCGAGCTCAACACACAGCTGGTTGACGTGGGCCCTCCACGGGGTGCCGTACTGACCGCAGGACTCCCGCATGGTCATGTTGCCAGTGCGGACGTCCTCACGATCCTGCTGAGCCATGCGGCCGGCATCAGCGGTGGCTGCGCGGGGGAAGAGCGCCTCGGCCTTCTTCCAATCTGCGGGGGCGGGGGGAAGCACTCCAGCTTCGTTGGCCTCCTCGAGGAAATACTCGTGGAACTCCTGCCAGCACTTGGCGAGGTAGACCTGCCACACCTCGGCCACACGCTGCATGATGGCCAGGTCGCGACGGGTATCGACGCCGCCCACCTTCAGCTGGCGGACCAGCGAGGGGGGCAGGTTGAAGGAAAGACAGACCAGCTCTGCAAGGAAGTCGACGAAGCCCTGCCATGCAGGGCCCGGGCGCTTCGGCTCGTAGGGTGTGTAGGTGTCGCCGCGCTTGAGCACCTTCGACTCGGGCCCGAAGACTTGAGTGTAATACTCGGCGACATTGAATGATCCGGAGGCGCCTGCCTTGGCCGCGGCGGCGGCGCGAGCAGCAGCACCAACAGGGGCAGCACTTGGCGCCTCGCCGTTCTCGGTCGTGATGATGTCGACCTTCGTGGAGGCGTCCTTCACCGCATACTTCTCGATCCCGAGAATGTCGTGCAGATCGATGGCAGTGGTGAGAGCGGCGGCGGCCAGACACAGCCCCCTGCCCTGCCCCGCCCTGGGGCGGTTCGCCATGTAGACGACACCTGATGCGTCACGAGGGGTGAGCTTCAGGCCATCGAGCGTGCGCTCTTCAAAAAAGTATCTGATCGGCGTGCCGCCCTTGGTGAGCTCGATGCCATCGTTTCCATCGGTAGAGAAGAGCGCATCGGCACTCCCGCAACGGTCTTCCTCGAGGACCTGCACAGCCCGGCGGCCGGCATCATCGTAGGTCTTCAGCAGGAAGCTGCCACCATCTACAAGCAGGCCACGGAAGGCGATCTGCTGTATGCTGCCAGCGTCGTGCTGGCCTGTGGTGTCGATCTTCTTGTAGCGCTCGCGCAGGTAAGCAGCGGCGGCCTTGTTGTACTCCGGGCTGGAGGAAGCGGGCTCAAGGAAGATCCCGGTGCCCACCGTGTAGGTCACCATGCGCTCGACGATGGCGAGCACCAGCGGGTTGTTCTTCTGCAGTGCCCGGCTGTTTCGGATCAGCTCACGGCGCGTGGCGCGGGTGAGATCCTTGCGGGCCTCTTGCACCAGCCCAGGAAGAACTGAGCGGGCGACGCTGCCAGTGGCGCCCTCGTAGAATGCACGGCGCACCGCGGCGGCCTTGGCCTTCGGCGGGCGAGTCTTGGTAGAGGCGCGAGCTGTACTCACAGGCGCATCCCTCCAAAGTCAGAGCGCACGTAGGTGATGCCAGCAGGATACGAGGCCAGCAGTTGAGTCATGAGCTGGGGCTCGGTGAGCGTGGGCGTCTCAATGAGAAGTGACTCGATCAGGCCAAGCAGTTCGGCGCAGAGCTCGGCGACACTGGCGGCATCCACTCCCGTGAGTGGAACCTCGAAGGTGGAGGACACGCCATTGGCCGCGACGCCAACAAGCACTTTGCCCTTCACTGCTTCTGTGACCTTGCCGCTCATGGTCGCGAACACGAGGTCCTTGAGCGGCACACCGCGATCCGAGGCAGTCTTGCCCAGGCTTCGGATGAAAGCTTGTTTCAGGAGAGCGGTCGCGCGCACGTAACCAGTACGTGGATACGTGCCAACCTAGGCCACTCGCCTGTTGCGTGCCGTTGTCCGCCGTTGCGTGCCGTTGTCTTTTACCCTGCTGCCACAGTCTCCGCAGTGGCTTCCTCGCCACGCTCTGCAGCAGTGGTCGACAGCTCGAAATCGAGCGGCAGTACCTGCGTCATCATCGCGCAGTCCACCTGCTGCTTGGCGCAGTCAAATAGATGGTTATTGCCGGATGGGCAGACCAGCTTGCGCTCGCGCTTCTCAGAGCCCGGCACCTTCACCCATGTGAAATACTCGGCGGACATCTGGATCCTGTTCTGGATCTCCATCTCGTCCTCGGCGTCAACGTCGGCCGGCTCCTTCCACAGGCCCGCATCGATGAGCTGCAGCACGGTTGCCGCCATCTGGTCTGACGCGAAGCGCACAAGGGGGCACAGCCGCTGGCCCTCTTCTGCAGTGCCTGATCCCGGGTCACCGTAGGACTCGGGCGCCCATGGCTTCCACACGCGCTGCGGGGCGTCTCCCTTAAAGCGCGACGGCACCGAGTGCCAGAACCCTGCGACGCCGCCGACACCCTTGCCAGCAATCCACCCGTACTTGATGCACGCCGCATACACGCCGCTGTCTCCCTTCGGCCTGTAGCCCGAGTCGCCCATGACGCAGTCCGGACTGATGCCGAGCTCGATGCGCTTGGCCTCGATGTCCTCGAAGGAGTAGAGCTTCCCGATGTAGAGCCTCTGCGATTCACCGCCAGCGAACCATGCACGGGCCATCACCCAGAACTCCTCGTTCTCCTGGCGGTCAAAAGTCAGGAAGCGGTAGAGCTCGCCCGGCAGGGCCTCGGCCGATGGCGGCGCCAGCTTAGCTCTGGCGAATGGAAGCTCCACATCGTGCAGTGAGGTCTCACTCCTCATGAGTGCCATGCGCTTCTGAAAGAACGTCACGAGCGGGATGTAGTTGCCGACCTTCTTGGCGGCCTGGGCCTTCAGCCACAGCTTCACCAACTCGTGCCACGGGAAGTCGATGATCGCAGTCCAGCGGAACGAAACCTCCGGGGGCGGGTTGTCGTAGTCGAACACCTCGCCGGTCTTGGGCTTCATGTACTGCCCGCGGCGATCCCACTCGGCCCATGCCGTGCTCGAGCGGTGAACATGCCCGCAGTGGTGGCAGACGAAGCGGGCGGTGCGGGCGGTGCGCTCCGTGTCGATCGCTCCGCCATGCCCCATGATCTTGTCGTAGACCATCCCGGCCTTTGCCTTCGGGTTGTCGGCAACCTTGGCGGTCCACTCTGGTGCGATCCATTTCCCGCACTCCGAGTTGAGGCAAGGCACGTGCCAGACGTACTCCTCGCCGGAGCGGTACTCCAGATCCCAGTCGCTGTTCTCCTCGCCGCCCTGGCTGATGAAGAGGGCCTTGGACCTGTCGACCTTCAATGCGTCGCCGACACGGCCGTACATCTCGGCGATGGTGCCCGGCTCGTAGAGGTAGCACTCATCCCCCGTCACCACCTGAAAACCGCGACTCTGCAGGCCACCCAGGGCAGGGCCCTGCATCACGAATGGGCGCCCATCCGACAGAACAAAGTTGGTCTTGCGCGTCTTGTGCCGGTCATCCGAGAGCAGCCCCTTGATGGCCTTCACGCTCTTGCACATCGGCATCGTGCGCGTCTCGGCGTGGGCAGGTGCGATCTTGTCGTCTTGGAAGATGGACAGCACCGAGGCGTTGTCGTTCGCCATCGCCCAGCAGGTGTAGAGGTCGGCGATCAGGCTCTTGCCTCCACGCACTGGGGCGAGGATTCGCACGCCACGCACCCGGCCATTCTGCAGGGCTCGCAGGGGGGCAATGAAGTGGCGGCTGCCTGCGCACGTGAAACGCCCCGTCACCGGGTCGCGCTTCGTGATGACGCTCGGCATTGTCACCTCAGCAGCGGCCCACTCCTCAATTGGCCGGCGGTCGGGAGGGGCGAAGGAGGATGCCCAGGACTCGCTCAGGTCGATCATTTGGCTGCTCCCCTCGCCCGCTTGGGCGTCTCTTTGAAGTTCACCGAGAGACGGCCCATCATGTTGTAGATCTCGTCCCAGATTTCCTGCACCACCACACGCTTGGCGGCCATGTCGCCGTCAGGGATGCGGGTCGGGTGCTCCGCCTCAGACCTGGCCCGGAATGTTGCCAGCTCGCCGCC
>JFJP01020348.1_pt1 | contig 27165 bp, 18 predicted proteins | sample 431651 | NCBI WGS metagenome assembly JFJP01 (sample SAMN02602958, study PRJNA72255) | Microbial mat metagenome, whole genome shotgun sequencing project. | biome: fresh water; feature: sink hole; material: water; isolation source: purple microbial (photo- and chemosynthetic) mats found in...
TGTTGAGCACGACCTGGAACTCCGACTTGTTGTCGAAGGGCAGCATCTTCACCTGCACCAGGCCGGCCGGCACCAGCAGCATGGCCAGGACGAGGGCGGCGCTGGTGCCGCCGACGATGCCCCAGCGCCACGGGCCGGACGACAGCATGCGGTGCATCAGCCAGCGGTAGAAGCGCGGGATGCGGCCCTCAGGACGCTCGCCGTGGTCGTGCGCGGCCGGCTTGAGGATCCGGACCGCCGCCCACGGCGTGACGATGAACGCCACCAGCAGCGAGAAGATCATCGCCGCGCTGGCGCCGACCGGGATCGGTCGCATGTACGGGCCCATCAGGCCGCCGACCATGGCCATCGGCAGGATCGCGGCGATCACCGCGATGGTCGCCAGGATGGTCGGATTGCCGACCTCGGCGACCGCTTCGACCGCGATGTCGGCCAGTGATTTGCCGTGCGAGTCCTTGAGTCCGACACGACGATAGATGTTCTCCACGACCACGATCGCGTCGTCGACCAGGATGCCGATCGAGAAGATCAGCGCGAACAGAGTGATGCGGTTGAGGGTGTAGCCCCACAGATAGAGGACGAGCAGGGTCAGGGCCAGCGTCGCCGGGATGGCGATGGCGACGACCAGCGAGGCGCGCCAGCCGAGCAGGAAGAGGATGAGCATGTGCAGCAGCAGCTCGTTGGACTTGTGCGCCGAGGTCTCGCCGTAGTCGCGGGTCACGCTGATGGCGAGGTCGGCGGGGATCACGCGGCCCTTGAGCGCTTCGACCTCCTTGAGCACTGCGTGGCTGACGTCGATGGCATTGGCGCCCGGGCGCTTGGCGATCGACAGGGTGACGGAGGGCTCCTCGCCCGCACTGTCGCCGAAGAACGTGTAGGTGGTCGGATCGGCGGTGCCGTCGCTGACCGTGGCGACATCGCGCAGGAAGATCGGCCGGCCCTCGCTGGCCCCGACCACCACCGCGCCGACGTCGCGGGCGTCATGCAGGAAGTCACCGGTCTCGACCAGCACCGCCTGGTCGCCGCCGATGAGCCGCCCAGCCTGCTCGGCGCTGTTCGCCGCCTGCAGCGCGCCGGCGACGTCCTGCGCCGCCAGGCCGCGCGAAGCGAGCAGCTGCGGGTCGAGCTGCACGCGGATGCGACGATGCGCGCCGCCGATCAGCGTGGTCTCGGCGACCTGCGGCACGCGCTTCACCGCCGTCTCGAGCTCGAGCGCGGCGCGGCGCAGGGTGAGGTGGTCGTAGACCCGGCTGTGCAGGGTCAGGGCGAGGATCGGCACATCGTCGATCGAGCGGGGCTTGATCAGCGGCGTGGTCGCGCCCTGCGGGATGCGGTCGAAGTTGGTCTGCAGCTTCTGGTTGAGGCGGACCAGACTCTTCTCGACGTCCTCGCCGACCTTGAAGCGCACGATGGTCATGGCCTTCCCGGCCATGGCGGTGGAGTAGACGTACTCGACGCCCTGGATCTCCCACAGCAGCTGCTCCATCGGGCGGACCACGCGTTCCTCGACCTCCTTGGCCGCGGCGCCGGGCATGCCGACCATGACGTCGACCATCGGCACCTGGATCTGCGGCTCCTCCTCGCGCGGCAGCAGGGCGACGGCCATCGCGCCGAGCAGGATGCTGGCGATGACCAGCAGCGGGGTCAGCTTGGAGTTGACGAAGGAGTGGGCGATGCCGCCGGAGGGTCCGAGGTTCATGATCGGCCTTTCAGCCAAAAATCGAGACTTCGATTCACAGGAGACACAGAGGCACAGAGGTTCGAAAGAGAGGGAGATCGAAGGAAAGGCATTGCCTCGCCTCCTTCGGGCCTCTGTGTCTCTGTGCCTCCTGTGAATTCGAAAGCGTGTATCAGGCTCATCGGACCGTCACGGGCTGGCCGTCGCGGAGCGCGTCGGCGCCATCGACCACCACCGTCTCGTCGGGTTTCAGACCGGCGCGGACCGCGGTGCTGGCGCCGTCGCTGCCGCCGAGCCGCACCAGGCGCAGGCGGGCGATGCCGTCCTGGACCACGAACAGCGCGTCGAGCTGACCGCGGCGGACGATGGCGCTCGATGGCACGCTCAGCTGGCGGCCCTCGCTGACCGGGATGGTGACGCGGCCGAACTGGCCGGAGCGTAGACCCTTCGCCTCGGCCGGCAGGGCGAGCTTGACCAGCACGGTGCGGCTGACCGGATCGGCGGCCGGGGTGACCTCGACCACGGCGGCCTCCTGGTCGAGCGCCGCGATCTGCACACGCAGCTGCGTGCCTACGACCACGCGGGCGGCGAGCGATTCGGGAATCTCCACCTCCAGGCGCAGCGAGGCGGGATCCTCGAGGTCGATCACCGCCCGACCCGGCTGGAGCAGATCGCCGAGTTCGACGTGCTTGCGCACCACCACGCCGGCGAAGGGGGCGGTGATGCGGGTGTAGCCGACCATGATCCCGGCCTCGGCGGCGGCGGCGGCCGAGCCGGCGGCACGGGCCTGGGCGGCGTCGAAGTCGGCCTTGGTCGTCGACTGCTTCTCGAACAGCAGCTTGGCGCGCTCGAAGTCGGCGGCGGCCTGCGCCGCCAGCGCCTGGGCCTGGTCGCGCTTGGCCGCGATCTCGAGGGCGTCGATCTCGACCAGCACGGCGCCGGCGGCGACCGTGGTGCCGGGGGTGGCGGTGATGCGCCCGACCACGCCCTGCACCCGCGCCATCAGCGTCGCGGCGCTGGCGGCCTTGACCGTGCCGGGCAGGACCTCGACCGAGCCGTGCTCGGCCAGGGCGGCGACCGCGGTGGCGACGCTGGCGGCGGGCAGCGGTTTGGCGGCCTGGGTCTGGGGACCGGTGCCGCAGCCGGCGAGTACGAGCGCGACGACGGGGATCACAGCGAGCTTCATGGCGGGTTCCTGTCGGACGGATGCGAGGGCAGAATGAAGAGGCCGTAGTACTACTGCAAGTCAGCTATGGTCCTGCGATGAGGCAACGGCGTCACGGGCGCGAGCAGACCGCGCCGCCCTCACGCAGGCCCATCTTGCGGAAGAGCCACTCCGGCGGGCAGAAGCCGGTGAACGAGGACTGGATCAGGTTGGCGCCGATGAAGACGGTGAACCAGATGAAGTTCGGGTGCACCCAGTAGGTCAGGGCGACGCTGAGCAGGACCATGAGGCCGGCAAGCAGGCGGATGGCGCGTTCGATGGTCATGGGGAGAAATCCTGAGGGGTCCGGAGCATTGCACATCACGTGCCAGAGTCGAAACATCTTCGTAACCCGTTTTATGTAAGCTCGTTGAACGATATTGGCTGGGTCAGAGGCGTAGTCATAGGATGCATGATTGCAACACGATGCGCTCTTGTTGATGCTTAATTACAACAGCATTGAGGCGCGCAAGGCTGAGTCCAAGGCCCAGGCAAGGACTTACGAGCTGCGACGCATTGGCACAACCGGCGCAATGTACCCGACGCAACTGAACCGCATCAACACTCCGGAGCCCATCATGCTCGACTTCAACCGCGATGTCATCGAAGCCAGCCACCGCCAGCCGGTGCTGGTCGACTTCTACGCCACCTGGTGCGGCCCGTGCAAGATGCTCGCGCCGGTGCTCGACGAGGTGGTCAAGTCGGCCGCCGGACCGCTCAAGCTGGTCAAGGTCGACACCGACGCCAACCAGGACCTGGCGGTCAGCGCCGGCGTCTCGGGCATCCCCGACGTGCGCCTGTTCATCGGCGGCAAGCAGGTCGGCGCCTTCACCGGCTTCCGCCCGAAGCCGGCGGTCGAGCAGTTCGTGCGCGACCGCCTCGCGCTGAGCAAGGCCTGAGCATGCGCAGCATCGGCGTCCGCCAGCTGCATGAGGTTGTGCGGTCGCGTGCGGCCGTCGATCTCATCGACGTCCGCACCGGCTTCGAGTTCCGTGCCGGCCATGCCGTCGGCGCGCGCCATGTCCCGCTCGGATCCCTCGATCCGGCGCAGGTCTTGGCCGAGCGGACGGCCGGTCCGGACGAGCCGATCTACCTCATCTGCGCCTCGGGGGCGCGTTCGGGCGCCGCCTGCGAGGCCTTCCGCCGGGCCGGCTTCGCCCACGCGGTCAACGTCGAGGGCGGCACCGGGGCGTGGCGCCGGGCCGACCTGCCGATGGAACGCGATCCGCAGGCGGCCTCGCTGAACCTCGTCCGGCAGGTCGCCATCTACGCCCTGGTCGGTGCCATCGTGCTGTTCCTCATGCCCTGCTCGCCCTTTGCGGTGTGGGGCACGGCGTACTGCCCAACGCGGCCTGATGCTGCCGCTGCTGCCGCCGCTGCCGCCGCCCCTTCATCCGGGGCGATCGACTTCGAGCGCGACGTCGTCGCCGCCAGCGCCCAGGTCCCGGTGCTGGTCGACTTCCACGCCACCTGGTGCCCGCCATGCAAGGCGCTGGCGCCGGAGATCGCGGCCGTGCAGCTGGAGCGCGGCGACAAGCTGCGGGTGGTGCAGATCGATGTCGACCGCGAACCCGAGATCGCCCGGCGCCACGGCGTCGAGGGCATCCCCGACGTGCGCCTGTTCGTCGCCGGCCGCGAGGCGGTCCGCTTCACCGGCTTCCGCAACCGGGCCGACATCGCGGCGTGGATCGACACCGCCACCGCGGTGCAGCGCTGACATGCTGTACGACGCCCTGCTCATCGCCGGCTTCATCCTGATCTGGCTGCTGCTCGCCCCGTGCTCGCCGATCTCACTGTGGCGACGCGGCTCCTGCGCCTGGAAGCCGAAGCCGCCGGCCGACGAACCTCCATCGAAACCCTGAGGAATCATCATGCCCTCCCGCACCATCATCGTCGGCGGCGTCGCCGGCGGAGCCTCCTGCGCCGCACGCCTGCGTCGGCTCGACGAACAGGCCGAGATCGTGGTCTACGAACGTGGCCACTACGTCTCCTTCGCCAACTGCGGCCTGCCCTATCACGTCGGCGGGGTGATCGCCGAGGAGGCCAGCCTGCTGGTCGCGACGCCCAAGCTGCTGCACGACCGCTTCCGCATCACCGTCAAGGTGCGCCATGAGGTCGTCGCAATCGATCGCGCGGCGCAGACGGTGCGGGTGCGCGATCTCGAGACCGGCACGGAGTCGAGCGACCGCTACGACCACCTGGTCCTGTCGCCCGGGGCCAACGCCATCATCCCGCCGATCCCCGGCGTCGATCTGCCGGGCGTGTTCGTCATGCGCACGGTGCCGGATGCGCGCACCGTCCGCGCCTGGATCGCAGCCCACCAAGCGACCCGCGCCCTGGTCGTCGGTGGCGGCTTCATCGGCCTGGAGATGGCCGAGAATCTGCGCCACATCGGCCTCGCCGTCACCCTGGTCGAGAAGGCCGACCAGGTGATGCCGCCGCTCGATCCCGAGATGGCCGCGCCGGTGCGGGTCCGCCTCGAGGAGCGCGGCGTGCAGGTCGTGCTGGGCGATGCCGCCAGCGCCATCCGCAGCGAGGCTGGCGCCCTGCGCGTCGCCACCGAACGCGGCAACGAGATCGTCACCGACCTGGTCATCCTCGCCATCGGCGTGCGTCCCGAGACCACGCTGGCGAAGCAGGCCGGACTGGAACTGGGCCCGCGCGGCGGCTTCAAGGTCGATGCGCAGATGCGCACCAGCGACCCGCGCATCCTCGCGGTGGGCGACGCGGTCGAGGTCACCGACCTCACCACCGGCACGCCGGCGCTGATCCCGCTCGCCGGCCCGGCGAACCGCCAGGGCCGCCTCGCCGCCGAGATCATCAGCGGCCGGCAAGGCGCCTTCCGCGGCGTGCAGGGTACGGCGGTGTGTGGCGTCTTCGGCCTGACCGTGGCGATGACCGGCGCCAGCGAGAAGTCGCTCAAGCGCGCTGGCGCCCCGGCGGCCTGCGTCGTCCGCCTGCACCCGGCCCAGCATGTCGGCTACTACCCCGGGGCCAAGCCGATCCACCTCAAGCTGCTCTATCGTACGAGCGACGGCCGCGTGCTCGGCGCCCAGGCGGTGGGCGAGGAAGGGGTCGAGCGGCGCATCGACGTGATCGCCACCGCCATGCGCCTCGGCGCCACGATCGACGACCTTGCCGACCTCGAACTGTGCTACGCGCCGCAGTACGGCGCGGCCAAGGATCCGGTGAACCTCGCCGGCATGGTGGCGATGAACGACCGCAACGGCGACGCCCCGGCTCTGCCGTGGAGCATCGCCGACGATCCCGGCTTCACCGTGCTGGATGTGCGCGAAGCCGATGAGTGGGCGGCCGGCCACCACCAGCGCGCCCTCCACATCCCGCTGCACCTGGTGCGCGACCGCCTCGCCGAGATCCCGCGCGACCGGCCCCTGGCGGTCTACTGCGCCGGCGGACAGCGCAGCTACTACGCCATACGCCTGCTGCGCCAGCACGGCTTCGACGCACGCAACCTTTCGGGCGGCTGGCAGAGCGCGCGGCATCGCGCCGGGGCCGACGCCAGCGGACGGCAGGCGCGCGGCGAAGCGGCCGGCTGAAGCGACGGGATACTGGCGTCGTACGCCCCGTCGCGGAAGCGCCGAGCCCCTCTCATTCCTCCCTGGTTGCAGTGGCCGTGTGGGTCGGCGCCAGGGTCTTCCAGTCGCCCCCGGTCGACCAGTGGTTGACTTCCAGTCGCCCCTGCGCCAGCCGGTAGGTTTCCGGTTTGCCCTGGTCGGGGCTGAAGTGGCCGACGTAGACCTTGTGCTTCGCGTCGAAGACCAGGGCGTAGGAGCTGCCTGCGCCGGCTCCGCCGAGGACCGTCACGCCGCCTTTCCTGTCGATGGCGATCCGACGCCGCACGCCGTTGTTGTAGAGGAGGTTCCAGGTGCCGACGATGGCCGGCCGCGCCGCCTCGCCGAGCAGATCGCCGCTCTGCGCCTGCTCGTCCACGTTCGCCACCACGCCGCCCTGCAGGACGGCGTCCAGCTGCGCCTGTATGGCCAAGGCCAGCTTCAGGTTTCCCGACTTGGTCGCCTTCTCCACTTCCTTCTTCAGATCCGCTGCCAGCCGATCCACGACCTTCTTGGCCGCGGCGTCGTACTTCGTCCGCTCCCGGACCACCTCCTGGGTCGCCTTGTCGATCAGCGCCTGGACGGCGCTGGGCACCTGCTCCGCCTCCGCTTCGCCGGCGCCGAGGCCGGGGGAGACCAGCAGCACGAGCAGCACGAGCGCAAACGGCTGGAGCGGGTTCAGCATGGGCGGAGTGTCGCCCGGATGACTGGGCTTCAAGACTGCACCATCCTGGCGGACCACCGCCGCAGGATCAGCCGCGCACGGTCACCGCCAGCAGGGTGCGGACGGTCGCCGGCGCGGCCAGGGTGATGGCGAGGCCCTCGGCACAGGGCGCGACCACCGCCGCGGCCGGAGCGCCATCGACCGTGACCGTGACCGAACCGGAGCCGGTCAGGCGCAGACCGCGCAGCTGCAGTGTGCCGTCGGCGACCTCCAGCGCATGCCACCAGCCGTCGCTCAAGCGGCGGCGCACGTAGTGGCCCCAGCCGGCGCCGGCCGGATAGCTGAGCAGCAGCCGCTGGTCGTCGCCGGGCAGGCGCGGGACGATGGTGTAGATGCCGTCGCGGACCGACAGGCCGGCGGCGCCGGTCAGCACGCCCCAGGCCGACATCGGCCGGTAGTAGTGGCCGCCGAACTCCTGGTGGTCGAAGGCGAGGCCGGCGCGCTGGTGGCGCTCGTGCATCTGCGCCAGCAGCGCCATGGCGATGGCGTGCTCGCCGGCATAGAGGGCGTGGCTGGCGAAGGCGAACTCGACCCCGGTCCAGCAGGTGTTGGCCTGGTCGACCCAGCAGTCCTTGTCCACATCGTGCAGGTGGCCGTCGCCCGGCCACTGGCAGTTGCGCAGGCCCTGCAGCGGCTTGAAGTTCATCGCCCACACCGCACGCAGGCTCTGGCGCACCTTTTCCGGGTCGAGGCCGGTCGGCGTGCCGACCTGGTGCGCGGCCCAGGCGCCGATCGCCTGGTCGGTGAGGCAGCCCTCGTCGTGGCCGCGCTGCGGATGGCTGCTGAGGCGGAACCAGCGCCCGTTCCAGGTCTCGGACTCGATGCGCCGCGGACCGCTGGCGAGGATGCCGGCGCAGCGCCCGGCCCACGCCGTGTCGCCCATCGCCACGGCCGCCTCGCGCGCCAACGCGATCGCCGCCAGCCACTGCGTCGCCACATAGGGGGCCACACCCCACATCGGGAAATTGTCGTAGCTGCACATCACGCCCTGCATGTCGGGCAGCTGGTCGCCGTCAGCATCGCGTTCGCGCAGCACATATTCCAGCGCCTTGGCGCAATGCGGCCAGATCTCGGCCAGCCAGGCGCGGTCGCCGGTCCACGCCCACTGGCGCAGGGCCTGGAAGACGAACTGCCCCGGCAGGTCGACGCGGTGGCCGTTGCCCTCGCGCGGATCGGCGTGGTGGAAGTTCTTGTTGATCGAATGGCAGATGACGCCGTTGGCGAACTGCAGCCGGGCGTGCGCCCGCCACTGCGCCCGCTCCAGCTCGGGGAACAGCGCTGCGGTCATGATGCTGCCGTAGTAGGCGACGTCGGTGGTGCACAGCCCGGCGTAGCTCTTGCCCGGCAGCATGCCCTCGATGACGCCGAACGAGCCGTCCTGGGTCAGCCAGGTGCCGGTGCGCAGGGTGTTCAGCTGATCGGCGACCAGTCCGGTGAGCCAGGTGGGCAGCGTGCCCTCGGCGAGGCCGCGACGGAAGCGCTGCGTGCGTTCGCGCAGCGCGTCCCCGTGCGCAGCGACGTGGGCCGCCACCGCGGCGGCATCGGCGAACTGCCGGCAGTAGCCCTGGCCCTCGCGCGCGGCCTGCAGCTCGGCCGAGCCGGCGGCGGCCTCGAGGTAGCCGAGGTCGCTGCTGTCCTTGACCAGCGCCGCGCGCTCGGGGAAGTGCCAGACCACGGCGAAGCGCTGCTCGGCCGACTGCCCGTCGGCGAGGGTGCAGGCGCTGGCCAGCGACGACCAGCAGCGCGGCATGGCCCGGCCCTGGTGGTTGCGGCCGGCGGTGTCGTCGAGGTCGGGCAGCCGCGGGCCGCGCAGCGCGATCTCCCAGTAGGGATGGATGTGCTCCCAGTTGAGGTACCACGAGCAGTCGCCGCCCACCGCGACCAGGCCCATCTCGCCGACCGTCTGGTGGCCGGCCGGCGTGCGCGCGCAGCCCATCAGCACCGCGGTGTGGTCCTTGCCGCGCACCACCCGGCCGGTGTGGAGGCGCTCCGGCAGGTCGTAGCCGGCGAGGTTCCTGAGGCTGGCGATGGCGTTGACCGTCACCGTTCGGCCAGGCTTGGCGCGCAGGCGCAGGTCGAGGTAGACGGCGGGGATGCTGCTGGCGGCGACGTCGTGCGGGATGAACGGCGACCAGGCATGCAACTCGGCCTCCAGCGGCATGGTGCTGTCGTGGAAGCGCAGGGTGCCGCCCGGGAAGTCGAGCTCGGCGTCGATGCGCTCGACCCCGTCGAGCCACGGCATGATGTAGAGGCGCTCGTGGCCGCCGATGCCGGCGGCGCCATGGCGCGGCGGGATCTGCAGCAGGCGCATCTGCGGATGGCCGTCGCCCTCCTGCCAGCGCAGGACGATGAAGAGGAAGCTGTGCTGATCCCACGGCAGCAGGGGGGCGGTGCCCAGCGGCAGGTTGTTGGCGATGGTCCAGTCGCCGGTGGTGCCGTCGGCGAAGAGGGTGAAGCAACCGCCGCCGATGCCGCCGAGGGCGACGCCGCTGCGCGGGGTGCTGGAATTGTCGATGCGGGTGGCGATGGGCATGGCGGCGATGGTGGCGCGCGCCTGCAGCCTGCCAAGACGGGATGATCGAACGGTTTCGATCGCCGCTCAGGCGGAGCGGCGCGCCACCGCCAGGAAGATGGGGTACTCCCGGCCGAGGGGTGGTTTGCGCATCACATGGACCCGTTCGTGCGACAGGGGTTCGAGCCCTGCCGCCTGCATCCGGGCCAGGAAGGCCGCAGGGTCGAAGCCGAGGTGCGGGACCGGCTCGCCGTGGAAGCTGCCGTCCTCGCTCTCGAGGTCGGCGATGGCCAGCCAGCCGCCCGGCACCAGGCAGCCGGCGAGCGAGCGCAGCATCGCCTCGTACGGTCCGATGTGGTGGAAGGCCATGGCGCTGACCGCCACATCGACGCTGCCCCCAGGCAGCGGTTCGGCGAGCAGGTCGCGGACCTCAGCGGCGATGCCGGGCCGCCCCGCCGCCTTGGCGAGGAAGCGCTCGACCATGCCGGCCGACACGTCGATGCCGAGGACCCGGCCGGTGCGCTCCGCCAGCGGCAGGCCGAGCAGGCCGGTGCCGCAGCCGACATCGAGCAGGCGCTGGCCGGCGGCCAGCGGGACGCGCGCGGCGATGGCGGCGACGAGGGCGGCAGCCATCGCCTGGCGGCGCGGCTCCTCGTCCCAGGTGGCGGCCTTGGCGTCGAAGGTGCTGACCATGCGGGGGCATGATGGGTGCGGGCCGCCTGGGCCAAGCCCCGTGCCTTCGCTGCCGCTGGGCGTAGGCTCGGGCGATGGCCGAGCCCGCCCCGCTGAAGGTCTGGTATCCCGCCGACCGCCTGCACGGCTCCGAGCTGACGGTGCGCGGCCTCGCCTGCCGCGAGGAGATGGGGGCGGGCATCGTCGACCGGCCGCGCGGCACCGGCGACTGGCTGTTCATGGTCTTCCACGGCGAGGTCGAGATGCGGGCGGCGGGCGCAGTACGCCAGCTCCCCGGTCCGGTGCTGATGGCCTGGGCGCCCGAACAGGGCCACTGGTACGGCTGGCGCGGCTCGCGCTGGCTACATTCCTGGGTCCATGCCCGCGGTGCCGGGCTCGATGCCCTGGCCGGCGCCGTGGGTCTGCCGCGCGGCGTGCCGATCGCGGGCTTCGATCCGCGGCTGCTCGAGACCTGCGTCGCCGGGTTGCATCGCGAGCTGGCGCGCCCCGATCCCGATCCGCGCCTCGCCCTGCTCCACCTCGAGGTGCTGGCGCGCGAGGCGGTGCGCGCCGCCGCCTGCGCACCAGCCAGCGCGCCGGCGCCGTGGCCGGAGATCCGCCGCTTCATCGACGAGCATCACGCCCAGCGCCTGACCCTCACCGGCCTCTCGCGCCGCTTCGGCCTCTCGGCGCAGCATCTCTGCGAGGGCTTCCACCGCTGGTTCGGCGTCCCGCCGATCGAGTATCTCATCCGCCTGCGCCTCGACCGCGCCCGCGTCCTGCTCAGCGACCGCAACCGCACCGTCGCCCAGGTCGCCGCCGAGGTCGGCTGGCACGACGCGCCGCACTTCACCCGGCTGTTCCGCCGCCGCTGCGGCGTCCCGCCGGGCTCGCTGCGGCGTCCGGCGCGCTAGGGCCGCTGGCGATCCGTCCCAGCCGGCGCAGATCCGGGACCAGCCAGGCGGTGGCGCCGGTGATCGCGATGGTCATCGAGCCGCCGAGGATGACCGACGGGACCAGACCGAGCAGCCTGGCCGCGATCCCGGATTCCAGTGCGCCAATCTCGTTGGACGAGCCGATGAAGATGGCATTGACCGAGGTGACCCGCCCGAGCAGGTACGGCGGCGTGAGCACCTGCAGCAGGGTCTGCCGCACCACCACACTGATCTGGTCGGCCGCCCCGCTGAGCGCGAGCAGCAGCAGCGACAGCCACAGGACGGTGCTGAGGGCGAAGCCGATCATGCACAGGCCGAACACGACCACCGCCAGCAGCATGGTCCGGCCGGCCCGCGCGAAGGGCGGACGCCAGGCGAGGAGGGCGGCGGTGCAGGCCGCCCCGACCGCCGGCGCGGCGCGCAGGGCGCCGAGCCCCTCCGGGCCGACCTGCAGCACGTCCTTGGCGAAGGCCGGCAGCATCGCCACTGCGCCACCGAAAAGCACGGCGAACATGTCGAGCACGGAGGCGCCGAGCAGGACGCGCTGGCCGAGCAGGAAGCGCACGCCTTCGCCGATCCCACCCGGCCCGCCGGATGGACGCGGCGCGGCTCCGGGGCGCTGGCGGCCGATGCCGGCCAGGGCGGCGGCGGCCACCAGGATGAGGCCGGCGTCGCAGAGGTAGGCGGTCGCCGCGCCGCCGAGGGCGTAGAGCGCGCCGCCCAGGGCCGGCCCGGCGCCCAGCGCGACCTGGAACAGGCCGGTGCGCCAGCGCGCCACGCGCTCGGCCAGTTCGCGCGGGGCGACCTCGCTGCTGAGCGCGGTGCGCGCCGGCATCAGCACCGCCCGGGCCAGGCCGCCGAGGGCGACCGCAGCGATGATCAGCGGCATCTGGCCGGGCAGCCCCGGCAGCAGCGCGACCGTCGCCAGGCCGAGGGCGCAGAGCAGGTGCGCAGCCAGCGCCCAGCGCATGACGCCGACGCGCTCGCGCCGGTCGGCCAGCGCGCCGGCCGGGAGGATGCAGGCGAGGAAGGGGATGAGCTCGGCGACGCCGATCAGGCCGAGGGCGAGCACGCTGCCGGTGAGGTCGTAGATCTGCCACGCCACCACGGTGGAGCGGATCTGGATCGCCAGGGTGGCCGCCACCAGGCTGACGGCGAACCAGCGGAAGCCAGGATGGGCGAAGGGCGAGGTGGTGCCGTCTCCGGGCATGGCCGCAGGATGGCGCGCGGGCGCCCCGCGTCATCCCGCCGCATCCGGCAGGGTGTAGCGCGTGCCCCGCCCCTTGCCGACGCGCACCACCCGCGCCGGGCCGAGCTGGGCGACCAGCTGGGCGATGCGGCCGGCGTCCACGCCCAGGCGCTCCTGCAGCTGGCCGCTGCTGGCCGGGCCGAGCTCGGCCAGCGCCCGCAGCAGGTCGTCGGCGGCGCGTCCGTCCGCCGCCCGGCCGGGCGGCGGTGGCGGCAGCGCGGGCACGGAGTCGACGATGCCGGCGGGACCGACGAGGCGGAGGCGGCTGACACCGCCGCCGCGGCGCACCACCTCGATGCGGTGGGCGACGCGCTCGTGCAGCGCGCCGACGTGGCTGATGAGCAGGATCTGGGTGTCCTGGCGCTGCTGCAGGCGCTCGAGCACCGACATCGCCACGCCCAGGGTCTGCTCGTCGAGCGAGCCGAAGCCCTCGTCGATGCACAACGTGCCGACCCGCAGGCGTCCGCGCTGCAGGTCGGCCAGGGCCAGGGCCAGGGCGAGGCTGACCAGGAAGGTCTCGCCGCCCGACAGCGTGGAGATGGACCGTTCGACCTCGGCCTGGTCGCCGTCGATGACCAGGATGCCCAGGCTGGCCTGGCCGTCGCCGGCCGACGGCTCGCGGCGCAGGCGGTAGCGCGGCGCGAGATCGGCGAGGTGGTGGTTGGCCGCGGACAGCAGCTGGTCCAGGGTCAGGGCCTGGGCGCAGCGGTTGAAGCGGCTGCCGGTGGCGCAGCCGATCAGCAGCTTCAACCGCTCGGCCCGGGCGCGCTGCGCCTGCAGCTCCTCCTGACCGGCCAGCAGGCGCTCGCGCCGTCCGCGCCGTTCGTCGTCCTGGAGCAGCTGCTGGCGCAGGGCGCCGCCACGATCCTGCAGCCCGGCCAGGCCGGCCTGGGCGGTCTGCACGGCGAGGGCGAGGCCGTCGGTGGGATCGGGTTCCGCGGCCAGGCCCAGGGCGGTAGCGGCGGCAGCGGCGGCGGCGGCCTGCTCCCGGCCGAGCTGCAGCGCGGTGCGCGCCGAGGCCAGCTCGAGATCGAGGCGGGCGAGATCCTGGCGCAGGGCGACGAACCCGGCGTCGGGCATCAGGGCGGCGCCCGCCGCCGCCTCGTCGGCCCAGCCGGCCAGGCGCAGCGCGGCGCCCAGCGCAGCCTCGGTCGCGACCAGATCCCGGGCGGCGGCCTCGCTCCGCCCGGCGGCGGCCTGGGCCGTCGCGACGGCCTGCTGCGCCTGGCCGGCGCGGTCCCGGGCGGTGGCGAGGGCAGCGCGCGCCGCGGCCAGGGCGGCGGCCGGTTCCGCCGGGACGCCGGCGGCCGGCGGCAGGGCGGTGCCGGCCGGGACCAGCGCGCGCCAGGCGTCAGCCTGGAGGGCGGCGTCGCGTTCGGCCTGGCGGGCCGCGGTCGCGGCCTGCCGCGCCTGCTCGCTGCGTTGCGGCAGCGCGCGCAGCCAGGCAGCGCGGTCGGCGGGCGCCGGGTCGCCGCTGCGTCCGAGCAGGGCGTCGAGGGCCTGCCCGGCGATGGCGGCCGCCGCCTGCGCGGCTGCGCCGGCGGTGGCGGCGGCCAGATCCGCCGCGACAGCCTGCTGCTCGTCGGCCTGCAGCCGGGCCTGGGCACGCTCGACCGCCACCAGCTGCGGCTGCGCCCGGTCCTTGGCCGCCGCCAGGAGCTGGGCGGCCTCCTGCGCCGCCGCATCGCCTTCGCGGACGCGCCGCAGCCGGCTCGCGATCGCCTCCGCCTCGTCGGCCAGCGCGGCGGGGTCCGCCTCATCGTGCGGCAGGCCCAGCGCCTCGGCGAGCGGCTGCCAGGCCGCCTGGCGCGCGGCCCTGGCGCGCATGGCCTCGGCCTGGCGCTCGCGGCGCGCCTGCAGATCGGCTCCGGCCTGGGCGGCTGCCTGCTGGGCCTCGGCGAGCCGGTGTTCGCTCGCGGCGACGGCGCGGCGCAGGTCCTCGAGGGCCAGGCGGGCGTTGGACAGGAGGTCGGCGTCCGCGTGCGCGGGCTGCGGATGGGCGGTGGAGCCGCACAGGGGGCAGGGGAGCCCGGGTTCGAGCAGATGGCCGAAGGCGCTGACCCTGGCCAGATCGCCCAGGCGGGCGACCTGCTGCTCCTGGGCCGTCATCGCCTCGCGGGCGAGCCGTTGGGCCTCGGCGGCCTGCGCAGCCTCCGCCGCCGCGATCCCGGCGGCAGCCTCGGACGCGGCGGCCGCCGCCGCTGCGGCGGCAGGATCGGCGCAGGGCTGGGCCAGCAGCGCGGCAGCGCTGGCAAGCTGCTGACGCCGCCGTTCCAGCGTCTCCGCGTCCACCCCCGCGCGACTGGCCGCCTGGGCGGTCTGCGCCGTGGCCAGCACGGCTGCGGCGCTGGCCACGGCCGCCTGCTCGCGGACCAGGGCGGCCTGGGCATCAGCCAGGAGGCGCGTCGTCCCAGGTATCCGCTGCTGCGCGATCCCGGCCTGCTGCCGCGCCTGGGCCAACGCCGTCGCCGCCTGGCTCGCGGCGTCGGCCAGCGTCTGCACCGGCTGCCAGTCGTCCGCAGCGATGGCGGCCAGCGCCGCCTGGCGCCCGGCCTGCTGCAACCGCGCCTCCGCCGCCGCCAGCGCCGCGGCGACCGCGCCTCCGGCCAGCCCGGCCGCCGCCAGCGCCGCCTCGGCCGCGCGCTCGACCGCCTCGGCCGTGCGCCCGACCGCCAGCGCCGCCTGGCGCAGCTGCTCGCGTCCAGCGCTGGCGGCGGCCAGGGGCACCGCCACGGCCTGCGCCCGCTCCGCCTGGCGCAGACGCTCGCGCCCGGTGGCGGCGGCGGCATGCGCCGCCTCGGCCGCCTCGGCGTCGCGGGCCCGGCCGGCCGCTGAGCGTTCCGCCTGCTGCCAGGCGGTCCAGGCCTGCTGCCGCAGCTGCGCCAGCTCCAGCCCGCGCTGGGCGGCGGCGATGAGCGGCGCGGCCTCGGCCAGCTCGGTCTCCAGCCGCGCGCGGTCCTCGGCCGCCAGCGTCATCACCTGCGCCAGGGCCGCATCGCCGGCGGCGCAGGCCTGCTGCAGGGCGCTCCAGCGCTCGTAGGCGGCGCGGCCGATGCGCGAATAGCGGTCGTCGCCGGTGAGCAGTTCGAGCAGCTGGGCGCGGTCCGCGTCCGGCGCCTTGAGGAAGGCGGCGAAATCGCCCTGCGCGAGCATGACCACGGTGCGGAACTGGGGCGCGGTGAGGAGGAGCCGGCGCTCGACCAGGGCCTGCACCTCCTTGGCACCATCTGCGAGCCGGTCCCCGCTGTCGGCATGCACGATGCGCCGCTGCGGCGGCTGCAGCTCGCCCTCGAGCCGGCCATGCGCCCGCCGCACCGACCATTCCACCAGCCAGGGCGTGCCGTCGGCGAGCCTGAGCCGGACCAGGACGCGGCCTTCGACCGCCGACCGGCTGAGCAGCGCGGTGGGGTCACCCTGGCGCTGGCCCTGGCGCGGCGTCTCGCCGAACAGGGCGAGGGACACCGCGTCGAGGATGGTGGACTTGCCCGCCCCGGTCGGCCCAGTGATGGCGATCAGGCCGGCGCCGCCGATGGGCGGCTGGCCGGACCGCAGATCGATGGTCTGCTGCCGGCCGAGCAGGCTGGCGAGGTTCTCGATGCTGATGCTCTCGAGCCGCATGCTCAGTCCACCCGGCCGGTGGCGCTGGCGACCAGGGCGGCGAAGTCCGCGCGCAGCCCATCATCCAGGGCGACGCCGCGATCGGCCGCCACGGCGGCGAAGACCGACTCCGGCGTCACCTGGTCGAGGGTCGGGCCGCTGCCATCGCTGGCAGCAGGGAAGAGGCCGCCCGGTGGCAGGTTGCGCAGCAGGCGGCGGACGGACAGGGCGCGCCAGCCGTGCGCCTCGACCTGGGCGTGCAGCTCGTGCACCAGGCCCGAGTCCAGCCATTCGGCCTCGACGCTGAGGTCGCACCATGGCTCCAGGCCGCCTTCCGACGGACGCGCCAGGGCCTGGATGCGCGCACGCAGCTCCGGCACCGTGCCGGCCAGGCGCGCATACGCGCGCTGGCGGCCGAGGATGCGGGTGCGGACGTGCGCCGGACCGCCGTCGGGGGGCAGCTCGGCGATCACCACCTGGCGCGGGATCGTGGTCTCGTCCATGGCCATGGGCAGCAGGCTGCCGCAATAGCGCCAGTGCTCGTGACCGGCCACCGTCTGCGGCCGGTGGAGATGGCCGAGGGCGACCAGCGCCGCGCCGTCAGCCAGCCGATCGATGCGGGCCAGGCTGGCGCGGCCGACGATCTGCTCGCCGATCACCGGCCGCTCGCTGCCGCCGAGCGCTCCGCCGGCGGCGAAGGCGTGGGCCAGGACGAGGCGCGGCAGGCCCTGCGCCGCGGCGGCCAGCGCGGCCTGGATCCCGGCGTAGCGCGCCTGCAGCAGCGCGGCCTGGCGTTCGGCCTGGGCACGCAGGTCCTCACCCAGCGACGCCTCGGCCACATCGCCGTCGCGCAGATAGGGCACCAGCGCCGCCCAGGCGACGGTGCGACCGTCGCGCGCCTGCACCGGCGCCACGACCTCGCCGGCCGGCGCGTCGCGCAGCAGCTGGCCGCGGACCTCGATCCGCTCGCCGGCGAGGAAGGCCCGCGGCGCGTCCAGGCGCAGGCCATGGTCGTGGTTGCCGCCGATGGCCAGGACGCAGCCGACGCCGGCCTCGTGGCGGAAGCGGCGCAGCGTCCGGTACCAGCGATCCTGCGCCGACGCCGGCGGATTGGGGCCGTCGAAGATGTCCCCGGCGATGAGCACGGCGTCCACCGCCTCCTCGCCGGCGAGGTCGACCAGGGCGTCCAGGGCCTGCTGCTCCTCGTCCTCGCGCAGGCGGTCGTGGAACAGGGCCCCCAGGTGCCAGTCGGAGGTGTGGAGGCAGCGCACGGGAGGGGGCATGGCGGAAGCGGACCGTCGCCTACGGCTGGGCGGCGCCAGCGGCGAAGAGGGACTCCCACGAGCCGCGCGACGCCAGGCACAGATCGATGGCGCCCGCCGATCTGGTGATGGCGGTGTAGAGCAGATGCCGGTCGATCAGCTCGCCGGGATCCTCGGGCAGGTCGATGGCGACATGGCCCCACTCCGAGCCCTGGCTCTTGTGGATGGTCAGGGCGAACGCCGGCCGGTGCCCGGGCAGCTGCGCCAGCGGCAGCGGGCGGTCGAGGCTGGGGAAGGCGACCTCGGTCGCGGGCTGGCCCGGCCCCGTCCCGAGCGCGACACCGACATCGCCGTTGGACAGGTCCAGGCTGCGGCTGTTGACCGTCACCAGCAGCGGGCAGCCGTGCGGCACGGCGGCGCTGGACGCGGCGTCCACCGGCTGCCAGAGCAGGTCGCAGCCGAGCCGGTTGGCCTGGTCGACCTGGGCGTTGGTCAGGCAGAGGAGCTGGAACCGTCCGAGCAGGCCGTTGAGCGCGGCCGCCTCGGGCGGGGCGGCTGCCGACCATCCGGCCACGGCGTCCCGCCAGGCCGACCAGGCCTCGCGGCAGCGGGCGCGGAAGGCCTGCCGCGTGGTGAAGAGCCGGACGCGGCCCTCGGCCTCGTCGGCCCGGCAGCGCTGGAGGAAATCCCCGAGCCGCGCCGGCGACCCCGGGCGGGACAGCGCTGCCAGCTCGAGGATCCACGGCGCATGCTTGGCGCGGTAGCTGTGGGCCAGGCCGATCGCCGCACCTGGCAGGGGGTCGGCGGCGGGGCGCGCCGGCAGGCCCGCCGCATGCACCGGCGCGGCGTCGCAGCCCAGGCGCGCGCTCCAGCGCCGCAGGGTGCCGTCCGGCACCGGACCGGCCGCCCCCCGCGCCACCAGCTCGGCCAGCACGCCGCCGACCTCGACGCTGTCGAGCTGGTCGCTGTCCCCCAGCATCCACAGCGCAGCCGAGGGCGCGACGGCGACGACCAGGGCCGCCATGAGCGGCAGGTCGACCATGCTCGCCTCATCCACCAGCACGATGCGGGCCTCCAGCGGGCGGGACGCGTGGCGCCGGAACGGCCCGCCGTCCTCCGGCGGCGCGGGCCCCCATTCGAGCGCCCGGTGCAGGGTCGCCGGACGCAAGGCGCGGAGGAAGGCGCGCTCCGCCTCGTCCAGACGCAGCCGGGTTGCGGCCGCCGCCAGCGAGCCGGCCAGGCGGCAGGCGGCCTTGCCGGTCGGGGCGGTGATCAGCACCTCCGCCGGCGCCAGGGTCGGATCCAGCCGCCGGCGCAGCGCCAGCAGCACGGCTGCCGTGGTCGTCTTGCCGGTGCCGGGGCCGCCGGTGACGATGCCGAAGGGCGCATCGAGCAGGGCCGCCGCCGCGAGCCGCTGCTGCGCGTTGTCGAAGATGAGGCGTCTGCCGACGTGCTCGGAGGCCGCCGGCAGGATGGCGTCGAGGGCGTCGCGGACGAGCCGGTCGTCGCCGCAGGCCAGGCGTGCGCTCGCGCAGCGCGCCTCGATGGCGCGCCGCACGATGCGCCAGCAGGCGGCGTTGCGCGGCAGCAGCACCAGCTCGCCGGCGGTGGCGAAGGCGTGCTCCGGGAGGGCGCCGCTGGCGGGCAGGCCGAGCTCGGTGCGGGTCACCTGGCCGATGCCGCGGCTGGCCGCCGACAGCAGGCGGGCGAGCGGATCGGTCAGGCCGGCGTCGGCTGGGCCGAGGATGAGGCTGGCCAGGGGCCGGAAGGCCGCCACGGGATCCGTCGGGGCGGTCATGGCGCGCCCTCGGCGGGCTCGAGCAGGCGGCCGAGGGCCTCCAGGCTCTCCAGCGACGGCCGGCGGAACCATACGCCGCCATCGGGGAAGCCGCGCAGGAAGAGATAGGCGCAGCCGCCGAAGTGCCGGTCGAAGCGGTAGTCCGGCAGGTGGCGCTGCAGGTGGCGGTGCAGGGCGAGGGCGTAGATCCAGGCCTGCAGCAGGTAGTCATGGTCGCGCATCGCCGCGCTGAGATCCGCGGCGGCGTAGCCCGGCAGCAGGTTGGTCTTGTAGTCGGCGATGAACCACCGCCCGTCGTGGGCGAAGACCAGATCGATGTATCCCTGCAGGTAGCCGTGCAGAGCCGCGAAGCCCCACCGGGCGAGCGAGGCCGCCCAGGAGCGGTCCTCGGGATCGGCGGCGAGCGCCGGATCGGCGCCCAGCGCCCGCGCGAGGTCGGCTGCCGCGATCCGCCGCACCGGCAGCAGGAAATGCATCTCGGCGATCACCGGGCCGCAGAGTTCCTGCAAGGCGACGCCAGGGCCGTCGCCCAGCACCACCGGCGTGCCGAGGATGGTGCCGATCGCCTGCGCGAAACCGGCCTGCTCGGCGCCGACGGCGTCGGCGAGGGGGCGCCGGTTGCCCAGGACGTCCTCCAGCACGGCGTGGACCCGGTCGCCGAAGGCGGCGCCGCCGCCGAGGCCGTCGAACAGGCCGGCGACGCCGCGGGCCGGCAGGGTTCCGCCATCGTGATCCCGCGCGCCCGGCTCGTCGCCCTCGGGCGCGCTCGCGGACAGGCCGGAGTAGCTGGCGCAGCGCTGGATGGGCCAGGCGGTGCGCGGCAGGGGGGGCGGCGGCGCCAGCGGGACGGCCGGCGCCGGCGCCGGCGCCAGCGGGTCCAGACCGTTCGCACCCGGTTCGTCCGGCTCATCCATCCACTCGCGCAGCAGTCCGGGCCAGTCCTGGGCTGGTGCAGCCTCCAGTCCGAACAGCGCGGCGACGGCCGCATGCCTGGCCCCGTTGCAGTGCGTCGGACCGCCGTCGGCGACCGGCGCCAGGCCGAGCAGCAGCCGGTGGCGGGCGCGGGTGAGGGCGACGTAGAGGAGGCGCTCCTGCTCCTCGTCCTCCTGGCGCACGGCCTCGGCGAGATGCTGCGGGAAGCCGGCCGAGCAGATGTCGAGGATCGCGCCGGCGGGCCTGCGCACCAGGGCGATGGGCGCGCCCTGCCGCCGCTGGAGGCTGCGCACCGACCAGAGGAAGGGGCAGGCGACCACGGGATACTCCAGGCCCTTGGCGGCGTGGATGGTCGCCAACTGCACCGCCGGCAGGTCGGTCTCCAGACGCATCAGGTCGCCGCCGTCCTCGTCGGCATCATCGACCTGCCCGGCGAGGGCGCGCGCGAGCCAGCGGCGCAGTGCGGCGGAGCGGCGCAGGCCGCGCGTCCAGGCGCGCTGGAGCAGTTCGCCGACATGGCGCCAGTTGGTCAGCCGACGCTCGCCATCGCGGAAGCGGAGATGGGCGGCGCCGGGCGCCGGATCGGCGATGCGGCGCAGCAGCAGGGGGAGGGGGCCGATCTGGCGCAGGGCGTCCAGCTCGTCCTGCAGCCCACGCAGCCAGACGGCCTGCGCCGCCGGATCGCCCGCCAGCTGCAGGATGGCCCGGGCCTGCAGGCCGCCGAGCGGCGTGCCGGCGAAGGCCAGCAGGGCCGACAGCGGATCGGTGCGGCGTTCCAGGGCCTCCAGCGCCGCCAGCCAGGCGAGCGCATCCGCGGCCTCGGCCGAGCCCCAGATGCTGCCCTGGCTGCGGCCAGCCATCTGGCAGGGGATGCCGACCTCGATCAGCGCCTGACGCATCAGCCGCAGGTCCTGGTGCGAGGCCGCGAGCACGGCCAGGTCGCCGGCCGTCAGCGGTCGCGGGGCGTGGCTGGCGCGGTCCTCGATGGTCACGCCGCCGGCCAGCAGGCGGCGGAACTCGGCGGCGGTCCGCCTGGCGAGGTCGTGCTTGGCGGACGGCCGCCGGTCGGCCGGGCTCCACAGCACGCGCAGCGGCAGGGTCGAACCCGGATCGGCGATGCGGGCGCCCGGCGCCTTGGCTTCCACCTGCACATGACGCAGCGCCTGCTGCGCCTCGGCATCGCGGAACTCCGGACGCCGTCCGTACAGCCGGTTGAGCGCCTCGACCAGCGGCCGGTCGGAACGGTAATTGACCGCCATCGAGGGCGCCTGCTGCAGGCCCGAGGCGAGGCGGCGATAGCTGCCGAGGTCGGCGCCGCGGAAGCGGTAGATGCTCTGCTTGGGATCGCCGATGACGATGAAGCTGCGGATCCCCTCCTGCGTGGCGAAGCCGCCACCGGCGACCGGGCGCAGGAAGATCCGTTGCAGGATGTCCAGCTGCACGCTGTCGGTGTCCTGGCACTCATCGATGATGGCCGCGGCGAAGCGGGCGCGGACGGCGCCGGCCAGCGGTGCCGTGCCCGCAGCGTCCAGATGGCGGTGGACCTGCAGGAGGATGTCGTCGAAGGTGCGCTGGCGCGCGGCGCGCAGCCGCTGCGGCAGGCTGCGCGCCACCTCGGCGGCGACGGCGTGGACGGCGCGGCGCGCCTGCGCGCCATCCAGCAGCTTGAGGCGCTGGATGCGTTCCTTGAAGGCGGGTGCCTGCGCCCCCAGCGCCTTCAGCTGGGAACCGCCTGGCGGTTCGCCCTGCCGCAGCTTCGCCGCGATGTTGCCGCGGACGGTGGCGGTGATCCCCGTGGCCTGCGCCAGGAGGTCCAGCATCTCGCGGCAGCACTCCGCCCGCGCCTGGTCGAACGCGGCGTCGTCGGCGGGGGGCAGCAGTCGCGCCAGGGGGTTGCCGGCCACCGTGCGCGACGCGGCCAAGGCCTCTTGGACTGCGGGCGCCTCGACGCGGGCCCGGCGGAACAGCTCGTCGGTGGCGGCCGCCTCGATGAGGGGGCGCGCGTCCTCGATCAGCTCGGCGTCGGGATCGGCCGCCATCTCCAGGAGGTGCCGGCTGATCAGGCCCTGGCAGAATCCGTGCATGGTGACGATGGGCGCCAGATCGAAGGCGGAGACGGCCTGCGCGAGCTCGCGCTCGAGGTCGCGTCCAGGGTCGTCGGCCCGGACCCGGGCGATGATCGCCTGCTCGGGCGCCTCGGGATCGCCGCCATGCTGCGCCGCCTGCTGGGCCCGGCGCAGGGACGCCAGCAGCCGCTCCTGCAGCTCGGCCGTGGCGGCGGTGGTGAACGTGGTGACCAGGATCTGGTCGATGCGCAGGCGCTGCTCCAGCAGCAGGCGCAGCCACAGCAGGGTGATGCTGTAGGTCTTGCCGGTGCCGGCGCTGGCCTCGACGGCGTAGGCGCCGGACAGCGGCTGCTGCGCAGGATCGAAGCGCGCGGACGTCACAGCCTGCCTCCCAGCATGCCGACGCCCTCGGCGATGCTCCGCGCCAGGCGCAGGCTCAGCGGCCCGTCGGCGCCCTCCAGCGGCGGACACCAGGCGACGGGATCGTCCAGGCCGCGGAAGCACAGGCGGGTGGCCGGACGGAGGCTGGCCGGCGGCCCGTCGTTCTGGTCCTCGTCCCCGGTCCACGCCGCCGCGGCGTCGGCGAGCGCCTCGGCCGCGCTCTTGCGCGCATCCACGAGCTTGGCGTGGATGTCCGGCGACCACGGCAGGGGCAGACGCAGGGCCAGGTCATGCCAGACGATGAGGTCGGCCAGCACCCGCTGCGCCGCGGCCAGTGTCGGCACCGTGAGGCTGGCGGTTTCGGCGGCGAAGCTGACGCGAATCGCCGCGCCGGCGTGGGTCGGCGCCAGCAGGGCCAGGCCGAGGCGCAGCGCCAGCACGCGCCGGTCGCTCTGCTGCGAGGCGCTGGCGAAGCGGATCGCGTCCTGCGGCCCGCGATGCCAGCCGCCCGGCAGCTGGCCGGCGACGCGGCGGGCCGGGCCGGCGGGCATCGGCACCTGCAGGTCGATCCCGGGCTGCCAGGGGATCCACGGGCCGTCAGCGATCCGGCAGACCTTCGCGCCGAGTTCCTCCCAGGTCTGCGCGCCGTAGCGTCCAGGCGGGAGGTCGCCGGCCGTCTCCATGCGGCGGCGCAGCGCCGCCTCGTCGTCGCCGGCCAGACGGCAGCGCAGCAGACGCTCGCGCAGCTGCCAGGCCTCCAGGGTGCCGGGCGCGACCAGATCCCCTTCGGCGAGCTCCGGGGCCTCCTCCGGCAGGCGCAGGCCGAGGCGGCGCACGAAGAGGCGGCACGGCTCGGCCAGCAGCGCGAGCAGGTCCTGCACCGCCACATCGCCCGGCTCGGCCGGGGGCAGCGGCGTCGACCACAGTCCGGGGTAGGGCTGCTGCCGGCCATCGCGCAGCAGCACGGCGGCACTGTGGTCGCTGGCCAGCATCGACCGCGCCGCGGCCGGCGCCGCGGGGTGGAAGCCGGCCGGGCTGCAGGCGTTGAGCCCGTGGCGGAAGCAGACCGCCGCCTGCGCCGCCCCGCCGCCCGGCGACGGCACGGCGATGCGGTCGACCGCCGCCAGCAGGTCGGCCAGCGGGGTCGCCGGCGGCCGCTCGTCGTCGTCCTCGTCCGAGCCGCCCTGGTAGGTCAGCACCAGGCGCTCGCGCGCGGCGAGCAGCGCCAGCAGCAGCGCATGGCGGTCGGCGGCGCGCCGGTCGGGGTCGCCCGGCTGCCGCGTGCCCGCCAGCGGATGCCAGCCCGGCCGCTCGTCGCGGCGCGGGAACGAGGCCGCACTGAGGCCCGCGACCAGGATCAGGCGCGCCGGGATGCCGGCCGCCTGGCGCAGGTCGGCGACGGTGATGCCGCCGGCCGCCGAGCCGGATCCTTCGGCCAGGAGGTCGAGCTGCGGCGCGAGCATGGCGATGGCGGCATCGGCGTGCAGGAGCAGGTCGGCAGGCGCGGCCGCGACCAGGGCCGGCAGCAGCACGTTGCCCAGACGCGTCAGCTGCTCGCGCTCGGCCGCCGTCCGCGCGTGGAGGAAGGAGCCGCAGAGCTCGTCCAGCGCCTGCCGCCACTGCGCCATGGTGCGCGGGGCCGGATCGTTCCACGTCGTCCGGGCCGCGCGCAGCAGATCGGCGAAGCGGGCCAGGCCGGCGAGCACGGCCAGGCCCAGGCCCGCGGTGCGCTCCAGCGGGGCCGTGCCGTCGACCACCCCGTCGCGCCACTGCGCGTCGGCGATGGCGCCCAGACCGAGCCGGCGCAGGGCGAAGGCCAGATGCCACCGCTGCTCGTCGGGGTCCTGGGTCGCGGCGCGCTGCGCGCCATCGACGCCCCAGCGGAAGCGGGCGTCCGCCAGCCAGGCGACGACGTCGGCCCCGCTCTCGGCAGCCTGGTCGAAGCCGAAGGCGGCCGCGATCAGCGGATCCTCGACCAGACCCTGGATCTCGGCCAGGTCCAGGCGGCTGCGCAGGGCGGACAGCAGCCGGCGCAGGGACTCCGCGGACGCCGACATGGTGGCGCCGCCGCCGCCGACCACGCGGAAGGGCAGGCTGACGCCTCCGGCGCCGCCCGGCTGCAGCGCGGCGGCGAGCAGCGGGGCGTAGGCGGGCGGGTCGGCGAGCAGCAGCAGGACGTCCTGCGGCAGCAGCGTGGGATCCTCCACCATGGCCTGGAGGATGCGGTCGCGGCAGACCTCCAGTTCGCGCAGCGGGCTGCGGCAGGCGTGCACGGTCAGGGACGCATCGCCATCCACCAGGGGCAGGCGCTCGTCCGGATCGGCCGAGGCGTGGCAGGACCGCTGCAGGCGGCCGAGCAGGTGCGCAGGCGCGACGGGCGGTTCCAGCCGCTCCTCGCCGGCGCCTTCGGACAGCAGCAGGTCGATGGCCTGGTTGTGGAGATCCTGGGCGCAGCGGCCCAGCGGGGTGAGCACCGGCCCGGCATCATCGTCGTCGTGCCAGCGCCGCCGCCCGGTCTGCAGATCGCCCCAGAACAGCGTGCTGGGGTCGAGCAGGGTCGTGTGGGTCCGCTCCGCCGGCAGGGCCTGCAGCAGCTGGGCCAGACGCTGCATGACCACCGCCGGCAGGCCGGCGTCCAGATGGAGCCACAGCCAGGGGACGCCTCCGCGACGCTCCCAGGCGCTGCGCCAGGCGGCGATGCCGCGGGCGAACGCCTCCGGCGTGCGCCGTCCCAGATGGCCGCGCAGGACCTCGGCCACCGCCGGCTGGTCCGCCAGCGCGGCGAGGAAGGGATCCGGCCAGGACGCCGCCTCCGGCCGGCACAGCAGCCCCTGGTCCAGGGCCTCGGCCAGCTGCCGCGCCCAGGCGAGCAGGCGGGCGTCGACCACGTCCAGGCGGTTCCGCGCATCCGCCGGCAGGGGCAGGCGCTCGCGCACCGCCGGCAGGGCGCCGGCCACCGCCAGGGTCAGCCGGTCGAGGGAGAAGGGGCGCTCATCCGCCGCCGCGATCTGCTCGATCAGCGCGCGCAGGGGCACGATCTGGCTGTGGGCGGCGATGCCGGCGACGGCGGCCCAGCGCCGCTGCACCCGCTCGCACAGCCCGGTGCCGGGCATGGCCAGCCAGTGGCGGGCGGTCGGATCGCGCACCGCGGCGAGGCGCTGCACGGTCCGTTCGAGGATCCCGGCGATGTCCGCCCCGATCACCAGGCCCATGCGGAGTCCTCGGCGGAAGCGATCGGCGGGGGTGGGGGGACGGGCGGCATGGGCTGGGCTCGCCGGGGATCATGCCGGCGCGTGGCGGCCGTGGGTGCACTGCAGCCTGCACGCATGGCGGGCCGCCCGGCGCCGCTCAGCGCGTCAGCAGCAGTTCCTTGATGTCGATGGTGATGTCGACCAGCTCGGCGTCCTTGGTCACCACCGCCTCGCCGACGTAGTTCGCGTCCAGGACCACCGCGTACTTGCCGGCGATGAACGGCTTCACCACGCGGATGAACTCGGCGGCGATCTGGCCGTCGACCGTCGCCTCGGCCTCGCGCTTGCGCTGGTGGACGGCGGAGATCTCCCCCATCAGCGCCTTGCGCGCCTCGTCGTCGCGCGTCTCGCCGGCGCCCATCCTGGCATGCAGGTCCTGCACCGCCTTGTCGGCGTCCTTGATCACCTGCTTCGCCGCCGCGTTCTCCGGCTTGGCCAGGATGCGGACCTGGATGAGGTCGCGGATCTCGTCCTTGTTGAGCAGGGCGATGCGGACCTCGGCGGCGGAGGCCGCGGTGGCCAGGGCGAGGAGGAGCAGCGGCAGCCGGAGGAGGTGCATGCGGGCGATTAACCGGCTGCGCGCAACCTGTCCAGCCCGGACATCATCGGCCGCCCAGCATTGAGCCGCGCGGAATCCCGGCACCATCCCGCCATGGCCCTCGCCGATCCTGCCGCCTACCTCCTGCCGCTGGCCAGGACGATGTGCCGGACCTGGCCGGAGAACCGCAACATCCGCATCGTCTGCCACGGGCACAGCGTGCCGTCCGGCTACTTCCGCACGCCGGAGATCCGCACCTTCGACAGCTATCCGCACCTGCTGCACCGGCGCCTGGCCGAGCGCTTCCCATGGACGCCGATCAATGTCATCGTCACCGCCATCGGCGGCGAGCATGCCGAGTCCGGCGCGGCGCGGTTCGCCGCCGACGTCCTCAGCCTGCGCCCCGACCTCGTCACCATCGACTACGGCCTCAACGACCGCCGCCTCGGCCTGGTGAAGGCGGGCGACGCCTGGCGCTCGATGCTCGCGGACCTTGCCCGGGCCGGCGTGCCGGCCGTGCTGCTCACCCCGACCTTCGACAGCGGCGCGGTCGATCCCACCGACCCCGAGGCCGGCGAGCTGGCCGACCACGCCCGCCAGATCCGCGCCCTGGCCGCCACCGCCGGCGTCGCCCTCGCCGACAGCCACGCGGCGTGGAGCCGCTTCGTCCGGCTGCACGGTTCCTACCAGGCCCTGCTGTCGCAGAGCAACCACCCCAGCCGGCACGGGCATGAACTCATCGCCGACGAACTCATCCGCTGGTTTCCGACACCATGAACCCATGCGGGCCGCC
>JFJP01037495.1_pt1 | contig 27152 bp, 21 predicted proteins | sample 431651 | NCBI WGS metagenome assembly JFJP01 (sample SAMN02602958, study PRJNA72255) | Microbial mat metagenome, whole genome shotgun sequencing project. | biome: fresh water; feature: sink hole; material: water; isolation source: purple microbial (photo- and chemosynthetic) mats found in...
CAATGACTGACTCATATAAATTTCGGCACTATCGTATTTACTTTGTTTTAAATATAAATAACCAATATTGCCTGCCGCCATGCTTATTCCATGCCAATTCTGATTTTTATTCATCACAAATAAAGACCTATGCAAATAGGGCAACGCTTTGATAAACTGTTCATTAGCAACGTAAGCTATACCCAAATGAGTATAGGCAAACGCTTTGCCTTCCTCATCTTTACATTTTTCATATAACTCAATTGCCCTAAAAATGTAATCAAACTGCTTACTAATTTTGCCCGCCGTTGCATAAACGTAAGCTGTTTGCTCATAAACATCTGCTTGACCTACTTCATCTTTGAGTGCTGTATAAATTTTTAGGGCAGTATCAGACGCTGCCCTTGCCTCTGCAAGTTTGCCCAAAGACATATAGTCAAAAATCATTTGTAGGTGTAAGTCTGCGTATGTTCGCCTATCTTTTAGCTTTGAAGCAATCAATGCCGCTTCATAATTATACTTCAATGAAGAGTCATTTGACTTATGTGTATATTCTCTGGCTATATTGTAATAAATTTGGCAGCGCAAAGAATCATCTTTTGTTTTCTTCAATACATTGTGCAAACTATCTATCTTTTCTTGCTCTTGTGCAAAGGCAAATAAAGCCTGCGTACAAAATAGGCAAATAAAAAATGTCTTTTTTACTAAAATATAACATGAGTAATAATACATTAATTTGTAGAAGGTTTAATTTATATTAACTTATTGATTAACAATATGTTATAAAATAAAAAATGTTTCTATGTAGTAGGTAGCTTACAAATATAACAAACTATTTTCAATATGTGAAACCTTTGTGATAGGGATATTTTTGTAATTTGTAATATTTTACTACAATTTTGCTACGTCAATAAGACAAAAAAGGAAGTCGGTTAGTTTGATTGCCTTTCTTAGAGATAACAATTTTATTGAAACTATAACTGAATTATTCTACATTAAACTCAATTTAAAATTATGAAAAAATCATTTGTATTACTCGCAACTCTTTTGGCTGTTGTCGCTTTTGCAACGCTAACTTCTTTCACATTCAAAAAAGATGAGGCTACTTTAAGCATCACTAATGGCACTGATTCGGACATTGACCAAGTACACTTTATCATTGACGGACATGACTCAGGAGACGTATTAGGAGATGACGAAGTGATGGAGCCAGGCGAGGCTATCGAGACAGATTTTGAGTGCGAGGGTGTAAGTTCTGACGCAGAAATTACCATCAAATTAGTATTCGAAGATGGTGGAACTTACTCTTTTGAAGACAATGTTTGCGAAGGCGATTATTCTTGGACTATCTCTGATGACGGCAAGCACCAAGACTAAATTTTATTTTTGGTAAACAATAGATTATCAAATGCTAATAAAAAAATCATGTAGCCTTTTTGGTTTGCATGATTTTTTCCGTTTTCTTTTCTTTGAAAAAATATTTCCGTATATTCAGCAAAAGTTGAACTAAAGTCTAATTTCCGTCTAATGTTTCTTCAGTGCATAAAAAGTAAAATACTGCCGTACTTAGTAATGATAAATCTTATCATGCTATTTTTTTGCTTTATAGCCACTCCCGCTAAAGCCCAACTTTCCAATAAACGTTGTAAATGGCTTGTTATTAATGATAAATTACGAATGACTAATGACAAACAACCCTCAACCCTCAAACCTCAAACCTTCATTTTAGACACGCTTTCACTTGTTCCCGATAGCATAAAAATTATCAGTATTTTGCCTAAAAAAATTGATGTGAAAATTTTTTATAGCCTCATTACCAATGAAGTAACTTTGGAAAGCGAACAGCTATCAAGCATAGATTCTATATTGGTATGCTACCGTGTTTTTCCTTTCTTATTTCATAAAATTTCTTATAAACGTAGTCAAGTATTTTATGATTCGGGCTACTACACTTTGAAAAATAAAAATATGTTTCGATCTCCTATTTTTCAAGGGCTTCAAGAACGTGAAGAACTTTTTAGTTACGAAGGTTTGAGTAAAAGTGGTAGCCTTACTCGAGGTATTTCTTTTGGCAATCGACAAGATGTGTTTGTCAATTCTGCCCTCAACTTGCAGTTAGACGGGAAAATTTCCCCAGATATTCACCTAACAATGGTAATGACAGACCAAAATGTGCCTTTTCAACCTGACGGAAATACGCAGCAAATCCAAGAATTTGACCGAGTTTTTATCAAACTTTCTCACAAAGCAGCTTCCCTAAGTGCGGGAGATGTGGTGCTAAGAAATTCCTCTTCCCAATTTTTGCGCTTCTATAAAAATGTTTTAGGTGGACTCATAGAAACAAATTATGGCGTGGCAGTGGATAGCTCTAAAGCACTAAGCGAACAAAATTTACCGAAAAATCGAGGAAATAGCAAAATTGGCGTGGCAGTTGCGAAAGGGCAATTTTATTCCTACCAACTCCCTATCAACGAAGGAGTTCAGGGTCCGTATCGCTTGCGTGGTAACAATAACGACCGCTTTGTTATCATCATTGCAAACTCCGAAAAAGTCTATGTCGATGGTCGTTTGCTCATGCGGGGCTTTAACTATGACTACGTAATTGACTATAACACAGCAGAAATCACTTTTACACCTAAAGTTATCATTACACAGTTTACAAGGGTGCGAGTCGATTTTGAGTATTCTACGCAAAACTATAGCCGAACTATCTTGACTGCAAGCCACTACCAGCAGTTGGGAAAATTAACGCTTTTTGGCAATTTTTATAGGGAAAGGGATAATAAAAATAATCCTATTTTGGCGCAGTTAGACACAGCAGATAAAAGATTACTTTCTGAAATTGGTGATGATTTGACTTTGGCTGTAGCGCAAAGTGCCATCAAAACATCAGATTTTCAAGAAGATAGAATTTTATACACACCAAAAGATACAATAATTAGTGGCGTAATTTCCCAAATTTACATAAGGGCAAAACGGGGAGATACACCGCTTTATAGTGTAAGTTTTTCAGAAGTTGGCTTGGGCAGTGGCGATTATGACCTAAGCAACACAACTACTAACGGCAGAGAATATAAATGGGTAGGTTTTAAGCAAGGTCGCTATCAACCTATCCGACAACTTCCTGCACCTAATCAAAAGCAAATGAGCACCTTAGGAGCAATTTATGAAATCAATAAATTAGAAAAGTTTTTTGTAGAAACGGCATTTAGTAAACATGATGCTAATTTATTTTCAGATAAAAACAACCTTCCAACAGATGGTTGGGCTGTCAAAGTTGGTTATTCGAAGGAAAAAGAACTGAAATTTGTCGGCACTAAAAAACGGTCTGACCGAAGGTCTGACCCGCAAACGGACTCTCATGCACTCACTTTATCTACTGCCATCGACTACGAGTACGACAACGCTTTTTTTCGCCCAATTGACCGCTTTCGCTACATTGAATTTGATAGAGATTGGTCGGCGGGGCAGGCTATCACAACGCCAAACAGCGAACACATTTTGAATGCTTCTTTGGGCTTAAAAAAAGACTTTAACAACTTCATTAGTTTGAAACATACCCGCAGAAACAGGGGCGCAGAAATCAATGGTTTTCAGCAATACGCAGATATTGCGGTGTCTTTCAAAAATATTTTCATCAAAACAAATTTCTTTTTGATGAAAAATACCCAAGACAGCACAAAGGCAGATTGGGTGCGGTGGCTTGCTGATATTTCCCACAAAAGTAAATACCTTATTAGCGGCTATACGTACTCTATAGACAAAAATACGGTGAAAAATAAAGCCAATGATACCATTATTTCGACGGCTATGAACTTTGATGAGCATAAATTTTACCTTAAAAATAGCGATTCGAGCAGTTGGCAGTTTGGTGTAGATTATAGCATTCGCAACGATAACACGCCACAAAATGGGGAATTAGTAAAGGCTTACCATGCCAATACATTAAGCATCAATGCACGCAAACAAACCGCTACGCAGCTTCTAAATTTCCAATTTACCTACCGCAAGTTTGATAATTTGCTCAAAAATATTCCTTCTGCACAGCTACCCGAAGAAACGATTATGAACCGCTTGGATTGGAATTTTGACCTTTGGAAAGGCTCGGTAAAGTCGGAATTTACCCTCGTAAATGGCACAGGCAGAGAGCTTAAACGAGAATTTGTCTATTTGCAAGTAAACCCCGGCACAGGTACGCACACTTGGCGAGATGATAACTTAGACGGCGTACAGCAGCTAAACGAGTTCTATCCCGCTATCAATCCCGATGAAAAAAACTATGTCAAATTTTTTACGCCTACCGACCAATATTTGTTCGCTTACACCAATAATTTCAGCTACCGCCTCAACCTGAACGCCCCTCGAACTTGGGCAAAAGGAAAAAGAATCAAGAAATTTATCAGCAAATTGAGCAGTGCGACCTCTTGGACTATCAACCGAAGGACTACAGACAGCGATTTGCTGCCTCGTTTTGCGCCTTTTATCAGCATAGCAGACGAAACTCGCTTGCTTTCCGAGCTTACAAACTTGCGAACTACGCTATTTTTTGACCGCACTGCTACCAAGTTTGGAGGAGAATTATCTTTCTCGCAAAACATTAATAAACAGCTACTTACCAATGGTTTTGAAACAAGGCAGCAAAACGAAATTCAGCTAAATATGCGCTATAATGTTGCTACCACTTGGAACATTCGTTTCCTCTTGGCTGATGAGCTAAAAAGCAACCGTTCTGATTTTTTGGAAAATAGAAATTATGCCATCAAAAATCAAAAGTTTAAACCCGAAATCTCTTATCAACCGAACCAAAATTTCAGATTGACATTGGCGTATTTTTTCCAAAACAAGAAAAATACGCTTGGCGAAATAGGCGAAAAAGCCACCCTCAACGAATTTATTTTGGAGAGCAGAATAGCCAAAGCAAGCAAGCGAACTATCTCAGCAAGAATGAGATACATAAACATAGACTACAACGGACAGAGCAACTCGCCCCTCGGCTACGAAATGCTCGAAGCCCTACAGATAGGCAAAAACGCACAGTGGTCTTTGAACCTACAGCAGCGACTTAGCAACGGCTTACAACTCACTTTCCAATACGAAGGCAGAAAATCAGAAAATAGCAACATCATTCATATCGGGAGAATGCAAGTATCCGCTCTGTTCTAACTGTTAGTGAATTAAATTTTCACTTTTTGTAGGTTTTTATGGGGAAAGTTTTATTTTTGGGTTTTTAAAGTGAGATAAGCGCAAAGGTTGCGTTTTTGTGGAAGCGTTACGCAGAAATTTTAACAAAAATAGAAAAACAATGGGATTTCCAATTCAAAATAATTACTCTATATTAAGAACCTTAGCCTTTGGGAACGGAAGACGTTATTTTGGGCAGGAAGAAAGCATATCTGTTGAAAAAAATGAATACACCACTATTTTGCAATCATTGAAATCTTTTAACTTATTTGCCTTTGTTATTCATGACCCCGAAAAACACAAAGAGTTTCACAACAATCTGAACTCAATATTTGAAAGGCTTGACCATTCAACAGGTCAAAATTTATTGTTTTTTGCGCTAACTAATCCGCCTGAAAGGTGGCGAAGTAAAGCGTCGCAGAGAGAATACTATAAGCAACTTTCACGTTTTTATAATCAACAAGAAGGCGATTTATTCGGAAAACCAATAATAACAAAAGATACTACGGAAACAGCATTTACATTAGCAAATGCCCTTCAAATTCCAATAGATATGTTACCTGTTATTGTTGTAACAAATGATTTTAGAAATAGTGATTTTAGGTGGTTTAGGACTTCTGAATATTACGTTGAAAAGCAACTGAATGAGTTGGGCTTTTTGGCTCATGATTGCCCCGAAGTGAAATATAATTGGCAATTAGCAGAAAACTTCTTCAACGATTACCAAGATAATTTTGATTTATGCAATGCAACAGATGCAGAAAAAGTATTAGATAGTGTTGCTAAGGCACTTAGCGATGCTTTATCTTTTATGGTAGTTGTGAACAGAAATGATGATAACCAATATCATAATGCTTTAACACAGGCTAAAAGTGCTATGCAAAGTCTTCAAAGCACTATGAAAAGAATGAAGAAGATAAATAATAGTGGTAGATATGCTATTACGGACACCGAACTCTTTGAGCAGTTGAACATCAATATTGTAAACTTTCTTGGAATTTTAAACCCAACAAACACAATCGATTTGTCAAATTTTTTGGCAATTGAGAGAGAATACTTAGAAGATGATACTTTTCAAATGCTACTTACCTCAAAGAAAGTATTTGATTTATTTGAAAAGCAGGATTGGAATGTTCAAAGAATATTAGGCGAAAACGAAACCTATGATTATACTTCTGTTGGTATCTGTTTGACAAAGTTGTTTGAAAAAGAAGTAAACCTTTCACTTGTGCATTGGATACGCAAAGAATTAGGTATTCAATTACCTACATTTTTCAACAAATTTGATAACAGAAATTATAATGCCTCCTATACTCCTATCAACATAGGATTAAGAAATCCAAGACCTATTGATTTTAACAAGCGTAAATATAATACAGATAGGTGGATAGCCCCGGGAATTGGTGAGAGCAAGTTATGTTTTTCGTCTATGGCAAGTAATCCTAACCATTCAAATAATCTTAATGTTTTTAATGCACCAGATTTGAGTAGCCTTTTGCCAAAGTGGGAAAATATAGCAGACTTACGAAACACTTGCGCACATACAGAGTTGATAAATAAGCAAGTAGTTGAAGGGATAGTAAGAATTTTACGTGAGTTAAACAATTTTGGATTTTTTGAGAAAACGTACCGACTAAAGCAAATATATAGACAATGAAATTTCACTCCTCCTTCGTTGTTCCCCCAAGCAATTCCCACTTTCCTTTTGCGCTTGGGCAGGAGTTTTGCTCTGCTCTGACAAAGATTTGAAAATGTTGTGATTATACTGCAAAACCTCTCGCTTTAGCGGGGGGAACTCTCTATATACAGAACGAATATTTGTTGAAACCTAATGTAATGCGGACTTTCCTTGCCAAGAATTTTTAACCCAATTTCCTTTTGCGCTTGGGCAGGAGTTTCGCTATTAAACCCTTGCCCTTTGCAAACATTTTTCCCTTAGACATTATCTCGTTTACTTTTTGTTTTTTTGTATCTTTGCATTAAAACTAATAAAACTATGAGCAAAAAATTAATTCATTTTGATTGGGCTGTCAAAAAATTGCTTCGCAACAAAGCTAATTTTGTTATTCTTGAAGGTTTTTTATCAGAACTTTTATTTGATAATATCAAGATTGAAACGATATTAGAAAGCGAGGGCAATCAAGAAGCCGAAGACGATAAGTATAATCGAGTCGATATTTTGACACAAAATTCTAAAAATGAGTTAGTTATTATTGAAATTCAGAATACTTATGAGATAGATTATTTCCATAGAATGGCTTATGGAGCTTCAAAAGCAATTTCTGAAAATTTGTTTAAAAGACAAGCTTATTCGGAAAGTAAAAAAGTAATTTCTATTAATATTGTCTATTTTGATTTAGGGCAAGGGAAGGATTACATTTATAAGGGGAAAACAAATTTTGATGGCTTGCACGAAAAAGACACTTTGCAACTTTCTACCCAACAAAAATTGGCTTTTGCCAAACAAAATGTATCAGATATTTTTCCTGAGTATTACATTATCAAAGTTAATCAATTCAATGACATTGCAAAAGATACTTTGGACGAATGGATTTACTTTTTAAAAAACAGTGAAGTCAAAGATGAATTCAAAGCAAAAGGCTTGGCAGAAGCAAAAGAAGTGTTGGATATTATGCGTTTAGACAAAGACCAGCAATATGGTTACAATCGTTATTTGGACTATTTGCACCTCAAAGCAAGCGAGGTGCTCTCATTGCAAGCAGAAGCAGAAGACAAAGTACGAAATGAAAGGTCTGTTGAAATTGCTAAAAAAGCAATTAAAAAAGGTTTTGATAATGAAACTATTGCAGACTTGACAGGCTTAACTTTTGAGCAAATTGAACAACTACGAAACGAAACGAAATAAAACACTGATAATATATGAAGTTAAGCATTATCATATAAAAAGCAAATCCTTCCGATTTGCTTTTTCTTTTTTTATATTTGCCCAAAAATTACTTTCGTCAGGTTTCAGACTTAGAAAAAGTTTGAAACCTTTGATTTTTACAAAGACTAATGTCAAACAATAAACTTTGAATATTTTAAATATATGATAGCTGAAAAAATCCTTATTCTCGACTTTGGCTCCCAATTCACACAGCTCATAGCTCGCCGAGTGCGGGAACTCAATGTATATTGTGAAATTCACCCCTATAATCACTTTCCAAAACTTGATAGTAGCGTAAAAGGTGTTATTCTTTCTGGTAGCCCAAGTTCGGTCAGAGAAGAAAATGCACCTGAAATTGATTTCGCAATCTTCCGCAAGCAATTACCCGTATTAGGAGTATGCTACGGCGCACAACTTTTGGCGCAAAAAGGAGGAGGCGAGGTTCTTCCCTCCAATATTCGTGAGTATGGCAGAGCTAATTTGAATTTTATCAAAGCAGAAAATAGCTTGCTCAAAGGACTTTCCATAAACTCGCAAGTTTGGATGTCGCACAGCGATACGATTGCCAATATTTCCGCTAATTTTGAACTTATTGCAAGTACAGAAACCGTAAAAGTTGCTGCTTTCCAAATTACTGGAGAGCAAACATTCGGCATTCAATTTCACCCCGAAGTAACGCACTCTTTGGAGGGAAAAACTTTGTTAGAAAACTTTGTAGTTGGCATTTGTGGCTGCAAGCAGGACTGGAATTCTGCCAATTTCATAGAAAGTACGATTAGTGAATTGAAAGCAAAAATTGGTGATGAGCAAGTTGTTTTGGGGCTTTCTGGTGGCGTAGATTCCTCTGTAGCTGCTTTGCTTTTGCACAGAGCCATTGGCAAAAACTTGCATTGTATTTTTGTAGATAATGGCTTGCTCCGCAAAAATGAATTTGAAGATGTGTTACACTCTTACAAAGATTTGGGTTTAAACGTAAAAGGAGTAGATAGCAAAGCTAAATTCTATACAGCTTTGAACGGACTTTCTGACCCCGAAGCAAAGCGCAAAGCAATAGGGAACGCTTTTATCGAAGTCTTTGACCATGAGGCGCATCAAATCCAAAATGTAAAATGGCTGGGGCAAGGTACGATTTATCCCGATGTCATTGAGTCTGTTTCTGTCAAAGGACCTTCGGCAACTATCAAATCGCACCATAATGTAGGTGGCTTGCCTGAATTTATGAAACTTGCTGTAGTTGAGCCTCTTAGGTCGCTTTTCAAAGATGAGGTTCGCAGAGTCGGCAAAGGCTTAGGCTTGCCCGAACATATCTTGAATCGTCACCCTTTCCCCGGTCCTGGGCTGGCTATCCGAATTTTGGGAGAAATTACACCCGAAAAAGTACATTTATTACAAGAGGCTGACCATATTTACACGCAAAATCTCAAAGAATCGGGCTGGTACGAAAAAACTTGGCAGGCAGGTGTTATCCTGCTAAACGCTCGTTCCGTAGGTGTGATGGGTGATGAGCGTACCTACGAAAGTGTTGTTGCCCTGCGTGCAGTTCATAGCACTGACGGAATGACGGCTGATTGGGTACATTTGCCTTATGAGCTTTTAGCAAAAATTTCTAATGAAATTATCAATAAAGTAAAGGGAATCAATAGAGTTGTATATGATATTAGCTCAAAACCTCCTGCTACAATAGAATGGGAATAGCATAAAAAAGGGATTAATTTCCCTTTTTTATGCTATTCTATTTGTGTGAAAATCTAACTTTTATCTTTGTACTTGCTTCATCCAATTCCCCCAAACTAAACCCAAACGAGTAGAAAGAATACTAATTGGCAAAGCAATAGCGAGTCCCTGCAAAAAATCTGGAAAACTACTTGTATTCCAAGGCATAAACTTAAAACGACCTTCCCAAGTAGGATCATTGCCAAAATACCAAGATTCTGTACCAAAAAACCAATTTCTACTATAAGTGCTCATCAAAAAATCTCCAAACGGATACTGTACCACTAAGAAAATTAGTAGGAAAGATACGCCTATGATAAAGGCTTGCAACCATTGGTTTTTATCTTTATAATGATTTAATACCCAATCAATTGCTAAGGCTGGAAAAACAAGCAAAAGCGGAAAATGAAAAGGCTGATAATTGGTAATATGATTCAGAACGGGGCCCAAAAGAGGAGTTGCCGAGAACAAAGGTAAAGCCCAAAGTAGGCTTGCCAGCATGAACATATAAACTCCTGCCGTTGCTGTTGCCGCCCATTTTAGTTTTGATGAACGTGCTACTGCAACCAAAAACACAGGGAAAAGAAAACTTCCGACTTGGTAAAATAGGACATTGTGCATATCGTGCCGAGAGAGGTACTCCGAAGCAAGTGTAAAAAGTGTAACCAACACCAAACCCGAAGCAATGACAAACAATACTTTCAAGCGGTAATTGCGCCTTTGAATATCAGCAGTCTGCCCTTCTTCCCTATTTTGTAATGCCAATGTGCCTATCATTGCCCCAAACTGCACCATCATCATTCCTAAAGCTAAAATAGAGTGCGGAGGCGAAAGAATGACAACATCTAAGCCATAAGTGCTGTGCCACCAATCATCAAAAGGGGCAGAAGTAAGCATAGCAATAGCTCCCCAAATGCAAAACATTCCGCCTAAGGAACTATAAAAAAACTTCCAAAAATTGACACTTTGGTTTTTCTCTGCCAAACTTCCTGCAAAACTGATTTTTAATACTTGAAATCCAGAAAATAAGCCAGCAACTACAGCACCCAAGTAGATAGCAAGGTGAGGAGCCGAGAACAAACCATCACGCCCAATACTCGTATGCCAAGAAATATCCCAAATCAGTCCAACTATGATACAAACAGAAGAAAAAACTACTGCATAAATATAAAGAGGGATACCCAATAATGCACTGTTTTTTCTACTTTCCTCCTTTGCAAAAGGTCTTTCAAGAGAAATAGTATTTTCCATAAATCAACTTTTTATTTGTTAAATTATTTAATTTGACTGTAAAATAATACTCAAACTATTATTATGCTTAAGTGCTTTAATTAGTTCTAAATTTATTTACTTAATTTTTATCAAAAATTAAAACTCAAAATTTGAAAAAACATTACCTAAATTGCAAAATAAACAAATAAATCGTAATTATTAATTACGTTTGCTTTCTATTTTTTAAACACAAATTAAACTTACTTATCAAATGAAAAATTATATCATTAAGCCTGCAAGCATACTATATATGATTGTGTTAATGGCGTTAGTAGTTGCACCAAAAGCCAAAGCACAAATTGGGGTAGGTAGCAAACCAATAAAGGGGGCAAAAGTCTTTTTTGATGGTTCACGCAAAATGCTTGACGAAAAATGGACATATTGGGAAAGTCCAAGACTTGCAGCTACTTTACCTATCAAATGGGCAATAGAAAAAGATCCCGTAGATGTCGGAACAATTATGAACAGCAATGACCCCGCAGCAGCAGGTGGCAAGTACGGTGCAGCAGACATTGTAACAAAGGAAAAATTTAAAGACTTCCGCTTACACATAGAATTTTTTATCACTGAAAAAGGCGGTAATAGTGGCGTTTATCTTCAGAATCGACACGAAATACAAGTGCTTGATGGCGACAGCACTTCTCACGGAATGGGCGCAGTCATTAACGAATCTCCTTCACCCTATTTTGCTTACAATGGCATTGGCAAATGGAATGCCTACGATATAGTTTTTAGGGCGGCACGCTTCAAAGATGGCAAACGCATAGAAAAAGCAATGGTAACAGTTTATTTCAATGGCAAAAAAGCGCACACCAATCAAGCCATTAACCAAGTATGGGGCGGAGCAAACTCTGGCATAGATGGAGGAAATGACGAAGGAAAAGGAATTACAGATACACTTGGCGGACTAAAATTGCAAGCAGAAGGGCATAACGTTCTTTATCGAAACATTTGGATAAAAAAATTAAATTTGAAACAACCTAATACAGATTTTTAATGGAAAAAACACCAAGTACTTCGCCTATAGTATCTGTGGAATGGCTTGCCGAAAATTTGAGCAAGCCAAATTTAGTCGTATTGAATGCCGACTTAGCACCAATAGGAAAGCCTCAAAGCGAAAAGGAAACAATGAAAATCAAAAGAGCTATTTTTTTTGATTTAGATAATACTTTTAGTGATACCAATAGCACACTGCCTCACACCTTGCCTACAGCGGAAGCCTTTACCAATGAAGTACAAAAGTTGGGCATCAATCAGGATAGCACCATTGTAGTTTATGACAATACTGGCGTTTATTCGAGCCCAAGAGCATGGTGGATGTTTCGGGCAATGGGACATCAAAAAGTATTTGTACTAAATGGTGGCTTTCCAGCTTGGTTACAAAGTGGTTTTGAATGTGAGCCAATAACACAACAAACAGAAAAAACACGAGGTAATTTCGTAGCTAACTACCAAGCAGACTTAATTAGTAACTCAGAAAGAGTCCTCGAAGCAATTCAAAACAACAAAAAAGCAATCATAGATGCCCGTTCATCAGAACGTTTTTTGGGGAAAGTTGCAGAGCCAAGAGAAGGGCTAAGACGTGGGCATATTCCTAATTCAGTCAATCTGCCATTTGCCAAAGTGCTTAATGGAAATATGATGCGCCCAAGCAATGAACTAAAAGAGATTTTTGCAAACCTAATTACCAATGAAGATAGGCAACTCATTTTTAGTTGCGGTTCGGGTGTTACGGCTTGCATAATTGCATTAGGAGCAGAAATTGCAGGATATTCAAAACTAAGCGTTTATGACGGCTCATGGAGTGAATGGGGCATTCCTTCAGACTTGCCCTGCCAAGTATAGTTTATCAATGATATGCTTTGCAACTATTTTTAATTACACTATACATCCTCAAAATATTAATAGCTTTCTTATTCCTTAAAAATTTATTTTAATTATATTTGTATTATAAACATTTTTTGTGTATTTACAAGTAATTGCAAAGCATTTTTTAAATTCAAACAGCCTAAATAATTTTAAATGGACACCATAAGTCATAAATTAATTCTCAATATAACAGAAGAGCATTGGAAAGAAGAATTAGAAAAGTCATCTATCAAATATCATATCATAGGTTGCTGGTTGGCAATGATTTTTGACCCCCTATTTGGCATTATTGACTACTATAATATCCCTCATGCTTGGCAACAAATCTTATTTATACGTCTTTCTATTTCTATAATTTCACTTATTCCTCTTTTATTAAAAAAGCGTTTTAATATTCCCTCTTTCGTTATTGTTTTTGTTCCTTTTTTGCTTATTTCTTTACAAAATGCTTATACTTTTAGCTTGATAGAAATAGCTGATTTTACAGGACATACCTTAAATTATATGGCTTTGCTCATTGGGGCAGCAATGTTTGTTTTATGGAAATGGTATTATTCTGTAATTGTTGTTGTTATTTCTACAATAGCAACCGCTTTTTTTATCAGCATGAACCAAACTTTTACCATAGAGCAAGCCTTAGTAAACGGCGGTTTATTGCTTGTTGTTGTTGCCTTATTTATGATTTTACTTATTCAGACTCGATATTCACTCACAGTCAAAGAACTAAAAGCACGCCTTGCCCTTGCCCAAATTAATGAAGCATTAGCACTACAAAAGCAAATCACCGAAGAAAAAAATAAAGATATTACAGATAGTATCCGCTATGCTCGCCGTATTCAAGAGTCTATTTTGCCCGCTATCTCACAAATGAAAAATGCGTTAAATTGTTTTGTTTTATATAGACCAAAAGACATAGTAAGCGGAGATTTTTATTGGTTTGCTGCCAAAGATAATTTATACATTGTAGCGGCAGTAGATTGTACGGGGCACGGAGTTCCGGGTGCTTTTATGTCCGTTTTGGGCAACTCAATACTTAATCAGATTGTAAATGAAAATGACATTATAAACCCAAGTAAAATTCTTTTACAACTCAATAAAAGGGTGCGAAATGTACTACAGCAAGGCTCAAATAGTCAATCGCAAGATGGTATGGATATCGGACTTTGCGTAATAGAAAAAGAAACAAAATCACTTTGCTACGCAGGCGCAAAAAGACCGCTTTATATGCTAAGAAATGGAGAACTTTCAGAGTTAAAAGTAAACAAAAGTTCTATAGGTGGCAGAAATGAAATAGAATCTTTTGAAAGTGTAACCCTTCAAATGCAAGAAAATGACATTATTTACCTAAGTACAGACGGCTATGCAGACCAATTTGGAGGTGATGATATACGTAAATATATGTCAAAAAACTTCAAAAAACTACTTATTTCCATTCAATATTTAGAATTAGAAGAACAAGAAAAGATTTTAGATAACGAATTTGAAAAATGGAAGGGTAAAGAAAAACAAACAGACGATATATTAGTTATTGGTATTAAATTTTAATGTTTATATTCACAATTTAATTATTATTAAAACAACATCCCTATGTCTAACGAAAACACAGTTTCCATCAAAATTCCAAAAGAAGATTTAAAACAAGTCATGCAGCACTTTAAAGCTATTGATGAAATATTAAAACCCTATCTTGTGGCATTAACACCCGAAGAACGCAAAACTATCCCAAAAATGAGTGATAAAACACTCCCTTTTGTAGAAAAAATAATGGAATATGCTACACTAAATCCAGAGTTTGCGCCTACTTACATGAATGTTCCAGAAATGAAAATAGACCTTGATGCGGTAGCAGACCTTAGCCCTATCCTGAAAATGTCTGACCAACTCTGTGATAATCTCAATGATACAACAATGCTTTCTGGAAGTGAGGCTTATATTGCCTCTTTAGCCTATTATAACTCAGTAAAGCAAGCAGCAAAAATGAACATTCCTAATGCAAAAGCTATCTATGACGATTTGAGCAAGCGTTTTGAAAGAAGCAAAGTAAGCAAAGAAAATAGTTAATTTTAAAGCTAATCAAGTACGATTATTTGGTAATTTTTTATAAAATAATCGTACTTACAATACTAAAATTGACTTTAAATATCCAACAACAAAGCAAAAAGAATCAAATTTCAAGGTAAAAGGTGCATCAATGGAGCAAAAAGAAGTATATGCCAAGATAAAACACTCAAAAGCAAAGTAAAAAGAAGTATATGCCGAGATAAAAGGTGCATCAATGGAGAAAAAAGGCTCAAATTCCGAGTAAAAAGGTTCAAAATTTGAAATAAAAGGTGCAAAATTTGAAATAAAAGGTGCAAAATTTGAGTAAAAAGGTGCAAAATTTGAGTAAAAAGGCAAAAAATAACATTTTTACACTTCTTTTAGATATTTACAATAACATTATGCAACTTACATTTATTAAAAAATAAACCATTAATTTTATGAAAAAAGTGCTTGTTTTCGTTTTATCATTATTGATAATAACAATATCGTCTTGTAGGGTAATTCATACAGGAAATGGTGTAAAAGTAAAAGGAGTTCCTCCCGGATTAATAAAAAAAGGAGGCATACCGCCGGGTCAGCAAAAAAAGAAAAAACATTAATAAGATTAAATTTTGAGTAAAAAAGTAAAAATTTGCACCTTTTAAGTACCTTCGTCTTTAAAGGAAGCAAACAAATAAGTGCTAAAATATCCACCTAAGTGTAAATATGCTATTTAATGTATTTATAAAAATGAAAATAATACTATGAAGAATGAAACTGTTTCAAGAAGGAGCTTTCTTAAAAGTGCAGGTTTAGCTACTGCGGCGTTTACGATTGTACCTCGTTTTGTATTGGGCAAAGGTTTTACTGCGCCAAGCGATACGCTTTATATTGCGGGCATAGGTGTTGGAGGAAAAGGAGAATCTGACCTCATGGGCTTCGCCAAAAATCCAAAAGCAAAGATAGCTTTTCTTTGTGATGTAGATGATAGAATGACCGCAGCCTCAAGAAAGAACTTTCCAAACGCTAAGTTTTATAAAGACTTTCGAGTGATGTTAGATAAAGAAGCAAAGAATATTGATGCTGTTTCTGTTTCTACTCCAGACCATACTCACGCAGTTGCAACAATGGCAGCGATACAAAGAGGGAAGCACGTGTATGTTCAAAAACCGCTTACACATAGCATATATGAGGCTCGTATGCTTACAGAGGCTGCCGTCAAATACAAAGTAGTTACGCAAATGGGCAATCAATACGCCTCTGCTGACTATGTACGCACCGCAAAAGAGTGGGTAGATGCTGGGCTGATTGGCGATGTAAATACTGTGCTTGCTTGGACAAATCGTCCTGTCTGGCCTCAAGGAATTCCTGCCCCTACTGGCAAATATGATATTCCTAAGGAACTTGATTGGGACTTATGGCTCGGACCTGTAAAAGAAATGGATTATAATCCTGCTTATTTGCCCTTCAATCACAGAGGTTGGTGGAACTTTGGCACAGGCGCACTTGGAGATATGGCTTGCCATATTATGGACGCAGCTTTTCGTATTTTGCCAATAGACTATCCTTCTGAAGTGGAATGTAGCTCTACTACTGCTTGGGAAGGCTTTTTCAAAGAAGCAAATTATACTAAAAGTTGTCCAGCTTCTTCAATCATACATCTTAAATTTCCTCGTAAAGATGGCAAAGGAAATATCAATTTTACGTGGATGGACGGCGGGCTCGTTCCAAAAAGACCCGAAGAATTACTTCCCGATGAAGCAATGGGCGTTGGCGGAAACGGCTATATTTTTGAAGGTACGAAAGGTAAAATCATGGCTAACTATGCTTCCCCTCCTTTACTACTGCCAACGGCACGCATGAAGGAAGTAACTTTCCCTGCCCAAACAATTCCCCGCATAGTAGGCGGCGAAGCAGGTCATTATACAGAATGGGTAGATGCTTGTCTTTTAGGCTACGGCAAAAAGGTGCTAAGTTCTCCCTTTGAGTACGCAGGTCCGTTCACAGAGGCTGTACTTATGGGTAATTTGGCTATTAGAAGCTATGCAATGCGCAATGATAAGGGCTATCCGGGAAGAAAGAAATTACTTTGGGATGCCAAAAACATGAAAATTACAAACTTTGATGACGCAAATCAATTTGTGAAAAGAGAATACAGAGCAGGTTGGAGTTTATAAGTAAACGCTATTAACATCAAAAGGTGCTTGTGAGGGAAATCACAAGCACCTTTTGCATTCATTGAGCATTATTTCACTTATATCAAATCAAGTCCCAATTTATTTACCAACTCACCGACCTTATCATATTTATATTTGAGAAAAGCCAATTTTTCGCTATCTGTGTAGGGTTTTCTAATAAGAAATTGTAAGTCCGAGTTTTCAAATTTGGCTTGCAAAAATGCCAATAATTCACTTTTGACTTGGTTTACCAAAGTTTCATGGTCAGGATTATTCACAAATAGTGTAATGCTGTCTTTGCCTTTGAGTTCTATGGGGTAAGTCATCAAAATTTCTTTTGTAGCACTTTCGGGCATACCTTCCAAAAAAGCGTTTATCATCTCTTGGAGAGATATATTACTGGTTTGCTTGCTCTCTGATGCTGTTTTATCTGTTTGATTTTCAGTATTTTCTTGCTTTTTAATTATCGTTTGAACTGGCGGTGTTACAACGGAAGCATGAATACTTATTGTACTTTTCAGTTTGGTTTGATTGGCAGGCGTATAAGCAGTATTTGCTTCTTTAATGTTATTTACATTGCTTGCAGTTAGGTTGTCATTTTTTTTTTTAAAGCCTCTTCCAACATTCTGGGCAGGGAAAGTGCAGATTTAATATTTGCTAACTTCATCAGGCAAAGCTCTACATGAAACTTTTGATGCTTGCTGCTTTTGTAATGCAAATCACATTCATTCCCAATGTTCATGGCAGTTAGCAGAAAAGAAGGCGAGGAGATATTTGCCTGTACCATGTATTTTTGTTTGATGTTATCGGCTACTTCCAATAGATGAATCGTGGCGTTATCTCTACAGACGAGCAGATTGCGAAAGTGGTCGCAGAGTCCAATAATAAAATTATGTCCATCAAAGCCTTTGCGTTGAATTTCATCAAAAATCAATAAGGCTTCTGAAAGATTTTCCTGCAAAAGAGCATCAGTAATTCGAAAGTAATAGTCATAATCCAAGATATGCAAGTTCTCGATAACTTGCTTATAAGTAAGTTTTTGCCCTGCTGCAAAAGTTACGTTCAAATCAAAAAGAGAGAGTGCATCACGCAAACCGCCGTCAGCTTTTTGGGAAATAATGTGCAAAGCCTCTATATCTACATCTACTTTTTCTTTTTGAGCAATGCTCGAAAGATGGTCTGAAATATCTTTTATTTGAATACGATTGAAGTCAAATATCTGACAACGGGAGAGAATAGTCGGAATAATCTTGTGTTTTTCTGTAGTTGCCAAAATAAAAATGGCATAAGAAGGTGGCTCTTCCAATGTTTTCAAGAACGCATTAAAAGCCGCCGTTGAAAGCATGTGCACCTCGTCTATAATATATACTTTTCGCTTTCCAAACTGCGGAGGGTAGCGTACTTGGTCTATCAAACTACGAATATCATCTACGGAGTTATTGGAAGCAGCATCTAATTCTGTGATATTTAGTGAGGCGTTTTCGCTAAAAGCACGGCACGAGTCGCATTGATTGCATGGCTCTATTTCTGGAGTAAGATTTAGGCAGTTGATTGTTTTTGCCAAAATACGTGCGCAAGTAGTCTTGCCAACTCCACGAGGGCCACAAAATAAAAATGCCTGTGCTAAGTGATTATTGCGAATTGCATTTTTGAGCGTTGTTGTAATGTGCGACTGACCGACAACACTATCAAACGTAATAGGGCGATATTTTCTTGCTGAAACAACGAAATTTTCCATGAACTTTTCCTTACCTTCAAAATTTAGTTGCAAATTAGCAAAAAATTCTATAAACTGCAAACTTAAAATACTTTAAAGACATGATAAACAGAGAAAAACTTTTCGAGGCTTTCGGTGAATTAATTTATGCTGTAGCTAAAATAGATGGCAAGGTACAACCCGAGGAAGTGGAAAAAATGAAAACTCTTTTTCAATATAAAAAAGGCGGAGAGGAAGTAATATGGTCATTTGACTATGAAAATAAAAATAATAGTACGGTAAAAGATGCCTACGAAAAAGCCCTTGATGCCATGATATTGCACGGTGCTTATGAAGGCTACCCCGAACTTATACGCATTTTGAACGAAGTGGCGCAAGCAAGCAACGGCATAGACGAAGGGGAGAAATTGCTTATTAGCCGTTTTGAATCCGACTTGCTAAGGGGGCTAAGGTCGCAGAAAATAGAGGAATAAATGGACTTATTTATGAATCGTCTGGAAGGAAAACTTTTGCAAAGAAAAGTTGATGGGAACTTACGTAGCTTAAAATTGCCTACTGCTTCGCATGATTTTTTTTCTAATGACTATCTTGGATTGGCTATCAATGAGGAACTTAACCAACAAGTCGCAGACGCATATACAAGACTTTCCGAAATAAAATTAGGCTCTACCGGCTCACGCTTGCTTTCGGGTAATAGTGCGTATGCTATGGAGTTAGAACACAAATTGGCAAAGATATTTCGAGGCGAAGCGGCATTGCTTTTCAATTCGGGATACAATGCTAATATGGCTCTCATTTCTTCTATTTCACAAAAAGGAGATATTATTCTCTATGACGAGTTGGTTCATGCAAGCCTAAGAGAGGGCTACAGGTTAAGTTTTGCACAGCATATTCCTTTCAAACATAATGATTTGGAAGATTTGGAAAAGAAAATACAAGCGAGCAAAAATGCGGTTACTATTTTTGTTGTCTTGGAATCCGTTTATTCTATGGACGGAGATAATTGCGCTATGGCAGATATGCTTGCCTTGTGCAAAAAATATGATGCAAAAGTTATTGTAGATGAGGCACATAGCACTGGAGTTTTTGGCGAAAACGGTAACGGTTTATTGTGTGAATTAGGCTTGGAACAGTCTTGTACGGCGAGGGTTTATACTTTTGGCAAAGCAATCGGCTCTCACGGAGCTTGCATAGTAGGCTCAAAAATACTGATTGATTACTTGGTAAATTTTGCACGTAGTTTTATTTTCACTACAGCTGCCCCTCTGCATAATTTGGTAAGTATCTCTTGCGCCTTTGACTATATCAGAGAAAACCCTAATTTACAGCAAAATTTGAGAGAGAAAATACAATATTATCAAGAGAAAAGTACGAAATTTCTCCCAAACCAAACTTCGCTTAGTCCTATTCAAACGGTCGGTATTAGTGGAAACAAACAATGTAAAAATGTTGCTAACCTACTCATTAGTAAAGGTTTTGAAGTACGTCCTATTCTTGCTCCTACGGTAAAAGCGGGCGAAGAAAGAATCAGAATTTGCTTACATACTTTTAATACAAAAGAGCAGATAGATGAATTGCTTTTCCTGAGTAGTTTTTTGCTATCTTTGTAAAACAAAAATATAAGAAATCATGCTTGGCAACTTAGATAATGAAGTGATTTTTAAAAAGGCTTTTACCAATAAAATAGTGTTTAAGGCTTTTGTTAGAGATATTTTGGGCATTGAAATAGAGGTAGATAAGATAGAAACTGAAAAGAAGTTTGAGCCTAAGATTGGTTATGTCGATTTCGAATTGGATATATTCGCCGAATCTGTAGATAGAAGGATTGTCATTGAGATTCAAAGAGTAGAGTATGACAGCCACTTTGATAGATTTTTACATTATTTCCTGATGCTGATTGCAGAGCAACAGAAAAATGCCAAAGAATACAACATCGACCAAACTGTTTATGTGATAGTAGTACTAATTGCACCCTATACTATTAACGAAAAAAGCGGAAAACCTGTGCTTGATGAGGTTTTGCTTCTAAAACTCAATCCTCAAACACTCAAAGGTGAAATTAGGGACTTGTACGGTCATCAGTTCGTCTGCCTCAACCCTAATCACCCTGACAAAGACACACCCAAGCAGATAAGAGATTGGTTAGACCTAATTTATCAGTCTATTCACAATCCCGCAAGACCTACCTTAAATACTGATAATGAAGGCATTAGAAAAGCAATAGAACTGATTAGTTTTGAAAATTTGACACATGAAGAACGCACGCAGGCAAAAAATAAGGAGGCAGCAAAGATAGTTTTGGCTAAAACCGAACAATACGCTAAACACGAAAGGGAAATTGAAATAGCTAAAAACATGATAAAAAAAGGCTTTGATAATGAAATAATTGCAGAACTCACAGGCTTAATGCCCGCCCAAATAGACAAGCTAAGAATATCATAGCAGGTATAAATCCTCTTATGAAAAATAGTTTTTCAGAATATATATAAATTAAAATAAAAATTAGTATTTTGAATGCTTATTGAAACAAGCATTTGAGAATGTATAGCTATTTGTATATTTTTACAAGAGTGAGAAAATATTTCTATTTGTTAATGGTACTTAGCCTATTGATTAATCAGCAGGTTGCGGGTCAGGTACGAAGTGAAATAGACAGCCTTCGCAGTGCTTTGAGTCAAGCTTCCTCTGATACGCTGAAAGTTTTTATCTTATCGGAACTTGCCTACTCCTGCTATATTTCTGACACCAAAAAGGCACTTGATTATGTTGCTAAGGGCATTGCATTGGCAGGCAGCATAAACTATCCGAGAGGCTTGGCTTATTGCCTAAATAGGAAAGGAATCATTAATTATTTTCTTAGCAATCATGTAGAAGCGATGAACATTTTTTTAAAATCGTTGGCTATTAGTGATTCTATCCATGATAATCGCCTTTCAGGAATGAACTTAACTAAAATAGCAGACATACACCGTGACGCAGGCGAGCATAAACTTGCTATAAAAGAACACGAACAAGCCATCAAATTATTAAGAGAAATAAAAGATTCTTTACAACTCAATATTGCCTTAAATCGCATTGCATTATGCTATGAAGATACCAAAAAATACGACAAAGCATTAGAATACTTCAATGAGGCACTATCAATCAACAATAGCATACATAATGACCGTCAATTGGAAGTAACGCTATATTACTTAGGCACTCTATATCTAAAAATGGGCAATGACCAACTTGCTTATCAACATCTTAACAGAGCAAAAAATATAAATCTTTTGGTGAATAATAGGCTCCTCGAAGTAGGAATATTAGACTATCTGAGCCAAATTGCCCTAAGAAAAAGTGAGGTAAAAATAGCAATTTCATTGGCAGATAGTGCATTAGGCATTGCCCAAAAAATGCGTAATAAATACGGAGCCATGAATGCACATTACCGCCTCTATGAAGCCTATAAATATAAAGAAGACTTCACTAATTCATTGAAAAACTATCAATTAGCTACAGAACTGAAAGATAGCATCTTCAATGAAAATAATAATAAAATTATTAGAAACCTCCAGTCAAGTTATGAAATGGAAAAAAAAGAGGTTGAAATACAAAAAAAGCAAAACGAAATTCAAGAACAAAAAACACTGATTGAAATATTTATTGGGAGTCTAATATTTGTCATTACAATTACTTTTATCTTATACTATGGAAGTCGGCAGAAAGCAAAAGCATACGCACTTCTAAGCAAACAAAAACAAGAAACAATCCAGCAACACCAAGATTTACAGAAACTTACCTATAAAATAAAAGCACAATATGAGGTATTAGAAAAACAGAAAAACAGTCTTTTATCACTCAATGAAGAATTTAGTTCACAGCACGAGGAGCTGAAAATGATGAACGAAAACCTTGAGGAAACCGTACAGAAACGTACCAAAGAACTTGAGGTAACGATAGACAGTCTTCACCAACAAAATCAAAATTTAGAGCAGTTTTCTTACATTATCTCTCACAACTTACGTGCGCCTATTGCCCGCATTTTAGGGCTCATAAACATCTTGGACAGAAAAGAAATCAAGGGAGATCTTAACCACGAGATACTGGGATATATGGAAAAAGCGACACGAAATTTAGACGAAATAATTCATGACCTAACCCAAATTATAAGCGTCCAAAATAGCTTTGATAAGTTTAGAGAAAAAATATATTTGTCTGAAATTATTTTTCAAAACCTTCATCAATTCAGCCAAGAAATAGAGAAAAATAAGGTAGAGGTAATAATGGATTTTTCTGCCTATAACCTCATTGTGTCTGTAAAAAGCTATGTGCAAAGCATTCTACATAATATTATTTCTAATGCCATTAAATATCGCTCCCACAAAAGAAAATTACAAATTAAATTTAGTGCCGACAAAATAGACAATTTTATTTGCTTGTCTATCAAGGACAACGGCGTTGGCATTAATTTAGAAAACTTAGATATGTACAAAATTTTTGGACTCTATCAGCGAATGCACGACCACGTAGAAGGCAAAGGACTTGGGTTATATCTTGTAAAAACACAAATAGAAAGTTTGAATGGTAAAATAGAAATGGAAAGCACCGAAGACGTAGGAACAACTTTAAACATATATTTCCCTGACCAACTCCTTCTTCCTAATCACTAACAATTTTTATAAATTTTTTAATTATGCACAAAATCATACATAAACCGTTTATTTTGCTACTTAGCTGTAGTTTTTTTATGATAACAGCCTTTTATATCAAAAAAAAGGATATTCTGGTAGTCCACGAAAAGTTATCTGATTATGGTTTTTTTAAAGGTAAATTAGCCGATTTAATGCCCAATACAGGCGTAATGCCCTATCAACTCAATACGCCACTTTTTTCTGATTACGCAGAAAAGTTGCGTTTTGTGAAATTGCCCGAAGGTACAGCCGCCACTTATCAGCCTGTAGAAGCGTTTGATTTTCCGGAAGGAACAGTGCTCATCAAAAATTTTTATTATTCCAATGATTTTAGAGATAAAAGCAAAGGCAGAAGAATCATGGAAACACGTCTTCTTATACATCAAAAAGACGGTTGGGAAGCTCTGCCGTATAGCTGGAATGACGAGCAAACAGAGGCTTATTTGGATGTAGCAGGTGATACAAAAAATGTAGTTTGGAAAGATGAAAACGGTAAAAAACAGTCATTAGCCTATGCTATTCCTAATGTGAATCAGTGCAAAGGCTGCCATCTAAAATCCGAAAAAATAACGCCAATCGGCTTAGTAGCTCGCCAACTCAATGGCAATTTTCAGTACGCAGAGGGCTCTGAAAACCAACTTGTTCAATGGAAAAAAGCAGGTATTTTGGTTGGTCTGCCGGAGCTAACCGAAGTAGCAAAAGTACCTTTGTGGACAGATGCCTCTGCTGATATAAATAGCAAAGCAAGGGCATGGCTCGACATTAATTGCGCTTTTTGCCACAATCCGAAAGGAGTTGCAAGCACATCAGGCTTATTTTTAAGCTATGACGAGCAAAATAAAACCGCTTTAGGGATTTTTAAAACCCCTGTAGCTGCGGGCAAAGGCTCTGGCAACCGCCAATTTGACATAGTTCCGCAGCAGCCCGAAAAATCTATTTTGATGTACCGCATAGAATCTACAGAGCCGTCAGTAATGATGCCCGAACTTGGCAGGAAAACTGTTCATAAAGAAGGCGTAGCACTGATAAAAGCATGGATTAAAAACATGAATTAAGGTTGTATGACATTAAATTAAAGAACTTTTATTTTGACTTTGTATAGACTTTAACTAAAAAATTAATCATGAAAAAATTAATATTACTTTGCCTATTTCTCTCTTTATTGACGGGTGCTCATGCCCAAGAGATGGTTCAAGATGTAACCATGAGTGTTTTTTGTAAAGATATAAAGATTGCAAAAGAAAGTTTAAATAATTTTTTGAAAACCAATTCACAAATTGTTATTTTCAGATATGACGAAGGTAGCGATTTGGACTACCAAAATATCAAAAAAATTACAGCAGTTTTGAGTGCAAACAAAGAAGATGCGGCTAAAATCGAAGATGCCATCAAAGAATGGGGGTTTGTGAGCAATCGGCAATCCCAAACCGTAAATAATACTTTTGAGGTCGAAAAAGCAGAAATGGAAATGGATTTTCTCAATAAGAAAAAAGGAACTTATGAAGCCGAAATCAAGGCTACACCCAAAGAAAATAATTCTTACAAAGAGTATTTTACCGAAATTCAAAGTTTAGAATTGCAGATTTTTGAACTACAAAAGAAAATAAAACTTTTGAAAAACCAAGTACGAAATTTTTCTTTCACCATAAATGTCATGGAAGAAAATTCTGCACCTACAGGAAAAAGCAATGTGCATTTTGTAAATATGCCCGGCTTGCAATATAGTTTTTTAAACATCGAAAATGCCAAGTCAAGCATCTCCTCCGATACTTACCAAGGCGTTTCGGTCAAATATGTGTTTACACGTGGAAAAAGTTTTATTGAAATTGGAGCTTTCAAAAGTTCAACCAATGTGCCTCTTTCGGATAGTACACGCATGAAGGAACTTTTTATTTATAGTTTCGGGCAGGATTTTTATCCGACACATTTCGGGCGTGGTTCCAGAAAGTTTCTCAATCTTTACACAGGTTACACCTTAGGAGGTATTTTTGCTACATCCGAAACTACATCGCACCATACCGCACACATCACACCACGAATTGGCTTGGAAATTTTTAAAAGCAAATCTATTCTTTTGGATTCAAATGTCGGTTATTTCATTCCATTTTATCAAAACTTAAATTTACGTGGCATTATGTTCAATATTTCGTTTAATTTTTTGTTCTGATAATATTTAACGTAAGTTGCATAAGACGGTCTGCACCGAAGGTCTGCACCGCTTCTTCAGACCAAAATAATGGCAAACGCAACTTACGTTATTTAGCGTTCTCCTTGGCAAAAAAGCAAGGAGAACGCTAAATATTTGCAACTATTTTTTTAACAACAGTCCCAATAAAAATACGCCTTTTCAAATTTTTTATTTTTTAAATCATTGATGTTGATAAACAAATGTGAAACGCCATTATCACCAAACATGATTTTGTCATCACTGTCTATTTGCAAAAGCAAGACATCTCTTTTTGCCCTTTCGTCATAATATCTTGGGTCTGACTGTGTAAAAAAAGCATACCCGCCTATTTTATGCCCCAAATTATAGAAAAATTTTTCTATTTCCTTCTGCTGCTCTTCGTTCAAGTTTTCTTCAAACTCCCAATAATCTTCTCCGTTGAAAGAATAATCAAATCTAAAATCTTCCGAGCCGCCGTACTCGGTTTCTTTAGAAAAAGCCAAACTATGCTCACAATGAATAGGCGATGTTGCATACAAATCTTCGGTTAGAAAGCTGAAATCTGTTTGTTTTTCTTCTTCTATATTCTCATGAAAAATAATTTGATAGTCTTCCATTTTTTGCCAGCTATCTCCCGAAACGAATAATTGTAAAATTCCTTTTTCAGGGTAATGCTCCAATTTTGGTACTTCAGAGAAATTAATTTGGGCAAATAAAATCATCTGTTTACCATTTTTATCTATCGGATAGTCGAAGGCAATTGGCAGATAAGGTTTACCCAAAAACTTACTTTCTATCAAACCCAATTCCTGCCCTTTTTCCAAAGGTGTAGCAACTATTTTTACATAATCAAGTTTATACTTTTGCAAACCTTGCTCATGCGCTTTCAAATAATCTGGAAATATCATATTTATTGTTATTATTTTCTAAAATAAGTGTTTAAGTTTTTCAGTTTAAATAAACGAGAGAGATGCAGGTATTGCTGTTTTTATCTTGGCAAGTAATAATTCACTATCCGATAAAATTTTCATCTTTATTTTTTTAAGTTGCGTCATCTCTTCTGGACTTATTCCATCACTATTCATGGCGTTTTTCAAATGCCCGATAACGATTTGGCAGTCGTGCCACTTGCCCAAAAGTTTAGGTAAAACATTGCTCTTTGCAGATGTATTTTTTTGTTTTTGCAAATGTAGGCTTTTCTGGTTGTAATAATAACTTTTTAGCCGTTTGCGTAGTTCGTGAATTTCTGCCTTTCGCAAATTGCCGTTTATAAGGAGTTTTTTAATGCTATTTCTTTTTTGTTTTATATAATTATTCACCCTTTTTTGTTTTATTTTTGACACCAAAGGCAACGTTTTGCTATAGCTTTTTTTCAAATCTCCGACAAAAGTTTCATTTACAATCAGAAAAAACTTGTTTTGTTCCCTTAATCTGGTTTTGCGTAAACGACTTCTATAATTTTTTAGCAAATTATTGACAAAATACTTTTTTAGCA
>JFJP01038465.1_pt1 | contig 27152 bp, 26 predicted proteins | sample 431651 | NCBI WGS metagenome assembly JFJP01 (sample SAMN02602958, study PRJNA72255) | Microbial mat metagenome, whole genome shotgun sequencing project. | biome: fresh water; feature: sink hole; material: water; isolation source: purple microbial (photo- and chemosynthetic) mats found in...
GAAAGTGTGAAGCTACATCCATCACTAACCTACTAGAAGAAGTATTACCGACAAAGCTATTAACACCAGCTAAGCCAATAAACTCTAACTTGATCTCTGTTTTTGACATTCTTAAATTCCTTTTATGTGTAGCCATTGCATTGGCAAAATAGTAAAAAATATATAGATACTTCTTACATTTACTATATATGTGGTTAAGATACATTCCAAAATTGAACTACATTAAGCATGTTTTGAACCATTAGGAGAATACACTTATGCTAGAACAATACCAGGTCAATGACTACTTATTTGACACATACCAAGAATTAAATGATAATTTAGTTTACTTAGATTATATTAGTCGCACTTATGAATTTAATACAGTTACTATTAATCCAGCTCAGTCTTATAGATACCAAGGTAATCTTTTTGGTCTGTTAAGAATAAAGGTGATATTTACTCATTGAAATTAGCCATCAAACCATCCATACCTAGTAGCTAAAAGAAAAGAAAAACAACCACCAAAGCCATAAGCTTTGGTGGTTGTTAATTTAATGTCTATAGTGTACTTTTACCTTTTTATGGAACTCTGTCACGCAATCTCCGTTGCAAAAGAGTTTGTCTACACTCACTTCTATGTAACAATTTAGACAGTATCCTTCCGGGAGTAATTCTCTTTTATCGCTAATTACTACTTTATTGATGGCGTCTAACCTGTTATGTTCTTCAGTGATTTGTGAGCTATCGGCTAAGTCCAAAATACTACTCCTTGATTGGTTATTTAATAGAGATCTCTCTCACTAAATTTACTGCCAAGGTTGTTGGATACGACCTAACATCTGTGGGTTGACTTGCAACCCTTGGTTATTTCCAACCATAGGTTGCTGAAACTGAGGTTGCATCATCGGTTGTTGGAACTGAGGCTGCATCATCATAGGTTGTTGCATCATGGGTTGCTGAAACTGAGGTTGCATCATGGGTTGCTGCATCATCATAGGCTGCTGAAACTGAGGCTGCATCATAGGTTGTACCATTTGTTGCTGTGGGTTAACACCTGATCTAACAAGTTCTTGTTGAACCCATTGTGGAGTAGACACCTGAGGCTGCATCATGGGTTGCTGCATCATCATAGGTTGCTGAAACTGAGGTTGCATCATCTGCTGAGGCATCAGTCCACCACTATATCCCATTCCAGCCTTAATGATATCTTCAGGAGCGAGTGGCTGCTGTTGCATAGGCTGTTGCATAACAGGTTGAACAACTTGTGGTTGCATGATCTGCTGTGGCTGTGGGATAAATTGTGGTGGATTTTGTGCTTGGTCTACAGAAGCTTTACTCTCATCAATCTTTAACTTAGTAGACTCTACCCTTACATCATCTTGGTTAGGAATAACCCTAATTTGTGCTGACATAGAATAAAGCTCTTCTAAGTGTTTGGTCCACTCATGGTTAAATATAAACTCTTCCATGTTGATAGTAGGTTCTTTAACGGCATTAATTAACTTGATGAGCTCATTGATCCTATTGGTAATAAGGTAAGAGGTCTTAATCAAAATGTTTAGATACCTAAAGATCTTATTGTCTGTTCCTTCAACATAGACATCTTTTTCAGAGATATTGGGAAAGATCACATTAAAGATGTTGTTAAGAGCAAGCAAATCTTTTTTCCGAAGTCTGCTGCCAAAAACCCTATACTCACGGTCTTTGTCTTCTAGAGATTTAGAGATCTCATTATACATTACAAAGTTAATTTTACCGATAGCTGGGTAAGGTGTATCTCCTATAGAACCATTTTTCTTCAAGAAGATATCTAAGATATATCCAACATCGTTAACTTTACGACTGTTCTTAGCAGCTAGCATAAAGTTCTCAATGATAGAGTGATCTACTTCCCCAATATTACTGATAATATCAACTAACTTACTTGATTTGACTTTCTGCTGTATTTGAACATCAGATGCTAATGTAATTAAGTTCACAATCAACGCTGCCAAACGTGTGTTGATCTCAAGAGTGAGCCTACGTTTATAGAGGTTAAATACAGACGTCTCAGGGTTAGTGTAGTTCTCGTTAAGTGGATGAAAGATAAGTTTACCATTTGGGTTCTTCAAAACACTAAAGTAAGGAAGAGCCAGTGGTTTATCGTCAATAGTGATGTCACCGATTTTCTCATCAATGTTAGCAATAATACCATCATCAACTTTTAGACCACTATAATCTAAAATTGATAAGTAAAATGCCTCGATAGTGGGATTGAGATTTCCGTTGTTATTCATGTTTTTCCTTTGTTAATAATAAGCTTTTTGATCCACAAACTCAGTCGATAATGTTGAAATCACATTGTTTAACTGAAAAGACATATAGTCTACAGCGTTTTTGTCTACTGTCACAACTGGTGAAAACAGACTGTTAGCAAATGTTGGAATTGTATACCAGTTAGATGGGTAACCTGCATAAGATAGATTAATCTTTGTGGTGCCAAGTAAATCCACGTACACTTCTAAATGTAGAGATACTGTTCCAGAATTACTCTCATTGAGGAAGATATCATTAATAAACTTACTCTTAAAGATCTCCAAGATGTAGTTAAAGTCTTGCTCCTCTAAGTTAATAAAAGAGTTAAAGTTAGTGATAAAAACCTCAGCCATACCTGAAGGATTAGTCATATTAGACGCAGTAAAGTAAATCTTGTTAAAGCCGTACTTTAGTGCTAAAGAGACTGAGTTCTCAATAAGAGAATACGCCTTAATTGTAACTGGGTCTTGGCCATGCCAATAGTCTCCAACTTCAGGTGTTGCTTGAATAACTGGGTTAACATAATCTTTAGTGATATTAAGAAGCTTAAACCTTCCGTATATAGTTGGGTCAATGTTAAGAAGTTGTTGAAAATTAAAGACTGAACTTACAACAGAGTTATAACCACCACTTCGGCTTAAGTATTTTAGAAACCTGTTATCATTTATACTTGGTTCTGGTATATTAACACTAGTATTACTAGCTGACGCATCTGCTATACTGTAAGAATTAACATGAATTTCTTTATTCTTGTTATCAAGCATACCGGCTGTTAATATATTACTTAAATAGCTTGTTGTGATATTGTTATCAATACTAGAAGATATACTCTTCTTGTCAAAAGAGTTCATAAAGGCCGTTGAAAGATAACTATTTAAATCTGTAGAATCTCCCATCATAGCTGTATAGTTCATCAACCCAATATTTTCTAAGATATCAGTAGGTCTTTGTGTAAAAACTTCATTAACACCGTTATTAAAGAAAAGGTTATAGATTTTATAAAGCTTTTCTTTGCGAATAGTTCCTAGTGGTGTGTTAATAATCATTGTGGTTGTTTCAATCACATTGTTGATGTAGTGATTGAGTTGACCATCAATGTTACCAGATGACGTGATGCCATTATAGTCAGTATAACCTTGAATATAGCTTGTAATTTCAACACCAGTCATATCAGTTGTTCTGACTTTCATCATAAAGATAAACTTCTTTGTTGATAGCCAATCGCTGTTAATAGAAGTTTGAAAACCAACTGAACTTGGTTGAATGATTTCATTAGCAACACCGTTAACGATGTTAGGCGTAACTTTACCGGCTTTGGTATCATACATACGATCTACCACTGTGTCAATAGCAGACTTAGTGACGTTAACCGTATAAGGTCTATTAAATACAGGCATATATTCGCCTGTAGGTATATAGATAAGATCTTCAATAATGAAGTTTTCTGCGTTATTAATTGCAAACATTTTTATTCCTTAAAGTTTAGTTGGAATGAACAAACTGGATGTATTGACAAATAAGATCATTAATGTCATTAGGGATTTGAAGATAACCTTCGTTTATTTTTACCAGACCAAGCTGATGTTCAGAACCTATAGGAACCCACAGGTAGTTAACTATTTCTTTACTTGTTTCAGCGATAGTTTTTTCTATGATAGATACTTTGTCTTCTTCCACCACAAAAGTGTAATGTGGATTAATCTTTTTCACAAGTTGTTTATTAACACCATTTCTTACGATCACATTAATATAATTGTTTTGCTCTGTTCTATAAGAACTCAATAGCATAGCAATGAATGGTTGGTTATTCTTAATGAGGATAATTTTAGCCAGTAAAAGAAGCTCTACAACTTTTCTTAGTTCAATATAGTACAAAGCTCTTGGGTTAATAAATTTACTTAAAAACCATCCAAGCATATAAATTTGAACCTTACTGACACCTTTATCCATTATTAGTTTGACATTTTTTAATTCCTCGTTATAAGAAGCATAGTCAAAATCTTGGTAACCTAAGACTTCTACTAACATCTGTAAGTTACTAAGAGCGTGTTGAATTTCTACGACAGTCCCTACAGGAATATCTGAAGTTTTTCTATAATCTTCAAAGTAACTTATGTCTTCTTTGTTAGGGTCTTTACTACTTGCCTTACTCCTAATGATACCACCATCAGCTGTAGCAAAACTGCCTTTGTATTTGATAGTCTGGAAGATAAAAGAGATAATGTTACACTTCTTGTTGTAAAAATCAATAGTGATAAGTTTATTGAAAATGATCTCGCTAATAAGACTATCAAGTATGTCGTCATCACTAAGACCTGTGTTAATAATAAGATGCTCATTCTTAGTGGCACCTATTAATGTAATTTGATTTACCTCAATATACTCTCTGAGCTTTTCTAATTCAGCTGAGGCGTATACGTCTGTCTTAATGAAAAGCATGAAGATCTTATAATAGTAATGTGATGTCAGCTGCTTAATATACCCATAATAATCTAAGTACAATGGTGACAATGCTCTAATAAAGACAATAGTCGATATTAAGTTACTATACTCATTCTTAATATAAGTCTTCTCCCTAGTTGTATTCATATCAGGATCAAATAGAAAATCGTCTCTGATATTATCAGGAAAAGGTATAAGGTGTTCTTTGCATTTAGCCCAGTGTTTAAATCTATTAAAATCAAGTAAGTTAGAAACAGCCACTAAACTATTTTCAACCGTGTTAATTGTCTTAATGTCATTATAAGACGCTTTATATGTATCTGTTGATATTTCTTGAAAAATATCATAGATAGCTTTTTGTGTCACTAATGGTAGGGTTGAAACATACTCATTAATTTGATCATATATAGTCGAGATATTAGACTGGTCTTTGTAGAAGTCGAAAATATCACATAAAATTGGTGATTCATCTTTAAAATATATATTTAATACATTTAAGCCAAATTCGGATTGTTCTATTTTGTATCTAAGCATTTTCTTTCTCTCTGGTTATGAAATTAAGTTTATCTATAAATAGTTTTTCAAAATCTATTATAGATAGAAGTTTTAACTGCTTATAGTTGAACTCTAAGTATCTATACTTAAAATATCTAGCATTACTTCTAACTATATCGTCTCGGTTTTTTTGTATCAATAGATCATCTTCACCGTTCCTGTGAAAGAATGGTATATATTTATAATGTTGTATACCGTGAAACTCTATAAGCAACTTATAGTCTGGTAGATAAAAGTCATAATAAAGAAGATTACCAACTTCTGTTACACGATACTCTTGTTTGTATTGTATGTTGTGTTTATCTAGTATAGCTTTTATAGCAAATTCACCTTTAGAACTATTACATATAGGACAACCATTACCACGTAAATGGCTATCAGGTGTTTGAATAAACTCTCCATGTTTAAGACAAATTATAGTAACTTTTGTATGAGCATTTGTATAAATAACTAGACTGTAGTCATACTTATCACCATGTACCATTTTAGCTTTTTTTATAAATTCTTCAGTGTTTGATGATTTTAATTTAGCTCTTCGTATTAAACCACAAGCATAGCAACCTTTACCATTTAAATGATTATTAGGTGAAACTAAATAATCACCATGTTTCTCACACGTTACATATCCTTTTGTTACAGCATCTATATAAGTAAAATTATTGTAATTGTATAAATTACCATGAACTTTTATAGCTTTTTCAACAAATTTTTCTTTATTAGAATAGCGATCTTTAGATAATTTTTCAGATTTACACTTAGGACAACCTTTTCCTTTAAAATGATTAGCTGGGGTTTGTTCAAACTCACCATGTAATCTACAAATAATTATTAATTTATTAAATACACTTGTGTAATCACTTCTACTGTAGTCATACTTATCACCATGTACTATTGTAGCTTTCTTTATAAAGTCTTCAAGTGTAAGTTTAATTTTTCCGGCACATTTAATACAACCTTGACCACTTATATGATTAGCAGGAGTTTGTTCAAACTCACCATGTATAGGACATATAATGATAACTTTTGTTCTTGAATTTATATACACCACCATACTGTAGTCGTATTTATTACCATGGACCTTTCTAGCTTTTATTAAGAATTGTTCACTGTTAGTAGACATTTTCTTTTATCCTCTTAAAGCTTCCTTGTCGTAACTAATTTGCAATACATTTAACCCAAACTCTGACATAGTTATCTTGTAATTTAAAGACACGCTAAACTCCTTTTAGAAAAATAAACAAACACTTACAAGTAGTATATATGTAGTTGACATACATTCAGAAATACCTGTCTCTTTCACAAAGGAGAGAGACAGGTTGTCTGTACATTTTAAAGAGCTAAGTCATCTAACTCTTGAATGTTTTCTTTAACAGCTACTTGTGGATTAACGCCACTTCTACCTTTAACTTCTAAAGGTTTGCGTGGACTGTTATCATATTCTTCATCTGTATAATTTACAATAATGTTGCTTACAATACCAAGAATAAGATCAGCTAATCCTAAAGCCATTTTGGAAGAAATGCTTTCTTCTGACAGTAAGTTTTTGTCTTTATCTCTAAAAGCGTGGAACGGTGAAGATTTCAGAGTAAAAACTAACTTAGGTTTAGCTTCCATAATAACACTAAAATAGACTAGTCCTTGATTAGACTTACCAATATGTAGTGTAGAAACAATACGTTTATTAGTTGTTGGTTTATCATTCTCATATACAAAAGTAAGTGAATCAATAGAAAATTTAACACCAGGTTGTCCGTTGGCGACATCCTTAAGTAAATTCATAATTGTTACCATTGTCGGATGATCGCTTGGAAAAGATATAACACCTTCTTTTCCAACTACTCCAGTGTATACTGTAATTCGAGGATTACCGTCTCTAAAACTAAAAATAAGTTTAGCTTTACGATTTGTATCATCCCCAGTTTCGTCACCCCAAATGACTAATTTGGATACATCGTAGTACTTGTTGTAAAGAGTTGACATGAGTTTTGTCCTTTGTGGTGTTAGCGTTGGTGAAATTAATTCAAAAATGTATACTTTGTACTGAATACTTTGGATTTATAGCTTAATTCAAACCATGCAGTTTGTAGTAAAAAATGTATTGGTTGCTAGAATTCAGTAATTTAGTGGCGGAACAACTTTTTTCTTTAACTGGAGTATATGTATATGAAAGCCTTTCGTAACGTTGGTGGAAATGTAATTGAAATTGAAGTGGACGTTGATGCGCAAGGCGTACCTCTACTTCCTCGTGATACCACAGTGAACGCACGTCCTGTTCCTATGGATGGTCACTATGTAACTGTTGTTGGAAATGAATGGGTGCAAATCGCTCTTCCCACAGAAAACTTTGAATTTAGTTATAAGAAGAAACTTGCTTTAGATAAGATTTCTGCTTACAAAGCTTGGTATACTGAACAACCTGTCGAGCATGCTGGCGTTTCTTTTGACGCTGACGAACTTGCTCGTAGTCGTTTAATTCAAGCTTTGGTTATCAATGGTTCTACTGGCTACTTACCACCGGCTTGGATTGCTGTTGATAATTCAGCATTCCCTATTGCAACTTTAGCTGATTTAACTGCACTTATCACCACTGTACAAACAGCTTTCGCTACACGTTTCTTTGAAATGGATGCTATTCGTCAACAAGTGTTAGCATCAACGGATGAAACCGCTCTAAACGCTATCACTATTCCAGTTAAACCTCAGTAAACTTTAATTTTAATATTCACCAACTTAGACTTGTGTCTAAGTTGGTGAATTCATCGTTACAATAGAGTCGGAGACCTAGGACTTAAGTCCGAGGTAGTTGACTATTTCCCAAAAATGAATTCAAAAGACACGACATCCATTAGCGGGTGTACTTTCTTCTTTTTCATAGACTCATAAATTTCCAATCTCTTTTTTAAGGGAGCTGGTATAAACATAACGTGATCGCCAAAGATAGATAATAAATACTCATTAAATGGCAAGAAACTCATATCCTCATGAGGCATTTTAAAGTACTTTGTATTCCAGCTTTTTCTTGTCTTAATAACACCTGTATTAGATTCAAGTAAATCTAGCCTTACAAAATTACTATAACTCAATAAGTCAAAAGGAATATGCGTAAATAGTAAAACTTTATCTTCTTTATTGTAGTGTATGTTCTTAGTAAAAAGACCTATATCGTCTTCTTTCCTAAGCTTATCTAAACAGTAAGAATTAATACCATCTATAAAGATTTGTTTCTCTGTTGTAGAGTGTCTTAACTGTTCAGGCTTATACACTCTCTTTACAAAAGAGTAGTCATTTATATAGAACTTAATATTAAGAGAGTTTGATGCAAAGAAATTAGTAAGGAACTCTATCTCCTCTAAAAGAGCTTCTAGTATATCTTTCTTAGGAACCATAATAAGGCTCATATAAGGGATACTATTAATTAAGTTTCTAAGAAGTGTGGAGACATTAAAGACGTAGAGTGTATACTCTGCAAGGTTAGCTTTCTCTGGTACGGTTCTTGAGTCGTCATAAACTTCTGTTAAAGGAGCGAATAATGTTTCTAATGAAAGAGAACTTCCAATGCTGATCGGGAATCCGCTCATTGGTCTTTCAGCTAATGTCTTGTTCAACTAGATTCTCCTTATGCTTAAAGATAGATATATAGTTTAAAAGCTTCTTAACTTCTGATTCCACTAAAGTGTTTTTAGTGGTTAAGTTATTAAAAAGAGTGTCGTGTATATTAACATCTAATGTGTAAGTATTAGTTGTATCAAGCACACTATCAGTTAGTATATATGTAACGCTAGAGGATTCAGAAATATTTTCTTTGATAAGTTTCTTGATGTTATAGTCAAGATACCTTAACTTTAAGTCTTGAAAAGTAATATTAAACGAATGATCTCTTGGAAGAAGTAATCTAATATGACTGTCTGGTTTAAGTTTATTAATATACTTATCTAATCTGTCTAAAGTTGTTGCAGCTGTTACGTTTAATGTTAAATAGGTATAAGCTAGAGGATTTTCTATAAAAGTGTAGTTAGAGTCTTCTACTATGAGGTAACCTTTTGGTTGTTCTTCTCCATGAGCTAATCTCTCTAAGCTTCCGTTAGCTATAATTCTATCAAAAGTAGAATAGGTGTGGTAGTGACCAACATGAATAAAACCTTTAATAAGTGGCAGAAAATACTCTTCTTTGTAATGAAAGCCTGAGTACTTTTTACCTACAAGTTGATAAGCAAATTGTCCATGAAATATACCTATATCAACTTGTGATATAGAATACTCCAACATTTTATCTTGTATCTGCTTCTCTAAAATTGTGTGATCATGAACCCACTCATCTGGTATATATAGCACGTACTTATTGTGTTCCTTAATATACTCGATGTCTAAGACCTTATGATAAATAAGATTACATTTATTGTTACGAATATCATTGAGTTTAACAAGAATCTCTGACTGATTTCTGTCATGAGAAGGTGTGCCTTCTAAGACTCTAAGTAAAATATTGTTAATAAAACAGTAAGTTAAAAGGTCGTTAAATAACTCTATGATTGTTAGAAGCTCTTTAGAATTAGCATCTAGAAGAGAATCAAAAAAGTCACCTGATATAAAGAGAATATCTATACTCTTATTTTGTTCTGATAGTATCTGTTTTCTAATGGTGTTACAAATGTGTGTTGTTGGTGTGTTTTTATGACCAAGATGAATATCCGAAGTAACTAAGTATTTCATGGTTTTTTCTTGTTTGTTCATTCTATTTAGGGTCTATTGAAAAATAAATACTGGTATCTATTTTTGTTATTCTTTGATAGCTTTTCTTTTTGTGGTTTTAATTAAGGAGATTGATATGAGAGTTAGAATTTTAGCTAATGGTGGCGCTGGTAATGCTGGATTAGATAGTACTGGTGGAACATTAAATGGTCCACTGATTTTATCAAAACATCCTTCAGTAGGAATGGAAGCTGCCACTAAGGGTTATGTTGACACATCTGTTACTAGTTTAAATGCTTCTAATATTACAAGTGGTACGATTAGTGTATCTATGCTTCCAGCTATGACTGGTGATTTATCTAAACCAGCTGGCAGTGGTGTATTGACTTTAGCTGCAAACGGTGTGACTGCTGGCACTTATCCTAAAGTTGTAGTTAACGCTAAAGGTTTAGTGACTGGTGGAACTTCTCTTGTAGAGAGTGATATTCCTGCTTTAGATTGGAATAAGATCGGAAGTGGTAAACCTACGACTTTAAATGGTTATGGTGTCACAGATGCTCTAAATGTTAACGGTGGAACTTTGACTGGTGCCTTGACACTTAATGCAAATCCTTCTTTAGCTATGCACGCAGCAACTAAAGGCTATATCGATAGTGCTTTAAGTTCTAACACTGGTTTAGGGGTGGGTGACATTGTCCGCAAACCTTATAGCACTACTCCAACAGGTTTTCTGAAATGTAACGGAGCTTATGTTAGTAAAACAACGTATAGCGCTCTATTTGCTGTCATTGGTAATAGTTATGATGTTGCTAACCCTTCACCTAGCACACAGTTTATGGTACCAGATTATAGTGCATTAGATGCCACATACATTCCTGGTGTTTATAGTTACATTAAAATCTAAAATATACTAAATACCACTCACAAGGCTTATTCCTTGTGAGTGGTATATCTTTTTCTAACATTTCAAGAATCCTCTGATATTTTTTAAAAGAGATTAATTATGGCGATATTATTTCAAAATGACTGGTTAAAATACCCAAACGCTATAATACATTACGAAACAAAGAATACTTCCTTTGTTAGGTTAGCTGAAATATACTATAAAATGGGTGTACAAAATAACGCATTTCATTTAAGTTTACTTCAGCCAGAACTAACACTTATAGATCCTCATGATCCAAACTTATCTTTAGAAATAAAAGCAAAACTTATTTATGAGTGTAAGAATAATCCTTGGTATTATTTTAGAGAAGTGTTAAGAGTGCCTGTTCCTGGTAGTATGACACCTACTCACTTTAAAGCAGACAGAGCTAATATAGCGCTATATTGGTTGTTCTTTAACCATATCATGACTCTTATTGTTATTCTTAGGCAGACTGGTAAAACTACCATGCTAATGTCTTTAGTAACCTATATTCTTAATTTTGGATCTACTAATACATTCGTTAACTTACTTACCAAATCAGAGTTCCTTAAAGCAGAGACACTATCTAAGGTCAAAACTCTCTTTGATGAAATACCTGACTCTATTAATTTTAGTACAAAGAAAGATATATTTAATAGTGATGAAGTTAGATTACATTCTTTACAAAATCAATTTAAAGCAAGTCTATCTTCAGCTTCTCCTAAACAAGCTGAAAAGGTAGGTCGTGGTTTTGTCTCACCTGTGACTATTATTGACGAGGCTGCTTATATCGAGAACATAGCTATTGCGCTAGGTGCTATTCTCATGTCAGGTAATGCTGCTCGTGAGTATGCTCGAATCAATAAACAAATTTATGGCACTATCTTAGCTACAACGGCTGGTAACATTGACGACAGAGACGGGAATTATGTCTATAAAATCTGGAACTCTGCTACTGCTTGGGATGAACATTTCTTTGATTGTGCTAATGAGGAAGAACTCAACGCTACTATTCTAAAGAACTCTAATGCTTCTAACAATGAAACTAAAAGAGCTATTGTTAATATCACTTTAAGTTATAGACAGCTAGGGTATGATGAGGAATGGTTGCAACGTAAGCTATCTGAGAATATCTCCACACCTGAAAATATAGCAAGAGACATTTTCAATCAGTGGCTCTCAGGCTCTAACGCTTCTCCTATTCCTAAAGAGTATATAGAGATTATTAAAAACAGTGCAAGAGACGATTATATTTCTGAGTTCTATGCACCTTACAATTACCTTTTAAAGTGGTATATGCCTCTTTTTGAAGTTGACGGTAGGGTAGGTGCTGGACACAGTTTTACGATCGGTGTAGACACTTCTGATGCCGTTGGTAGAGACGATATCGCATTTGTGATGAGAGATCATACAACTGGTGAAATTATATGCACCGCTGTCTTTAACGAGATAAATTTAATTACTCTAGCAGACTTCTTTGTATCTTTTCTTATGAAATATACTAATTCCATTATGATTATGGAGAGAAGAAGTAGTGCTGCTGCTATTATTGATTACATGATACAAAAACTCGTTATGCATGAGATTAACCCATTTAGTCGTATGTATAATACCATTTACCAAAATAAAGAAGAATACGCTAAAGAATACGAAGAAGTTTCTAAAGCTCGGTACTTCAATGAAGAAATTTTCACTAAGTACAAAAAGCACATCGGGTTTGTAACTTCTGGTACAGGTATAACATCTCGCTCTGAACTTTATAGCACTACGTTAATTAGTATGTTAAAATACACTGGTTATTGTCTCTACGACTCTAAACTTATTAGTCAAATATCTGCGTTAGTGATTAAGAATAATAGAGTAGATCATCCACCGGGTGGAAACGATGACATGGTAATTGCTAGTCTTTTAAGTTACTGGATACTTACTAATGGTAAAAACCTTCATCTATATGGAATAGATACTTACACTATACTTAAATCTAATAAAACTTATTTAACAGAGAAGTACTCTGGTGGAAATGACGAGTATAACGAGCAAGAAATAATAGAGCTTGAAGGTAAGTTCAATGACGTTCTTGAACAATATAAAAAAGAAAATAACTCAATCATAGCTCGTCAGTTAGAAGCTAAAATAAGAATGCTTGCAAGTGAGCTTAATAACTTTAATCAAGCTATATCCGTGAGTGAATTATTGGATAATATCAATAGAGAGAAAAAACTTAAACGAAGATTTTAAAAACATACCCACCTAGAGTTTTGGCTCTAGGTGGGTATTTGTAGACAATAGTTTAGCGAACTGTTAGACAAGCAACAGATAATTGTAAATAACCACTAGAGGTTAATTTTAAAAATACAACTTCAATATTAGCATATTGTGTAACAGCTGTAGTAAATTCAAACACTTTATTATATTCCTCTATAGGAACAGTAATCTTATCATTACCCCACCTTACTTCTATATCTGTAGGCTCTATTGGTGAAGTCTCAGTTACAGGATTAAATAGTGGACTTGTTGATGAATATAATCTACTAATAAACTGATCAACAGTAGTGATACCATTATCTATAGTAATCTTTTTATTATTAGTATTATCTACTGTTGCTCTCAGATTAGTACCATAATACGGAACAGTTGAAGGTACTTGGTTACCTACTTCCCAAATATTAGATAAACTTGTATCGTTACAAGGACCTCTAAGAACAATATCCACAGTTTGAACATGTAAATAACTATTATAAATACCAGAGACACTAGAGAGCTCGATACTAAATGTTATTCTTTGTGTGATACCATAACCTAACGGATTAAAACTAGATGAGTTAGTAGAAATACCAATAATGTTAGTAACATCAAATAGAACATTTCTATCCAAGTTCATTAAATATGCTTTTAATCTATAACCGTTTAGACTATCAACCCAAACAGGATAAACAAAAAGTTTTACATTGTAACTTGTATTAGCATTAGTGACAATAAGTGAATACGGTCTTGTCACGTAGTAATTATCACTATCTACACTAGCTAAAGCAGCCTCAGTTGGATCCATTCTATAACTCAATACCAGTGGTACCCTATGACCTATAATGGTGCTTACAAACTGATCTAGACCATACAGTCTAAATTTATCTCCGTCAACAGGAAATTCAACTTGACTTGCGTCGTTATACTGGACAACACCAATAGGATTAAATGAGATAATAGGTAGGTTAACGGGATAGTTAATCTCGTTTTGTTGTGATACACTAATAAACGGAGACTTCATGAAAATCTGCGTAATGTATTTTTGCTCAGCGTAAGCTTGAGCTACAAAAGTAGTTTCTTCTAAAATACAACTTACTTTAGCTAGCACTTTACCAGCATTATCAAAAACAACAACTATACATCCTTCTCCATCTTGGAGTTCTTGTAAAGTGTTACAGGTAGGTATACTCTTAATAGCATAATTATCATGACTATTATACGCTACTAATACTAAAGGTATATTATCACCGATAAAGTTACCATTATTGTCGTACCGTCTAGAAATAATCTTAGTGGGATCTATGAAACTACCCTGATAAATACGAGCATAAGAAGCAGTTGAAGAGTATACTCTTAGTAATCCATCAACTGCTAAAGTATAAGGTACAACTGATTTATCATAATAGATTCTATAGTTATCACCTGTTGAAGATATTAAATAATCAGTAGATACAGTATTTTGTAAATTAATAGGTGAGAGTGTTGGTATATATGTTATATTGTTTAAAGTAGAAACAATGTATGTTGAGCCTGTCTCTGGTTCAACAACATAATCAGATACTTTAGGTATAACTCTATTTTCCCCAATATCACCCATATAGATTTCATGTATAGACCATATAGCCCAACGACCATCTGGTTGATAAACTGGGGTATATCCATCTAATCCTACAATACCTATAGCATTTGGCATAAATTTCTCCTTTTGAGCATTTGGTTAATTCAAAAAATGGTATACCACTAGAGAAGTTTAAACTTCTCTAGTGGTTTTCACATTTCAAAAAGATCATCTAAACTACTTGAATTAGATTGTGGTGCTGCTTGATTAATATTATTAACAATGTTATACCTTTGTAGTATATTAACCCACCTAGAGTTAATTTCATTAAAGTTAATTCGGCTAATTAGTTCAGCATTTTTACTTTGCAAAGCTTGGACTAAAAAACTAAGTCCACTAGTTGGCATATTACTATTAATTTGGTCATATCTTCCAAAGATATCTCCAATATCTCCTTCTGATTTAGTTAAAAAAAGATTGTTAGTGTTGAGTATACTTGGAACTATAAAAAGTAATTCTTTTGTGTTATCATCAGTTATACCTACTTCAGCAACAGGACTACCTGAAATACTTATCCACTCCATTACCCAATTAGTATTTACACCATTACCTAAAAAACACGGCAAGAAATATCTTACAAATAAGCTCTCAGGTATTTTATTAATATTATCAGTATTAAACATTCCAGAAAATACTATATTTCTGCTATGCTCCATTTCTCTATAAAGCATTTCTTTAACGCTATTGACTTGTTGATCTAAAGACATGTTGTGCACCTTTGTTGTGTGTTATTCACACTATAGAGCATTCAATTAGAAAAAACTATAGTGAATTTAGCATATCTAATGCCGACCCATAATTACTAAAACTAATAACCTTTTTACTTTTACTGTTATTAAGTTCAGTTATTTTAGACAACTCTATTCTATTATTTTCACTATCTATCACTGCTACTTTTATAAGTATTGCGTAAGATTTCATAGTTAGTTCTTTAATATCCACAGATACTTCCACTGTTACAAAGTAGTTTGTTAGTAATTTTTCTAAGTCTTGTCTAACATCAGTCATCATACCATCTGGATTATTGATGTTTTTATAGTATGTGAATGGTAGATTAATAATATTATCTTGATAAGCTAAAGATTGCATACTATCAGATAGTATATAGTAAGATAAGAGATAGTCAAGCATTTTCTTGCTATCAGTAATCCATCCTTCTTCTGTTAAACTTGGTATAACTTTCATCTTTAAACTCCTAAATGTACACTTCAAGAGATTGAAGAAAAAAGAAAAAAGCGGTTTAGGCTTTTTTCTTTTTTAATTAATAGTTATTAATGACTCGACCTCTTTCCTAGTTGGGTAGTATTGGTGTTCTATTACAAATTTGTCGAGTGCCCTCCTATTTTCCAAGTCCCAAACAATGCTTACAGCTTCATTAAGGCTGTACCCAACTTCCATAAGAGGTTGGATTCCGCATACAGTAAGACGGTTTGACGACGAGTCATCACTATTCCGGCCAAATACTTCTACTGGTGTCATCTTACAAGAGATTGAAAACATACCCATGATATTCTCCTATTAACAAACACCACCCACAATCGTTATGACTGTGAATAAAGCAGTGCCTGTTTACATGTAATATATATGTAACTGAAATTATTTCCGATGCAAAAAAGAAATAAGCTAGTCTATTGATTAGCTTATTTCTCAATAATGCCTCTTTTACACAAAGAGGCATTATCTATTTTTAGGCTTTAGTGGCTAAGTAGCCAATGTAAGCCCCTTTCCAAATCAGCTTTTTCATCTCCTTGGTCAAGTCAGATCCAAAGAGATGCCAAGAAGGTTTTAATTGATTTTGAATCTTGGTTTTTAAACCAGAGTCTTGGACTAGCTGAATGTCAATTTTAACCTTCTTTCCTTGGAAGATCTCTGTCTTTTGAAAGACAGAGTTTGTCATGAAGTCCTCATAACAAAATTCATCTTTCTGGTCAAAGCCCAAATTTATCAAGAAGTCTCGGACTTTTTCAGAGTCTTCTATGAAAAAGTCCCAATCACTCTCACTTGTAACTCCTCCAAAAAACCTGCTACCAGTTAGAGTAAACTCTAACTCTTTTTCAGTTTGAAGAAGAGTTACCATAGAGGGAAAAGCCAAGTCGAAATTCACGATCATTTTGATCTCCTATTAACAAACACCACCCACAATCGAAATGACTGTGAAAAAGCAGTGTCTGTTTACATGTAATATATATGCAGCCGAAATAATTTCCGATGCAAAAAAGAAACCACCAACAGAGATAAGTCTGTTGGTGGTTTCTTTATGTCAGTCGCAACAGCTCTTTAAGCTTAGGGTCTAGTTCTTTATTGCGAGTACCGATGTGCTTTTGTAGCCACTTATAGTTTAGTCCTGTAGCACACACTTCTCTACGAAAACTAGGGATATCTAGCTTAGTATTTTGAAGCATGCGGTTAAGGATTACAAGATCTTCAGGTGAAAGATTCATAGCTTTTTAAGGTCTGTTAATGATTACGGGTTCTTTAGACTTACAAGTAAAGTCAAAAGGAGAAGTCTCTAGTAGCCAATCTATACAATCCCAAGCATTGAGTACCTTTGTCTTCTCAAAATGATTTAGCTCTCTATCTCCTACCATCAATGGCTCATCATAGTGTTTAATCACAAAACTGTCCTCTTGATCAACAACAGAGCCATCCATCACTCTTCTATAGTTATAGTCTTTGTCACCGACATCTTTACCAAACACGTTATTGTAAGTAGAACTATAACCGTCAAGGTTTTGATCAAGATAGAGTTGTCTCACACTAGGATGAGCCATAACCCATCTTTGCATAAGCATATTAGCATTTTGTAAATCAGTGAAACTTTGAATGTTGTCATAGTAGTTATCTACTATACTAACACCATTACTCTTAATCTGATTCATGATGCCATATTGAGTCAGTTTGTCAGTTACAAAGTTATAACTCGATTGCAGTCCATTATAAACTCTCTGACTAAACTCATTGAAGACTTGTGGTATTGCTTGCATCTGGTTATACAAGTCATTCCCATTTAATCTCCTTTGTTGAAAATGAATTGGTTTACATTTAATATATATGTACTCAAAGATATTACTAAAGCAACCAAAGTGTATAGTTCACACCAAACACCTAGGCTACTTAAGTTGACATGAAATTACTAAGTGTGGAAATCACTGTCTTAGGAAACTTAATGTTGCTAGTAAACTCATTTGTTCCTGATAACGATAAAATGTTATTGTGCGGCTCAAAGTTATCCAGGTTCTTATGCACCTTCTCAGTTAGCACCAATGTGAGGTTCAATTCGTCTCCATCCATCTAGCAACTATAGGGTAAAAAATATCTTAGCAACGCTAGGACATTTAGTAACCTATAGTTGTTGTTATTCAGTTAAGGACGTTACTCTTAACCCGTGCACTTAAGCACCCGCTTTAGCTTTCACTAAAGATTAGACTATATCACCACCCTTAAATAAATAAGGGGCTCTCTTTTTCCAAGCCACTTAGCTTGTACAAGCTTACGCTCTAGTCGTTTGACCTTCTTCTCATAGAGAAGCTTGGCTGCGGATTGCCCAATCTTTAACTTTTTTACCTTACCTGAGTGGTTAATTCAGCCATCTAGTATATCACTATCTAGACTTGGTAGTTAAAGCTCTAAGGGTTTTCCCGTCAATTTAAAGAGTTTTCTTATGATTGTTACCAATCAAGACTTCAATGGGTTTAAAGTCGGCATTAAAACTTGGTGCTATTAAATAACTCATACTAAAAGTTGTATCGTAAGGATCAGTTTTTACTCTAGTAATTCTTACTGTTTGAATACTACCTCTAGCTAAACTTGGGTTACGGTTATATAAACCTTTCATACCAACTCCAGAAGAAGTAATCAACTCATGAAATATCTCATCTAGAACTGGGTGATAGATCTTATTATGATATATCAAAAAGTTAATGGCATTCTTATAAGTATACCCTCTTTTATAAAGTCTGTTAAGTATATGTTCTCTAAGCAGTGTGCAACCTATACCCCAAGGAATATACAACTCATCATATACATGTGGTCCAGGTATACTAGTTACAACAGCACGAGCTGTAAAGTGACTTCTAGTAGAACTAATGTGTTGTCTTACTAAACCGTTCTTATTAAAGAATACAGTTTTCATGTACCCATTGTAAAAATCAGCAAGATCAAGTAAACTATTAGCTACCTTGTTTTGTTTAATTGTGTTTGTTTTAGTATATAAATCAATTCCTGTTAAACGCCTGATCACGTTAATTGGATTTAAAATACTTTTATCGATAAATTTACCTAGCTCGTTACTCTCCATAGCAAAGATGATTTTGTTAGGAAAGGGTAAATGTCTACTGAAAATAGCTGACTTATTCCTTAGTAGAAAATTATAGAAATTGTAAGAATCACTAGTTTTTTCCTTTATAAATTCATTCTCTAAAATCTCAATGATCTTAAAGAAATTAAGAACAAAGCTATTATAACCTCTTTTAATACCATTTGTAGCAAGAAGAAAATCAAGTTTTTCTAGTATATTTAAATTCTTCTTTTGTTGTTTCTTATCAATCTTAAAGTTAGGTAACATAATGTACTTAATTAAGGGTACATTAGGTTTAGTGATTTTATACCTGGCTAATAAGATTGCTATAACAATAGGTGATATAAATAGTTCTACTTCGTTAGGTTGTTTTAACCATAGAAGAAACGATATGTTATCGTCTAAGCTAGAAGTTACATGTGTATTACATTTATGACAAAACTCACCCACGTAGTAAGTTCCTTTTAATTCACCACACTGACAAGCAGGGATAATTGATAGGTTATCTTCTGAGTAGTTTTTTAGAATGATGGAGTCAAGAAGCTCTTTATTTTCTGTGTTAAAAATGTCTATATCGTTGATTAGAATTTTCTCTGTAAGGACTTTAGCAAAAACATCATCAAAATTAGTCAATTGTAATGAAACAGGCATAGTTGTATTCCTTTTGCACGATTGTGCAAACTATTGACTTTATAGTGAAAAAAATACAACACACAGCTTTTAGGGCTGTGTGTTGTAACTCATTACATCAGATACAGTTTAGAAACTACGAGTGTAGTTGTTACCTGTATAGAATCCACCGTACACATTGTTCTGACCAATAATACGTGCATCAGGCTGTAGCATAGCGCTAGAGAAATCAGCAGTACTACGGCGAACAAACATGTCGTTGACAGCTCCAAGATTGGAGAAGATCGGAGCAAACCCAATAGACTTCATAGAACCAACCAGGTTCATCAAGAAACCACTTGAGAAAGTCACGCGGTCATAGTACTGTTTATAGACAGCACTATTGTTACTCATGTTATCAATAAACTTCTTACGCTCAGCAGCACGAAGCTCTGAAGGAATAGAAGAGTTATACAATGTGTTAGTGTATTGAGATACCAGAACCGGCTGTTGGTTCGTGTCGTTAATAAAGTTAGCAATAGACAGGTAAGAACACAGATGACGAATATCTTTCACTCCATCTTTAGTCTTGTAGTAGCCACCATGGATCTTGTTGGTGGTCTCGTTAAACATAGGCATGTTACCGGCTTGGTATGCACCATTGGTCATGTTCGTCACAAAGTTATTGACGCGATCAAACGCATCTTTACTGTTACGGAACTTGATGTAATGCAGCACGGATGTAAACCATGTCTCAGGACCAGCCTTAGGAATATCAATAGACACTGTAAGCGTAGGACGAACAAGGGTTTGCACCAGTTTGTTCAGCTCTGCAATTGTGAATGTCTTTGACTTAGTGTCATACTTTTTACCAAAACCAACTGGGTTGTTCTCGATATTACCTTCAATGTTTAAAGCACCGATGTCGTTGTAGTCAACTTCGTTTTTCTTCTGAGGTGTAGGACGGAATGCTTGCATCCAATTCATATCCTCATTCATAGCCAACACAGAAGCCAAACCCATCATAAGGATATCAGGTGTTGGTGCAACTGGGGAGTCAATGTGTGTAATAACAAAGTTCGGGAAGAACTTTTGAGTTGACATCATGTTACCTTGAAGTGCTGGACCACTCCACTCAAAATCAATGTAACCGTAAGTCTTCACAATTTCAAGAACATCTGCACCTTGGTTGATACTCTTGTTGTTTTGCGCATTAGCTAGTTTGTAAGACAAAGAAATACACACGTCTTGACGAATAGGCATGCCTGTTTGGTCAAAGAAGTTACTATCATCACCGTTGAAGTATAGGTTCACAAAGAACTTACCGTTGCGGTTATTGCTGATCAAGGTGGAGAGATTAAAGCCTTGATAGTTTTTAACACGATTACCAACTTCAGCGTACACGGCGTTAAACGTGTTGTTGATCAAGTCATTAACCAGTGCTTCATTAGTAACTTCAAACTCGTTAGGAACAAGAGTGCCATCCACCACAATAACGGTAGAGAGTTCTACCTTAAGAGCTTCGGAAACTGCAGCTTGTGCTTGAGAGATGTAACGATCATCCAGAGCGTCACCAGGAGTGCGAACAATCTCATAACGAGTACCAGCAATGTTCTCAACCAACTTATCTGGGTACTCGCCAGTCTTCTCGACCATCAAAACGTGAGCGGCTGTAATGCCGTCCAGAGTTTCGCTTACGATGATAGCTGAGTAGTTCAATCCAGCATTTTGTTTCAAGAGTTTAATGACTGAATACTTTTCTTCAGTTTTCATCTCATCGTTGAGATACTTGATTTTGGTTTGGATAGCCGTATACAGCTTTTCGTAAACTTCACCACCTGAACCATAAGCTGCAAGCTTAGTAGTCAGACCAAAGGCTGGTAAACCCATAGAGATAGGTTGCTGAGGTTGTTGAAATTGAGGTTGATTCATTTGTTTTGCTTGAGCTTGAGTTAGTGTTGGTGTAGAGGGAATGTTCAGAGCCATGATAATATCCTTGGTTTGGGTTGGGGAGAAAAAGAGATCCTGGGTCAGAAAGTCATAACTATTTCTAGTTATGGTTTCTTCAATATATGTATAACTGAGTAAAAAAGTTAATAAGCAAATGTGAATAGGCGTTCTTGTTTACGTTGTTTCTTAACCTTAATTAAGTCTTGTTTTCGTAACTTATTGTTGAGATTAATTGTATTCGTGATATACATCAAAATAGCCACATCGTCATAACCATGAAAATTTTCACTTCGATACACAATAACGTCATTGATAACAATTAACTTATCTTTCTCAGCGTGACACAGGTTAATGAATCGAACAATCAATTGTTTTTGATTGTCACTAAGGTTGTAATTAGTCTTCATATAGAAGACATCTTTGGTAAACACTTTTTTAGAAGTGTCAAGAACTTTTTTGATATAGGTCACATCGTCAATGTAGGTGTTCGTGTTACTCCTATCTAAAACTTTGTAAATATAACTTGATAAGTCAATTGTTAGATGAACTCCTTTAATAAACTCCTCTGTCAATTTTTGAAACTCTGACTTAATAACCCCAAAGTTAATTGGTGTAAACTTACTATAAGACACGAATGAACTCCTTTATAAAAACAAACAAATGTACACTGTCACAGTTAGTATATATGTGGTCGATATATATCCCAAAACACGACATCTTTATTAATATTAACTTAGATCCCATTTTTTGAACAATCACCAGGGCTACAAATGTTATATCTTGACCTTTTCAATAGACGATAAGATTATGAAACTTCTTACGTTGACAGAATTTATAAAAAAAGCTAGAGAAGTGCATGCTGATAGGTATAGTTATTTTGACTATATAAATGCACGTATTAAAGTGAAAATAAAATGTAATATTTGTGATAATGTTTTTTACCAAACATCAGCTAATCATTTAACTGGTCATGGTTGCCCTATGTGTAAAGGTAAAAAAACAACAGAATTACAAAAACACACTTTGACACAATTTATAGAGAAAGCTATAGTTATTCATGGACATAGATTTAATTATAATAATGTAGTTTATATAGATAGTGGTACTAAGGTTACATTAACATGTAATATATGTAATACTACTTTTGATCAATTACCAAGTAATCATTTAGCTGGTCATAGTTGTCCTGTATGTCGTTATATAAATAATGGTAATAAATCTAGATTAACATTGGAAGAGTTTATAGATAGAGCTAATAAAATTCATAACTATAAATATAATTATAATAAAGTTTTATATTTAAATGGTAAAAGTAAAATTATAGTTACATGTAAAGATCATGGTGATTTTCAACAATTAGCTAGTAATCATTTAAATGGACACGGTTGTCCAGTTTGTAAGGGTGTTAACGTAAGTATACGTCAATTGTTAACAATAGAACAATTTATAGAAAAAGCTAAAGCTATCCATGGTGATAAATATGACTATTCAAAAGTAGTTTACACTGGTTCTTTGAATAAAATAATAATAATATGCCCTATACATGGAGAGTTTGAACAAGTACCTAGTGGTCATTTATCTGGCAATGGATGTCCGATATGTAAATCATCTAAAGGTGAACTAGTTATAAAAACTATACTGGATAAACATAACATACAACATGTTCAAGAGTATCGTATACCAGAAGTAGCTAACATACTTTATTATGATTTTTATCTACCAGACTATAAGTTGCTTATAGAGTTTCATGGTAATCAACATTATGATTATATTCCATTCTTTCATAGAAATGGTGAAGATGATTTCTTAGCTCAAAAGAACAGAGATGATATAAAGAAAAGTAACGCTATAGAGTTCAAGTATAGGTTATTAGAATTTAACCATAAGCAATTAATGGAACTCTCTAAAGAAGAATTTCAAAGGTTAGTATTAAATAAAATTAAGGAGTGGTATGTTAGACGTTTTTAATAAACAATATGTAGACCTCTGTCCTATTGTGGGGGTAACTGAACCAAGGGATATTAACTATATTAAAAAACTTTATACATTCAATAAAGACAGTATAGAAGACTACTACCAAACTAGAAACTTCTCAGTTAAGAACACCAATATCCTTAGTAGAATCTTAGAGCATTTTCCTACATATTTAGGATATGACGACTATAGGTATTTAGAGTTTGCTAATGATAAAATCAAATACCTAGCCAAACATTTTAGATTTACAAGCGAAATAGAAAAAGGTATAGTTCACCCTGGACATTTCTTTGGTTTTGGAAATGAAGAAATTATACTAGCTGGGTACGAGCATTTTAATTTAAGAAAGTGTGTTTCTAATTGGAAGAAAGAAAAATGTGTCTATGTATTAAAACACAATAGGAATGATACTAAGATGCTTCTTCCTTTAGGAACAGAAGACGGAAGTAGAACCGGTACCTGTAGTGTTGTAGTTAATATTCCTAAATTAGCTATAAAGTACAGAGAATTTGTAAAAGAACAAGTAGTTCACTCAAATAGTGACGGTATAGTTTTAAACAAGAATCACTTTGTTATTAAGTATGTTTTAAGCACGATGGTTGAAGATACTGTAGACCATTGTATCTTAAATAAAATTATGGATAAGTTCTATGGTAGAGAAGAAGTCACTCCTAGATTTAAACATCGATTTAAGATCTTTGAGCCTAATGTACAACTTGAAAGATATATAGAAAATACTCTTGATATAATTACAACCAAGAAACTTGATTATATTAATTTACTAAATAGCATTAAACTACCTTTTAATGATAGTGCTTTAACACTATTGTCTTTACCTGATTTAGGAATGACAAGACAGGTTAAATGGAGTTTATTAGTTAGTAGACTTGATAGCCTCTTGTTTCTCTATGAGGTATCTCCTCACTCTAAGAGCATGAATACCCATTTCATTAACGACTGGAAGCGTCTTGCTTTACGTTTTGAAAGGGATAATAATATAGAAGGCTTATTTAGCTATGAAGAAGAAAAAAATATATTAGAGCAACTCTACAAACTTAAAAATCTATAACAACAAGAAGCTATTTAAGGCTTCTTGTTGTTATATTTGGTTAGAGTATGATACCGTCTTCAGTAGCACCTTTGACTTCTAGATCTTGAAACTTATTTACCTTTTTCTGATCTTGAGATTCTTTCATAATTTTCTCCAAACCTTCTACAATAATACTAAGTTTACCTAAAGAGCTATCGATACGAATATCAGCATTATTGTAGTTAGGGTCAGTTACAATACAAGTAGACAGGTATTCAGGAATAACTGGTTTAATACTAGAGTTTTGGTCTTTAGTAACAAGAATAGTAGCTACGTTGTTAGTGTTTTTCTCTGGAACAATAGCTGTGTTTTCATTGAACTCAATCATAGAGACAGAAGGAGCATTATCAGTAACACGGTTAAAGTTAATAAAGCTAGAGATGTCTGATGTATCCATCTCTGCTGTGTTATTTTTATCTGTCAAAAGAGTAAAGAGACTGATAGCCCAGATAGCTCGTTTATCTGCTTCCTTGCGACTAGTATTCTCGATGTACATCATCGCAATAGCTTTACCTGTATTATCAGAAATAGCTTTGTATGTTTTAAGTGTTTTGATACTATTATCAATTTCAATTACAGAACTTCTAGAGTCAATTCCTATTACAATGGTATTATACCCACCTAAAACAAGTTGTCTTGCTACGGATGGTCCCAAAATTGATCCACTCGTTTTATTCGCTGTATGTCGTTAATATACAACCGCACTGTAAAAGTGCTGCTATATGTTTCCATATAGACTAGACTATATCTTCATCTTTGGTACGATAGGCGAGTTTAGTCTTTTAATGCTAATGTTGGGATCATTAAAAGACTTTAATATTTTAACCATGTACTGGTAAGAATCAGAGACGTCAACTCTAAATTCTAACCTTTTAAACAGGTTAAAGAAACCAAAAACATATTCTTCTTTACCTTTTTCATTTACAATAAAAACAGCATTTGAGGCTAAGCATCCATATTTATTACTTAAAATAGCTTCTTCATCATAATTATACCAATCACCTTTATAACCTTTTAACTTTAAACCATAACCTTTTGTTAAAGTTGTTTTTTTATCACGGATAAATTTATCTAACGACGACATAAACTTATAGTAATTTATGACTACGTCTAAAGGCTTTTGTTTATTTAAAAAATCTATAGCTTTATGACTATCCTCAAATTCATAATCTTTATTTAAATAATAGTCATGTAATACAAATATTCTTTCTAAAAATGATTTTCTATTTCTATAAGGTTTTAAATACATTTTTTCTCTGTCTGTTGATATCTTTTCCTTTTCTTCTTCGGTTAAAACAACTGATGTTAATAAATCTTTATTGAAAGAAATTTTAAATCCTAAATACTCTTTAACATCTAAATTACTATTCATGTTACTTAAACTTCTAACAGATATGAAATAAGAAGCAATAATTACACTAGGGTATTCTGTAATTACATCTGTTAAAGTGTCTAATATAAAAATATGTCTACCAAAATTAATGGTATTAGCTGTTTTAATTAGTAAACTTTCATCCTCAAATTTAACAACATATCTACCATTAATAGGGTTAAGATGGGAATGTCTCATTAATGGTAATAACACGGTTGGATAAATCTTTAAATATCTACCAAGACTTTTAATTGATATAAATGTATCAACATTGTTAGTCACTAAATCTCTCACTATTATTTTTGTAGCGTTGCTGTTAAGACCAGTGTTATAAGAGTGATTAATATTTTCTTTAATTGTATTCCATTCTAAATTTTTATAGTAATTATTTAACTTATTACCGTCGATATGATTAACTTGTGGTTTATTTTCTGGATTAGGTATCCAATTTATAGCCACTAGTCGGTGCCCAGTTACATAAACTCTTTCTCCTAAATTAGTCAAAGAGTATTTTATATATCCATACCTATCTATAGCCTTAGTTAAAATTTTATTAGTGTATTTATTACGAAGATTTCCTTTATTACTTATTTCATATCTTTCTAACCCTACACACTGTTTCCATAATTCTTCTACCATAAGCAAACTCCAATTAAACAAAATTAACATTAACTCGCCTACATTCTGTCCCAACAACAGAGTTTAAAGATGTCCCCCACTTCGCTTCACTTGAAGCTACAGACTGGTAAGGTCTTAGTCGTTGAACGTTACGCATATCACACTTCACAGTGTTATTTAGCGTCTTCGCTGCGGATTTCCCATTATATAAAACACTAAATTGACGTTAAAGTGTTTTAAATCTAATAGCGTTTTTACTATTCCTAACACTTCCATTAATGGGTTAGGTTTTATAGTGTATTTCTACCTATAAGTAGTAGCTAGTAGCTTTAGGGGTTCCCCGCAATTAAAGGGATTATTCTATAGCATCGCTACTATAGAAGGCATTGTAGCTTAAGCTACTAGTTTACCACCACTCAGTGATGAGATAACAATGTTCAAAGTCTGTGAAGGTTTCATGCGAATAAGAACATCTTCAGCCAAATGTTTAAACTTATCATGTGCAGTAGC
>JFJP01037496.1_pt1 | contig 27150 bp, 26 predicted proteins | sample 431651 | NCBI WGS metagenome assembly JFJP01 (sample SAMN02602958, study PRJNA72255) | Microbial mat metagenome, whole genome shotgun sequencing project. | biome: fresh water; feature: sink hole; material: water; isolation source: purple microbial (photo- and chemosynthetic) mats found in...
TTTTAGCCTCATGAGATCCAGTGCACTTCCCTTTAATGATTCAACATCAAGATTAGAAGCGACTACACTATTAAGAATTTCAAGAATCATCAATTATTTGAAACACCTTGTGGATATTTCCGGAAAAATACCTGATCCCGAAGCCTTCCTCGGTCGTAGAACTCTCCCTGTCATGGGCAGAGAGAAAGTATCTCAAAAACTATTCCAGTGGTTTCTTAACGATGGGAAAATCAGGGGGGTAACCGATGCAGGGCAGATTTATGACCACCTATCAGATGATCAGCTTGTTGAGAAATTTATCAAAGAATTGAAAACCATTAGTATCAAGGGGATAAAATAAGATGTTCCTTGCCATGGGAACTGATCATCTGCCGAATCATAAAAAAGAAATCATCTTATTCATCAACCGTCTTTCCAAGGTTTTCAAAGCTCAAAAGGGGTCAAGCTTTCCCATCCGTTTTCAGTCACAAGAATTGTTTGCTCAAACTGGGCAGACAATGACCCGTCATTGGTTACAGCCGTCCATCGGTCTTCAAGCACATGAAGCTCTTTTTTCCCAAGATTGATCATGGGTTCGATGGTAAAAACCATACCAGGGACGAGTACTATCCCTTTTCCCTTGGTACCGAAGTGAAGAATCTGGGGCTGCTCATGGAAATTGATTCCCACGCCATGACCGATAAATTCACGAACTACGGAGCAACCCTGTGATTCAGCAAAGCTTTGAATAGCATAGCCGATATCCCCGAGAGTGGCGCCAGGTTTAACAGCCTCTATTCCTCTTTTCAAGGATTCGGCAGCCACACTGACAATCTTTTGGCCTTTTTCCGTGGGCGATCCTACAAAAAAAGTTTTACTGGCATCTGCATAATATCCATCCAAAATGGGAGTAATATCTACATTTACAATGTCACCGTCTTTCAACACCCGGTCGCCAGGTATGCCGTGGCAGATAACCTCGTTAACGGAAACGCAGACACTCTTGGGGAATCCCCGATAATTCAAAGGGGCTGGAACTGCTCCTGCCAGGATGGTCTGCTCATGAACAAAAGTATTGATATCATCCGTCTTCAAACCGGGCTGTATCATTAATTCAACCTGATTAAGAATAGACATTAAAAGTTCCCCGCATTTTCGGATGCCTTCAATCTCATGAGGTTCCTTTAAATGGATATCATATCTTCTTTTGTATTCTTCCTTAATATTCATTTCCATCTTCAAATTTCGACAGCAGCTTTTATATTTTATTCCACTTCCGCATGGACATAAATCATTGCGCCCAATTTTCACAGATCTGTTTTTCATTATCAATCAAACTCCGGATGCCCCCACAGGGAATGAGGATATGCATTTTCAATCTTTATTCTGACCATATCCCCTATATTGACACGGCTGGACGGGAAATGAACGATTTTATTGGACACGCTTCTCCCGGTCATCTGTTCCATGTTTTTTTCAAATTGCTCAAATCCATCACGTTTCTTTGAGCTTTTTCCTTCAACAAGAACTTCCAGGATCTTTCCAATCTGGGTCTTGTTTTTCATTTCATTAAAAGTTTCCTGTAATTGTAATAAAAGATTCAACCTGTCAAGCTTTTCTTTTTCATCAATCTGGTCTGAAAACTTTGCTGCCGGTGCAGAAGATCTGTTGGAATAGGTAAAGGCAAATATTGAATCAAACTCGACCTTACGGATAAGATCCATTGTATCATTAAAATCATTTATGGTTTCCGACGGAAATCCGACAATGATGTCTGTGGAGAGCGAGATATCAGGACATTGGTTTTTCAGCTCAAAAATTCTGTCAAGATACTGTTGTCTTGTATATCCTCTGTTCATTTTTTTTAAAATCGCATTAGATCCGGACTGAACCGGGAGATGAAGGTGGTTGCAGACTTTTTCAAGATCCCGAATAGCGTGCATCAGATCCATGGAAAGGTCTTTGGGATGAGATGTGGCAAACCGTATGCGATGGATTCCATCAATATCATTAATTTTTTTCAAAAGTTCCGAGAATGAAATCTCACCTTCTTTTTTTCCATAGGAATTGACATTCTGTCCCAGAAGCGTCACTTCCTTGACGCCGGAATCAGATAGAAGGGTAATCTCTTCAACTATATTTTCAGGCTTTCGGCTTCTTTCCTTTCCACGAACATAAGGAACCACACAATAAGTGCAAAAATTTTCACACCCCTGCATGATAGTTACAAATCTTGAAACCTTATTTTTTTCAAAACCGGCAGTATCGGGAAGCGATTCATAAATCATGGGAGAATCTTCGATATCTACTATTCTTGACCGGCCGGATTGAATCGCAGAAATGTGTTGGTGAAATCTTGAAAAAGCACGGGTTCCTAAAACAATATCCAGGTGTGGAACTCTTTCAAAGGCTTTTTCACCTTCCTGCTGGGCCACACATCCTGCCATGACCGTAATAAGATTGGGGTTTTTCTTTTTGATCCGGGCAAATCTGCCTAAAAAACTATAAGCTTTTTCCTCTGCCTTATGTCGGATTGAACAGGTATTGCAAACCACCACATTGGCCTTGTCCATATCCTCAGTTTTTTCAAACCCGCAGGCGTTCAAAATCGACGCCAATTTCTCTGAATCGTAGACGTTCATCTGGCAACCAATGGTATAAATAAAGGCATAACCACTATACTTCATCAAACATAAAATCCTTTTTTAAATCTTCAACGATCAGAAATGCGGTTTCAATCCTATCCGGAGCAATCGCAAGAACGATATGGCCAGTTTTCGGATCAAGTGTGGTTGCAACGGCAACCCCTTCATGGGCCTCAAAAATAAATTTGATAAAACCAATTTTCGTTTTATCTACTATGTATTCTTTATAAAACATTTCCATGAGGTTTTATCTTTTTTATTTTTCTTTGTTAAACCGATCTCTATGAATTTTCGGTGTTCTTCTGCGGGGAGCTTTGGCTTCCATTGCAGGTGTTCCAATAAAAACAGCACCGGCTACATCCAGCTCCGTTGGAATATCAAGAACGATTTTTAAAGTGGAAGGGTTGAAAAATGTAAACCATAATGAATCAAGACCAAGATCTGCAGATTTCAGCAGCATATTCTGAATACATGCAGAAGTTGACTGAAGCGCACCATGAGGCTGTCCAAAATAGCTCCCCAATCCACCTTTATTGGGATTATAAACAACCACCAGAATCAGTGGGGATTCTCCAATAAAATTCATTGGATATTTTTTTACCCATTCAGGCCCATTGTTATCCACAACAATCTGTTTAGCTTCAATCCCTGCTTTTTGAATCTGTGCCTTAATTGTGGGATCGGTAACTGCTATGAATTCAAACGGTTGCTCATTGAGTGGACTTGGGGCCCACTGCCCTGCCGTTACAATGGCCTGTATTTGATCTTCAGTAACAGGAACAGGCATAAAAGCTCTGCAACTGCGTCTTTTTTTAAATAATTCATCAAATTCCATTTAGTGATTCCTTTTTATAAATCGTACATTCCATTCATCTTTAAGTTTCCCTGAACAATGGCTACAGTATCTATTTAAAAGCCTTTCAAGTCAATATAAGATTAAGCCGCTTTAATTTAAAGGGCCAATTTGACTTTATGAGGGTTTGCTTATATAAAATCAACTCACATGGATACGATACTCAAATATTCTGAACCTGATAAAGCTGCTGTTGATAACTTAACTGAGGGTTTGAAGTGTCACCCGCTCCTGGCAAAACTCTTATCTGCCAGAAAAATACTGACGGTCCGGGAAGCTGAATCTTTTCTGAATCCAAGTTTTGAAAATCTGCCTGATCCGTTTCTTTTAAAAGACATGGACATAGCCGTGAAGAGAATTTACACTGCTCTTGAAAACAAGGAAAAAATCCTTGTCTTTGGAGATTTTGATGCCGACGGTGTAACGGCAACCGCACTTCTCGTTGATTTTCTTGAATACTGTCATGCAAATATTTCATGGTATATTCCCCATAGGATAAAAGAAGGGTATGGCCTTCAATCCGATCATATCGAGATGGCAAGAGATCAGGATGTGGACCTGATCATTACTGTCGATTGTGGCGTTACAAGCATTGATGCGATCAGGGATGCCGGACTTGAGGATATTGATGTTATCATCACAGATCACCATGAACCCGGCCCGGAACTGCCTTGTGCCTTTGCCGTGATTAATCCCAAGCGTGAAGACTGCTGCTCTTGTCTTAACTACCTTGCAGGCGTAGGGGTTGCCTTTTTCCTTGTCATGGCCTTAAGAAAATTCTTACGAGAAAATGGCTTCTGGGATGAAATAACTGAGCCCAATTTAATGGACAGTCTGGATCTGTTTACCATCGGAACCATCGGAGATATGGTTCCCCTGGTTCATATCAATCGTACACTCTGCATTGCTGGGTTTAAACGCATCAGACAAGGTCTGCGCCCTGGGTTGAAATCACTTGCCGATATCTCAAGACTTGACATCACCAAAATTGATTCAGATGACATTTCCTATAAAATTGTTCCCAGAATTAATGCGGCAGGCAGGGTTTCCCATGCCCGGATCTGCGTTTCCCAACTCATGGATACGGACAGAGTGAGAGTTGAAAAAACAGCAGGGCTTTTGGACCAATTAAATACCAAACGTCGCAAAATCGAACAGGAGATCATTGCAGATATTGAAAAAAGGCTGCTTAAAAATCCACTCCAGTTAAACACAAGACTTTTATTTTTATGGGATGACAAATGGGATCCGAGTGTACTCGGGATTGCTGCATCAAAGCTCTCAAAAAAATATTTTTGCCCTGTTGTTTTGCTTTCCACCGGGAATGGCAATGCCGTCGGGTCCTGCAGAAGCATCAATCATATCAATATCCATCAAGCACTCACAGAGTGCGAATCCTTGCTTGTCAGATTCGGTGGGCATGCCATGGCTTCCGGCCTTACAGTAAAAAAAAACGATTTAAAAACCTTATATCAAAAGCTGCTGACATATATTGAAACCTCATATTCACAAAAAGATTTTCAAAAGACCCTGACCATTGACGCCATTCTTGACCCTCAGGACATTAATTTCCATCTGGCTAAAGAAATTGACCGGCTCAGACCCTTTGGTATTGAAAATCCTGAGCCTATTTTTTTGTGCGAAAATCTTTGTGTGACCTCGTCTTATATCATTGGCAACGCCCATAGGAGAATGACCCTTGAACGGTCCAGTACTTCCGACCATAAGGTTGAAGCCTTTCATTTCAATATCAGTGATCTTGATAACCTGCCGGTTTATTACCCAAAAATTGCTTTCAAAATCAAAATCAATAAATTTAGAACAAACACAGTTCAAATAATTATCGAAGATATTTAGATATTTTACTTGATAAATATATGGTTTTTATTATATAAATTTTTGTTGATATTTTTTTATTTTGGGTAACTTTAAGGATAATTCAATGGCAAAATTATTTTATACCGGAAATCGGGAAGCAAAGCTTCTTTCAAAAATCGAAACCTCTAAAGAGCGCGAAAGGATAAAAACCATCAGCACCATCCGGGATAATGTTGATGCTTTTTCCAATAAGGTTGCCATGAAACTGATCGAAAAAGGTCTGGTTGAGACGGTTTCCAAATCCAGTGTTGAAAATCAGATTGCAAGATGCCTGGACACCCTCTGCAAAGCCGAGGATTTTGATATTGATTACATGATTGCACCTTTGCGAACCATTGTTCCAAACCCCAATATTGCAAGCCTCTACCTGACTGCCTTTATTGTGGAAAAACTCATCAATCACAAAGATGTTATTGATATCTTCGGCAGCGATGAAGATATTTATTTCTGCATTCAAAAAGAGCTTTCCGCAATTCTGCCCAAGGCCTGATTCGTATCTTAAAAATCACAGTTTAAGTTTTTTCAGGAATGATGCTTCCGGAATACCTTCATTGTTATAGCCTCTTAATTTGTAATACCTCTCAATCATTGGTATAAGGGGAACACATCTTTTTTCAGGATCATCTTTCCTGTGTTCAAACAGCAGTCGATCCGGAAGCGTATCATCTTTTTTTCTGATCCCTTCGTTGGTGTTCATCAACCGCTCGATCATATGAATTCTTTCTCCAGCAATTAAAAAATCTCGTGATGATAACTTCATCCCAGTGACTGCTTGAAACATATCAGGATAGATTGAAAAATCTACCAGAGACAGCGCAAAGGATGGAAGGTTCTGCATTAAAAAAGCAAGAAAAAATCGGGGAGTCATTTTTGTCAAAAACGTTTCCAGAGTGAGTCCATAACCTGTAAATTGGCAGATATCCATGGAATTTAGAGCGGCATAAAAATTTTCAAAAAATTTCACAAATTCGGGTTTTGCCCGAATGGTATCCGGTTTTAAAAATCCAAGGAAATTTTCAAAGGCAACCGGAAATGAAGACAGGTGACAGGCTCCTCGGTTGGCAACCGCATATCCAAGCCCCTGGCCATAAGCACCTCTCGGGTCATACCCTGCCATTTCAAGGCCCTTTACCTGGATGGCGAATTCTTTTCCGCCATATTTGTCTGAAAGTGCCTTTGATCCCGTGGCAATTTCTTTCCCAAATTCTTCAAGATGCGCTGTGGCATTCAATGCATGAATAATCTTATCTGAATTTCCAAACTCAAGGTCAGTTCGGACAAGCCCTTTTTGAGTGGCTTCCATTACCCAGGCCAGAGTTCCGCCTGCCGATATGGTGTCCATCCCTTTCTCATTGCAGATATCATTGAATAATGAAATGAAATTGGGATCAAAAACACCGAGATTTGAACCCAGAAGTGCAAGTGTCTCATATTCCGGCACACTTTTAATGGTGTTGTTAAACACTCCCTTATGCCCGCACAAAATTGAACATGGCTTGCAGGTATGATGTTTTGTGTCGTGGTTGGTTTTTATTTTCTGACCCGTAATCTCTATGGCTTTCTCGTGATTGCCGAAAGTAAAATTTTTAACCGGCAGCATACGGTTTCTGATTACAAATTCCGTATTTGCTGCGGTTCCATAATCCCGCATCAATTGACTCATGGAATTTCTGTTAATGTAATCATTCGCCCTTTTTTTTAATTTTTCAAACCTTTGCGGAAAAAAAGGAACAACCTTATATTGTCCTTTTATGGCAACGATGGCTTTAAGATTTTTTGAGCCCATAACTGCCCCCAGTCCACCCCTTCCAAGGTATCTATACCCGGAGGCTACATTGGCAAACCGCACCAGGTTCTCGCCCGCAGGGCCTATCACAAGGGTTTCATTTTCTTTTCCACCGATTTGCGCTTGAGTAACCGAAATATCTTTTCCCCAGAGCTCTTCTGCATTCAGAAATTCAACCGCATCATGATGAATCTTCAAGGATATGGGTTTGGGAGATTTTCCCCTGAGAATCAATCCATCCCAACCATTTGTTTTAAGCATTCTCCCAAAAGACCCGCCACAGGATGAAGAACCGATGATGTTTGTGAGCGGTGACTTGAAAATAGCATGAAACCTGCCTGAACATGGTGTAGAGGTCCCGGCCAGCACTCCTGTCATGACAATGATGATATTGTCCTCTCCTAAAGGATCGATTCCAGGGTTAAGCCTGTCATACATCAATTTAAGAGCAAGCCCCTTTCCACCAAGAAACCTTCGTCTTAGATCCTCAGAGATAGAAACCGGTGTAATCTTTTTTGAGGACAGATCAATTTCAATAACTCTATTCAGTGTTCCTGTAATTTCTTTTTCATTCATTACTTGAGAAACCTCTGGTTCCCATTTTTAATCCATTATCAACCCTGGCTGAGAAAAAGGGATCTGACGGCAGTTTCATATCGTATTTTTTATATTTACCGAAAGGTACATATCGCCTTTGAATCCACTGGTGGTGGATTTTCCCATCCCCTTTAATTTCAATTTTGTTCCCTGTTTTACACCAGAAGGGATTCTGACCTTGTATAAAGGCTTATAAAATCCCCAGGGAATAGTGACAAATTTATGTGCCCCGGTAATCGATTCAATGGTGGTAATCTCAATATTCCCAAAAAGATCCAGACTGTCGGCTTCATTCGTAGTTGCAATCATCTGAAGTTTAGGTGTAGATTTTCTAACCGTATATTGACTGATCTTTTTTTTCAAGCCTGTTTCAGGTATCTTAGTATTGAATTTTGCCATTAAAAACCCGGTAGCAAATCCACCGATATGTGCCCACCAAGCGATGCCTGCGCCTGCACCACTGCCTGCGGCATTTAAAATCTGCATCAAAAACCAGATCCCGAGAAAAATAAAGGCTGGGATCTCCACAAACCAGGGGATGATGATAATGGGAATAAGGGTCAGTATCCTTGATTTTGGAAAAAGAAGGAAATAAGCGCCCATAACACCTGCGATAGCACCACTTGCACCAATGGTCGGCATTGAGGATGTCGGGTTTAACACAAAATGAAAAAATCCTGAAATAGCACCGCAGATAAGATAAAAGCCAAGAAACCGGAGTGAACCGAAATGCTCTTCAACATTGTCTCCAAAAATATAAAGGCTCCACATATTGCCGATAAAATGAAGGAATCCGCCGTGCAGGAACATATAGGAAAAAATGGATATCAGTTGATTGGCCAAAGAAAAATATCTTGACATTTCATGGACGGTATACTTTGCCGGCACAAGCCCAAACGTATAAAAAAAGGCCTCATTATTAAATCCGACTTGAATCTGAAGTATGAAAACAAGAAAGTTGATAGCCATGAGACAATACGTTACAACAGGGACACAGTATGATGGCTGGTTATCTCGGATCGGTATCAATGTACTACCCGTAAAACATGATCTTTTTCAAGCTCGTGCTTGAATTGTTTCAGGATGACCATCACTGCATCTTCAATAGAGCAGGCCGTATCCTCAATCAGTGTAGCACAATTCTTTAAAAGCATATTATTTTCCACATCAAATCCAACCCTGTGCCGGATATAGTCTAAAAATGTAAAATATAACATTGGAATATCTGTCTGTTCAGATTTTGCAATAAAATTCCGCGTCTTTAAGGGTAGGTCACGATAAAGCAAATCAATGCTGCTTTTAAGATTTTCCGGGAAATCTTCCCTGATCGGATCAGAAGGGATGTATGCCCGGGTCACCTTGTCCTTCCGGGTATCCAGGAATAATAGATAGAGGGCTACCTCAAGAATGGTTTTAACATCTGCATATATTCCCGGTAAAGAACTCTGCCGTGGACCAGCCACATTCAAAATTCGAATTTGATTTTCCAGAATAAATGACTTTAAAATCATGGCAGCCTCAAATTCTTCGGACTGCAGCAGATCAATGTAACAGTTGGACCTTCCCACAACTTTTGCAAATGTCTGTGTAAACTTTGACCCACCGGTAAGATCACCACGGGAAATGATGACTGTAGCGTGGGCGTCGATGATATTTTGCCTTGTTCTTTCCCTGTAATCCTCAGTTTCAGTTTCAGTGAGCCTGTATTTCTCATTCAGAGGACCATCTTCCGTTCTTCGCCCTTTTGGAATCCAACCGCCATGGTCAATATTAAATTTGATGGCAACATCAAGAGCAGCCCTGTCAGCACCTGTCTGTCCGCCCGAAATTAGTTTTTTTAACATCAAAATCGTATCTCTTGTCTTTAAATCAATCCTTTTCTATAATAACAACAAGGAGTATAACTTCAATAACATTTTTTGTTGGATAAAAAAAACGTCTGACCATGAATATCCTTTCCAGAACTGAGTGTTTCGAGCTGATCAAGACCATGAACATGATGGATCATATTATCGATCACTCGGTCATGGTCTCCAATGTAACTCTTTTTTTATGTTTTGAACTAAAAAAAAACTTGCAGTATATTAATACAGAGCTTGCGACCTCGGCGGCATTGCTCCATGACATTACCAAAACCCGAAGTTTTTGTACAAAAGAAAGTCATTCTGAAACTGGAGGGAGCTTGTTAATGGATATGGGATATCCTGAAGTTGGGAATATCATTCGCCAACATGTGCTTCTGGATTTCTATAAAACCGATTCCCCGATTTCAGAACAGGAGATTGTCAATTATTCGGATAAAAGGGTATTGCATGACCGGATAGTATCCCTGGACGAAAGGCTTGAATATATCCGCCAACGATATGGTAAAACCAACGAGTTCAAAAACCGAATCCGGATCATGAGCCAAAACACATTGAACCTGGAAAATAAAATTTTTTCTCGTCTTGATATTGCGCCGGACCAGTTATCGAATCATGTTATTAATGAAATAAAAAGGCTGGACTATTTTTGATAAGCATATCATCATCAACAACAACCAGTATTTTGACATTGTTAATGATGACAAGACCTCCTTGAAAAATTTTCAGGAGACTTTTAATACCTTATGGAAAAGTTCGATATTTTTATTGGGAAACGCATGCCCTGCAATGATGTCAATATTATCCTTTACCGCCTCTCTTCTACTGTTTTATTACCTGTTTTTTATAAAGAAATGAAAGGTTGGATTAACCCGGTCAGAGTTTCAACCCGTTGTTTCAACAATAGTGACCTGGCTTTTTGATCTTCTTTTTCCGATTGTTTAAGAGAAAAAAACTGTTCTGTTTTTGCATTCAAAGACTGATATTGTCTGAAACGCTCATTAATTTTTTCCTTGGCATCTCTTTTTACAGCATTGATGAGAGGCAAAAAATAATGAGTTTTTAAATCCTTTCCATATTGTTCAAACTGTCTTTTAAAATATTTAAGATTTTCATTTTTAATCTTTTCGGCTGATTTTTTAAGGGCTGGGGCAAAAGAAAAATCCGATTGTTTGTCTAAAAGAGATGATAAAAACCGGGATACCGTATTCAATCCAAAGTTTGCAATAACCTTTGTTTTCATTTTGGAAGTATACTGAACCTCAAATACTCTGGATGGCAATTGAATTCCGAGTATTTTCTTGATTTCATCTATATCTGCAATATCAAGGCTATCAATTCTTTGGGATTCTGATAGAGCATTATCCTTTAGATCGGAATATTGATCCATTGTTAAGAATTCAACATGATAAGATTTAAAATATGATTGAAAAAAAGATTTGATTCTTTCTTCCCGCAAAACAACAAATTGTCTTAATAAAGGGTTAACCGCTTCAAGAACATATAAATCTACCCTTTTTTGAAAATCCTTGAATAGAAGAAACAGTGCTTCATTAACACCTGTCTCTCTTCCATGAAATTGGTAGAATTCACCTTCAATGGAAAGCAGTTGAACATACTCTAAAATATCACGGAGGATAGAATCCTTATCCTGAAAAAACATCTGATAGATATTGATATCGATTTCTTTTTGTAATCCCTGGCAAGCATTTTCGAGGGAATCGGCCATAATGGTCTCAAAGCGTAATGCATTCTGATAGAAATCTGAAAGTTTCTTTTTTGCCGTTTCTTCCTTTTCATTATCGGAAGAAAGAAGATCAAGGAAAATCTGAATCCGCCGGGTTAAATCAGATAAAATACTGGAAAGCCGTTTCATGTGGTTGGAAATCAAAAATTCATAACGGTTTCTTTCTATTGTATGTTTGAAAAAAAGGTTGAATTCTCTGGTTTTAAGATCACAGTACTGAACCATCTTCTTTTCTTTTTGCCAGGATTCAAACCGTAATAAATCCTTTTTAGAAATTTTTGATTTCATATTTGCAAAATGGTTATACAAAAGAGAAAAAGAATAAAGTTCCGTCTTAATCCCCAGCAATGACAAATCTTTAAGGATCCCGGCTTCGACTTTTAATAAATCTTCAAGGTTTTCATGTTCAGTAAGGTCACAATTGTTAATAAAAATGACATTGTCCAGTAATCCCAGATTTTCTATCCGTTTTAAGAATATCATATCGGATTCTCTTAAACCGGTTCTGGAACTGATACAGTAAATCATCAGATTAGAAGATTCAATGTGGGCCAAGATCCTTTCGAGCTGGGAAGAATCAGTTGAATCAGCCCCCTGGCAGTCGGCTATTTCAATATTTGGATCAAGGGTCTTTACAGGCATTGAAAGACAAACATCTTTGATATAGAACGCTTTACCAGGATCAGTCGTATAATCCTTATAGTTATCAAATTCCTGTGATTCAAAACAGATAACGGTTTCTTCAGGCTGTACCAGATCTTTTAAGGCATCAAATCCTTGAAGGGCATGCGTGATTGATAAAATTTCGGGGTGAATGGTGTCTTTTTCCGGAGAGAATGCATTGATGATCTTCTGATGCACTTTTTCAAGGGTTTCCCTGTCATTTTTACGTCGGATATCAAAAGCTTCCCAAATCCCTTTAACGGCATCATCATCTGAGATCAGCAGAAGCAATTTCCGCAATCCGGCATTTATATCATCCCAGGATTTTAAATATAGATACGCCTGATATTTTTTCCCTTTTTGTATTCTTGTTGTTATCGAAGTAACAACCCCTGCTCCTCTTTTTACGACGTCCTTGCACAAAATAGAATTCACAAATGTGCTTTTACCGGATTTAATAACGCCGACAACTGCTATTTTCAGTTTATCTGAATGGATGTATTCCGGTAATTTTTCAAAAAAAACCCTATGCCCGTAGGAAAAAAACTCAAGCAGGTCAGGAATATCCTGCACTGTTTCAAAAATGGAAAATGCCTCATTCGCAATTTCTTGAATGGAATTTTCTGGTTTATGGGTTGTCATCGTTTCGGCAGGGTTAAAACATTAAATCATCATCATCGCTTTTTCATATCTCAATTCCGTATTTGTCGAGAAAATGATGTCACTGGAGACGGGGCAGGTCAACCAGGCTGAATCATCCAGCTCATTATCCAGTTGCATCGGCCCCCATCCGGCGCATCCCAGTATGATCATAAAGGATTGTGGGCCTTTTTGAACGGCAATGGCCTCAAGAATATCCCTTGAATTGCTCAATGCAAGCCAATCCGTCACCTTAAGGCTTTCATTCCATCCAAAAGGCGGTCCATGAAGGACAAAAACCCCACTGGGTTGAACCGGTCCGCCAAGGTAAATTTCCATTTTATCAACACTTTGATCACAATGAATCTTCAAATCCTCAAACAATTCTCTTCCGGTCAGAAGCGGATGCACTTTATTTACAATAAATCCAAGAGCTCCGGATTCATTATGTTCACAAATGCACGTAACGGTCTGGGCAAAATTTGGATCAGGAAGTCCAGGTATGGCAAGGAGAAAACTTCCCTTCATAGTTTGTGAGATTTCATCGTTCATGAACCAGCTCCGCAATAGTTTTTTATTTTTAAATTTGCATTTTCTTATATTTATGAACGCTCAGTTTGAAATATTTTGACTTGATTTGCAACAGTTTTATCATTAAAAACCCGCATTATGAATGGAATCACTTTTCTTCTTTCCTTCCATAAACGTCATCAAATCTAACAATATCATCTTCACCCAGATAAGACCCCGATTGAACCTCAATAAGCTCCAGTGGAATTTTTCCGGGGTTTTCCAGTCTATGCAGGGTCCCAAGAGGGATATAGGTGGATTCGTCTTCTTTCAACAGCACCTTTTCTTCTCCTCTTATAATGATAGCTGTCCCGGATACCACGACCCAGTGTTCTGCCCGATGAAAATGCTTTTGAAGTGAAAGCTTAGCCCCAGGGGTTACCGTGATTCGTTTGACCTGGAATCTTGACTCAATATCTATGGTCTCATAACTGCCCCAGGGCCTGTAAACCTTCCGATGGTTAACAGATTCATTTCTGCTTTGATCCTTTAGCTGCAGAACGATTTTCTTGACATCCTGAACCCGGTCTCGCGGGCAAACCAGCACGGCATCTTTTGTTTCAACAATAACAAATTTTTCTATGCCCACTGCTGTTACAAGACTACTTTCAGAATAGATATAAGACTCTTTTACATCATGAAGCAATACGTCTCCTTTGATCACATTCAGGTTTTCATCCTTGTCGCCTGTTTGCCATAAGGCATCAAATGATCCGAGATCGCTCCAGCCGCCGTTAAAAGGAATTACAATACCGTTTAAAGTTTTTTCCATCACTGCATAATCAATTGAATCCGAGAGAATGCGGCTGAATATATCCTTATCAAGTCTTAAAAAATCAAGATCCTGTATGCCTGCGGCAATTGAATCCCTGCATGGCGTTAAAAGGTCTGCGGCATGTTTTTCTAATTCTCTGATTATCACTGATGCTTTGAACATGAACATTCCTGAATTCCAGCAATACATGCCTGAATCTACATATTTTTTTGCTGTTTCAAGATCAGGTTTTTCAACAAATGAATCAATGCCGGAGGCCCCGGTGTTTGTGTCCAGCAAATCTCCTTTTTTTATGTAACCGTATCCGATTTCCGGTGAATCCGGCACTATACCAAAAGTGATTAATTTATCTTTTTGAGCATATTCATAACCCGTCTTTATAACAGATTGAAATTGCGGAATATTTCCAATAACATGATCGGCGGGCAATATTAGCAGTATGGGATCATTTTTTTGTTCCATGGCTTTTAATGCGGCAATAGCAATGGCAGGAGCAGTGTTTTTTCCCACTGGTTCCAGAACAATGGCCTCAGGTTCAATTTTTATCTGTCTTAACTGTTCGGCTGTCATAAACCGATGCGCTTCATTGCAGACGATAATAGGTGAGCTTATCCCTTCAACGCCATCAAGCCTTAAGAGGGTATTTTGCAACATGGTATGAGCATTTTCAACATTGATGAGCTGTTTTGGAAAAAGTTCCCTGGATAATGGCCAGAGTCTTGTCCCTGAGCCTCCTGCAAGAATAACTGGAACGATCATAAAGTTCTCCTATGATTTTGGTTTTTCTGCTGTAAAAATATTAATGATCAAACCCTGATTCACAGGAAATGAATCAATTTTTTGAAGATGAAAACCTGTTTCCAACAACCAGGCGTTAATCTTTTCCTTTTCAAATCCAGACCACGCACCCCCCATTTGCTCACGGATTATTACCTGATCATGGGGATCAAAATCCGACAGGATAAATATTCCACCGGGTTTAAGAATTCTGTAGGCTTCCTGAAGCGGTAATTCCGGCTGTGAGATGTGATGCAGGACCATATTCATGATTACCGTATGAATCTCTTTATTTCTCATGGGAAGGTGTTCAAGTTCCCCTAATCTTAATTCGGCATTGTCTTTTCCGAAAAGTCTTAACCTTGCCTGTTCAAGCATTTCAGAAGAACTGTCAATACCGATAACCTTGAAATGGGTTTGCCCTGATAGTTTTTCCATCAATTCCCCGGTTCCACATCCCAAATCCGAAATGCTTCCTTGAAGGGATATTTTTTTTAAAAGGATGGAATTCAAATCAAAATTTCCAAGAACCTGCTTTTTTAATTGGTCCCAATGAGGGGCCACAGTCTTGAAAAAGCGCCGGGTCATATTTTGACGAATTTTGATCATTTCACCGGCTTTTATGAGATCATTTCTGATTTCTTCCATTTCAGAACTATTGCCTGCCAATGTCATAAATGCATTGATGAAGTCATTTCCGGCAGCAGAATAATAAATAAAACTACCATCTCTTCTTGAGGTTAAAAGCCCGGATTCGAGAAGTATCTTCAAATGCCTTGACACTCCTGACTGGATCATTTCGACAACCAGGACGATTTCATTTACATTGAGTTCATACCGACGTAAAACATACAAAAGCCGAAGGCGGGTTTTATCAGACAATGCTTTAAAACATTTGATCATTTCCATTTTCAAACGATACTTAACATCCCAGCTACAATTTGATTTCCTGTCCAAATTCAAGAATCCGGCAATTTATGAGGGCTCGCACTCCTTTGGAAGACAGATACCCCGCAAGTTCGTTTTCACATATGCATAAGGCATGACAACGTTTTGCAATGTTTATGGTATCCCCCAAATGATCTCCATGCCCATGGGTAACAAGGATATAATCGGCCTTGATTTGGTCTTCAATCTCCTTGTCTCTATTTATTTAACCGTCATAACGGGACAATGTGCATCAAGGATAACGGCCTGAGCTGTTGATCCAAAAATCAATTTTCCTACTTTTGAACGACTTCTTACACCAATCATAATCTCATCAATTTTATTGTCTTTTGCAAATTTTACAATATCCTCACCTGGCTCAAATCCTCTGATCAGAAGATGGGTTTCACTTTTTATGCCCAGACTGTCAAAATAAGTTTTTGCCTTTTCCAGGTTCTGTTCTGCATCAATAATTTCCTGCTGTTCGGTTTTATCGCCACCAATCAATGATGTCACAATATAAATCATACCATTAAAAGCTTTAGCGTGTTTAACTGCGATGTCCATCAAATCTTTGCCTACATTGGTTCCTTTGTATCCCACTAAAATCTTCATAGGTCATTCCTCGTTATTAGTTAAAACCAAGTTGATACTTTCCTTTACAATATTTTGATTTTATCATTTTTTTCAATACATTGGTATTAAAAAACAAAAGGTTTTTGACCCATCTTTTTGAATTTTCAGATACAAGTTACGAAAATCTGCAAAAAAGCATCGTCGTTAAAAATTTAAACTATATAATTTCAATGTGTTAAAAATTTTCTCTTTGGGACATAGTCAATGTAGTGCCATAAAATTAAAATATTATTGACTTCCTGCTTGCTGTCCTGCCGCCTTTGTCTGAAAAGATCAGCTTTAATCTTTCACGATAAATTCTTCCAGTTTATCAAAAAGAGATTCAGGCCATTCTTCGGCATACAGAAAGAGTTGTTTTTCTTCTTCCGTCATTGTTTCCCTGATACTTGCAGGCAGACTGTCAAAAGATATCTGTCGTTCCATATCGATTTTCTTTTTATTTTTCATCGGGTTATGTCCTCTATAGGTCAAATCCATTTATCATTTATGATCATTCATTTTATATATAATGGAATATTTCGGAAACGAAATCATGAAAACAGCCTTGAAATCAGAAAGGTAACCGCAGTTTCGACCTTTAATATTCTTTGTCCGATATGACACGATAAAAATCCATGCTTTTCAAGGGTTTCAATCTCGATATCAATAAAACCTCCTTCAGGCCCGATCACAAGGGTTATTTCTTGATTAACCCCTGTAGGACAAATATTACTGGTTTTGGGATGGGCTGTAATCCGCAGGCTGTTTCTTGAAATCAGAGGAAGCTCTTCTGTCACAAATCTTGTAAAAAATCTTTTTTGAACAATTTTGGGCATTATCGTATCCCGGCTTTGTTCCAACCCCAGGACCATGTGCTTTTCAAGTGTATTCAGTTCAAGCAAAGGGCTTTGCCAAAAACTTTTTTCCACCCGCCATGAATTGATTAGATAAATATTTTTAACACCAAGCGTTGTAACAGTCTCGATGATCCGTTTCAACATCTTTGGCCTGGGCAAAGCCAGTACAATGTTTAAGGGCAATGGCTCCGGCGGGTCCTGATCCAGTTCAACCCTCATCTCAAGGAAAAATTCAGATCGTTTTATGACTACCCCGGTTCCGATTTTGCCATTTAAAAGACCGCAAACAAGGCAATCATTTTCATTCACTTTATTTACGGATAACAAATGCTTTAGCCGCCGGCCCTTTATTATAACAGTCGTAGGATCAATAAAATCTTTTATGTCTAAAAGGACCAGGTTCAAAATAAACCTTATAAAAAACAGGGCCCCCAAAGATCAAAAAAATATTCGGAGGCCCTATGAGTTGTAACTACAAATTAAAAGTTGTCATGCTGATGACAAGAGGCAAAGCTTCAATTTCTTTTATTACTTCAGGAGTAACAGGAGTATCTGTACTTAGAAAGATAATATTTCTATCACCGTCATCTTCCCTTCCAACCGTCATTCTTGAAATATTAATGTTGTGTTTCCCCAAGGTAACTCCCATGGAACCAATAGAACCGGGCTTATCTAAATTATGGATCAGGGCCAGGTATCCTTCTGGAATTACTTCCAACCGGAATTTGTTGATCCTTACAATTCTTGCATCATCTTTGCCGAAAATAGTCCCTTCAAGGATATGGGTCTGTTCATCAGATACCAGCTTTATCCTGATGAGGTTCAAAAAATTTCCAGATTCTATTGAGGTCGCTTCGGAAATTTTGATTCCAAGACCATTGGCAAGAGAAATGGCATTTACGGAATTGACTTCATGCTGAACAAATTGTGAAAGCAGTCCTTTAATAGCAGTTATGGTAATGGGTTTTAGATCAAGATCAGGGAATTGGCCGATGTATTCAATATCCACGGATTTAATCCCGCCCTTTGTCATCTGTCCCTGCATGATGCCCATTTTTTCTGCAAGATATAAAAAGGGTTTTAACTGTTTCAAAATTTCGCCGGTTACCGAGGGAACATTTACCGCATTAATAATTGTATCGTTCAGTAAATAAGCAATAATCTGATTTGCAGCCGCAACTGCCACATTGGTCTGCGCTTCTTTGGTGGAGGCGCCAAGATGAGGGGTTGCAATAACCTGGTCAAGCGTAAGTAAAGGATGATCACCCGGAGGCTCAGTAGCAAACACATCCAGTGCTGCCCCTGCTACTTTGCCTGATTTTATGGCATCATACAAGGCCGTCTCATCGATAATTCCTCCCCTGGCACAGTTAATCACCATTACGCCCTCTTTCATCTTTGCAAAGGCAGTGGCATCCAGAAGATTAACGGTGGCTTCCATTTTTGGAACATGGATGGTGATATAGTCAGACCTTTTGAATAATTCCTCCAGAGAAACAAAGTCAAACCCGGCTTTTTCAATATGCTCTGAAGAAATATTGGGATCAAATACAATCACCTTCATTTTCAACCCTTTCCCAAGGGTAGCCACTATGGAACCAATATTTCCGAATCCGAGTACACCTAATATTTTATTGCTGATCTCCCTACCTTCCAGGTTTTTTTTCTCCCATCGCCCTTCTTTCATGGTCTGGGTGCCCCGGGGGATATTTCTGGTCAAGGCCATCATCATGGCAATGGCATGTTCTGCCGTTGTCACGGTATTGCCGCCAGGGGTGTTCATAACAGCCACTCCTTTTTTGGTGGCTTCCGGAATATCCACATTATCAAGTCCAATTCCGGCTCTTGCAATAACCTTTAGATTAGTAGCAGCATCCAGGATATCTTTGGTCACTTTGGTTGCGCTTCGGATGGCAAGCCCATCATATTGACCGATGATCTCCTTTAATGCATCCGGGCTCAATCCTGTTTTTACATCAACCTCAATTCCAGCCTGTTTTCTAAATATTTCAATGCCTTCTTCATCCATTTTATCGCTGACAAGAACTTTCATTTTTTGTTCTCCTTTTCAAATAAATCCATAAATTGAACCAGTGCATTTATGCTTTCCATGCTTGCTGCATTGTAGATGGAAGCCCTGCACCCCCCCACCGACCGGTGTCCCTTGAGCCCGCCAAACCCTTTATCAGTTGCTTGTGAAATAAACTTTTTTTCAAGTTCTTCGGTGGGCAGCCGGAAGGTCACATTCATCAGGGATCTTGAATGTTTCTCCGCCGTGGGTCTGTAAAAGCTTCCGGAATCCATGAAATCATATAAAACATCGGCTTTTTTAATATTATAGTCTTCCATTTTTTTAAGGCCACCAATTTCTTCTTCAATCCATTTTAATACAAGATCAATGGTGTAGATTCCAAAACATGGAGGGGTATTGTACATAGAGTTTTTTGATGCATGGGTTGAATATTTCAGCATGGTGGGCAGATCTTCATTTTCCATATCCAACATATCCTGACGGATAATCACCATGCAGGTTCCGGATGGCCCGAGATTTTTTTGGGCCCCGGCATAAATCAATCCAAATTTTTCCATATCAAGGGGTCTTGAAAAAATATCTGAAGACATATCACAGACAATGGGAATTCCCTTTGTGTCAGGAAATTTAGAATACTGGGTGCCTTTGATGGTATTGTTGGATGTCAGATGAATATACTTTGCATCATCTGAGAATTTGATATCCGTGGGGATATATGAAAAATCCTGATCTTCTGAAGAGGCCGCTACCCTATGATTTTTCTTTAAAATTTTGGCTTCCTTTATGGCTTTGGTTGCCCAGGTTCCGGTATTGACATAGTCTGCCGAATCGTCTCCTTTTAAAAAATTCATGGGAACCATGGCAAACTGTAAAGATGCCCCACCCTGTAAAAAAAGCACATGATACCGATCATCTATCTTTAAAAGCCGTTTAGCCCGTTCCACCGCATCATTAATCACTTTATCAAAATATGAAGATCGGTGACTGATTTCCGTAATGGACATGCCGGAGTGATCAAAATTTAAAAAATTAGCCTGTATTTCCTCCAGAACCTGCAACGGCAATACAGCAGGCCCGGCATTGAAATTGTAAATTCGATGTTCTACCATTTGGTTTTTCCTTTAATATACTGTTATTTTATCTACATCTGTTGATTTGTTGCAACCCGGTCATGGATTTAAAACATGCTGCAATCAAATTTTAAGATTGAAAAACTAACAATAATTGAAAAGTTTATCAATATAAAAAAATAAAAAACCTAAACTAACAATAATTACAAATAATTAGATATAGAAATGGAATTTAGTTTTTCCTCAATTCCCTAATTATATTCCCTTGTCTTATGAAATTTGATCTGTGGCCAGTCCTCTATCGTAAATCCGAGCTGGTATTCACTGGTGGTCAGAAAAGTCAGCCATCCTTCAGAATCCACTGCCAGCCTGGATTCATTTTTTCTTTTGAATTCCTTAAAAATTTTTTCATCTTCGCAGGTCACCCATCTGGCAACCGACAAGTCAATGTTTTCATAAGTGGCATTCACTGCATATTCAGACTTGAGCCTGGCCATAGTCACTTCAAACTGAAGAACCCCCACAGCTCCGATCACATGCATATTCCCGGTAAGCGGCTTGAATACTTGAATAGTGCCCTCTTCAGCCAGCTGAACCAGACCTTTCTGCAACGCCTTTGCCTTTAATGGGTCTTTTAAGATCACCCGCCTGAAATGTTCAGGCGCAAAATTGGGAATGCCCAAAAATTTCAAAGGTTCCCGGGTGGTAAATGTATCTCCGATTTTTATGGTTCCGTGATTATGGATACCAATAATATCTCCTGGCCAGGCTTCCTCAATATTGCTTCGTTCCTGAGCCATGAAAATGGTGGCGTTGGAAATCTTTATCTCTTTTCCGATTCTGTGATGCCTGACCTTCATCCCCTTTTCAAATTTACCGGAGCATATCCTGAAAAACGCAATTCTGTCCCGGTGCTCCGGGTCCATATTGGCCTGAATTTTAAAGGTAAACCCTGAAAAATCAGATTCATGAGGGTCGACAACCCTTGTGACAGCCTGCCGTTTCCCCGGAGGCGGAGCAATTCTGACAAAGGCGTCCAGCATTTCTCTGATCCCGAAATTGTTAATGGCAGACCCAAAAAAAACAGGGGTGTGGGTTCCGTTTAGATACAAATCCATATCAAAGGCTTCACAGGCGCCCGTGATTAAATCCACGTCATTTCTAAGCTGATCTGCCTGACTTTCTGAAATCAATTCGTCCAGCCGCGGGTCTGAAAGATCATCAATCAAAATCCCGTCATCATCTTTAGGTGTATATCCAGGAGAAAAAAGGCCGAATTCTTTTTTCTCCAAATTATAAACCCCTTTAAAGCGTTTACCCATGCCGATGGGCCAGGTCAGGGGGATACACTCTATCTGAAGTTTGTTTTCAATATCCTCAAAAATATCCAGGGGGTCAAGCCCCTCTCTGTCCAGCTTATTAATAAAGGTAAGGATGGGGGTATTTCTCATGCGGCAGACTTCCATGAGTTTTTCGGTCTGGGGTTCAACTCCCTTGGCATTGTCAATGATCATGATGGCACAATCGACAGCCGTCAACACCCGATAGGTATCCTCGGAAAAGTCCTTATGCCCTGGTGTATCAAGAAGATTGATTTCATATCCTTTATAATTGAATTTCATTACAGAGGAAGAAACACTGATGCCCCTTTCCTGCTCAATGGCCAGAAAATCGCTGGTCGCAGCTTTTGCAATTTTTCTGGATTTGACTGCCCCAGCCTGTTGTATGGCCCCACCAAACAAGAGGAGCTTTTCGGTAAGCGTGGTTTTCCCCGCATCCGGATGACTGATGATGGCAAAGGTTCTGCGCTTTTGTATTTCTTTTATAAGGGTCTTATCCATTTATTTATTTTCTGCTTCTCTCTTTTGTTTCTGCTTTTTTCTGAGTTTAAAAAAATCATAAATTCCCCAAGGAAGCAGAATAGCACTCAATACTTGGTTAAAGGTTGCATGTTTACGCATTTCAGGGTCAGTCGTAATCCAACCGTCCCAGAAACACCATAACCCAAAACCCAGCAACAGGATTGTAAAAATATAGGGGCTCATAACAGGCGGACTTAATTCCTTTTTGGTTTTATTTTCCATTTTCTGTCAACCTTTTGATAAAAAATTGTTCAATCGTTTAATTGTTTTTTTTCTGTTGGTAGCATAATTATAGAATATTTGGAAGCCTTTCCAAGGCAAAATCGCTTTTCCTTAAAAGCCGGCCTGGATCGAAATTTGTGCCCCTTGTTCTCGGCTGGTTCCGCTTCCAAAGGTTAAGTGATATGAAATATGGCATTCCCAATCCGTTGCGAACCGGATACCCATACCAAGATGAAACGGCCAAAAAATTTTTTCCGGATGGGAAAGCGGTAATTCAAAAGAGCTTCCGGGCAAGGTGATCAAGCCGGCCTGCAGTCTCCGCTCACCGCCCATAACCTCTTTTTCATAGCCGAAATCGCCACCTATTTGCAGCAGCCCGAGGACCGTATCTATTTTATAACTCGCAAACAGGCCTACTTTTGCCAATAAGGACCGCCTGTGTTGATCGTGATAGTTCATGGCGGTCGATTGATTGCTGTTTTCTTCATAACCGTGCACAGTGATATTTTGGTAATTCAGACTGGATAAGGGGCCAAAAGTGAAACCGTTTCGATTAAAAAGATCAAGGGAGAGGGATGTTTTCAAAGCCTGATAGTCGCCGCTGGTTTCACCCTTTTCAGTGCGAAGCAAAGGACCCAACCTCAATTTCCGAAGGATATCTGTGTAGTCGAGAGTAGCGATGCTCGCAATGGTATTCATGGCAAATTTATGGTTACGGTACCCTGTCAACAGGGATAAAAACTGAGCGTCAATATTAAATTCTCCGTTATCGTTGTCGATATCGATTTTTCCGGCATGACGCCCTACCGCTGCACCAACCTTCCAATCATTTGAAACAGCATAGCTGAAACCTGCTGTTAGGCCATATTGACGGTTATCATAGGCGGGTATGAAATCCGTGCCATCCTCCCTGAGAAAATTATATCCACCTGTCAAAAATGGAACCATTTTTCCCTTCCGGGTGCCGGATTGAACCTGTTTCAGATGGTCGCCAATTGCATCCATATGGGTACGCCCCAAACAAAGCGGTACTTCAGCCAGAATGGAAATCTGTGCCGGTGCCGCCAATATGGAAAGATAGTATTGTGATATGATATCCGCGGCCCATGTTGTCGGGTGAATTCCATCAAAAAAAATATATCTCGAAGGATCGGGTGCGGCAGTGCCAACACCGTTTACGCCTTCCATAGCCGGCACCCCCGTAAACGAGGCGCCATCAAACGCAAAAACCCGTTGGTTTTCATTTGAAAATCCGAACAGAGCTGGCATGTTGATCATTTCGTCGACAAAGGATCCCACGTTGACCTGAATCGCATTGATGCCTGATTCGTTCAGCCGCGCCAGCAACCGATCGTTAAACACTCGTGTTGCATCATTTCCCGCCATGATATAACGGCTCCCGAGCAGAGCGCTTTCGGGTATATTACCGATATTGGGCAGGTTTGGAACAAGAATATAGCGCCCACCGGAGCGCCATAAGGCTTCAATTCCTGTAACGATAGTGTCGGCAGCCTGTTTCGACTCCGATATCAACGTAGCCTCTTCGCCGCCGGTGGCCCGGGAACGACGTATCTCCAACAGATCATTGCCTCCCCCCCAGACAACGTACAGGGCCTGAGAGGGGACGCGTGGTTCTCGGATAAGGAATCTGTCCTTAATGGATGACAGGATTTTTTCGGAAGTATTTAATACGACAGCATAATTATTTCCCGAAGGACCGAACCAGGAGTCAGAGGGCAACAATTTCCCGAACCCCATATCTTGTGAAAAATACTGGGACCAGACTCTGGCTGTTTCGGAATTCGGATTCAGAGGGTCTATACGATTGGTGGCCCGCAAATTTGGATGTCCGGCAAAAATATCGGGCAGTTGTCCACTGTCGGATAGACTGTCACCAAAGACATAAAGATCCGAAAATGCTGCAGCCCCGGCAATAGTTACCAAAAACGAGTGCAGAAAGATAAACAATAAGAAAAGTTTTATTTTTTTCATACTATAAATTTGTTGGCAACGCATTTTATAACAAATTTATTTTCTGTCAATCCACAAATTCGTCAACACGTTTTCATACTGTCTCAGTGAAGTGTACCAGTCCCGGGATAAAGCTGAAATGCTTATCTTTTGAAAAAAGCTTGAACCCATTTTGAAATGCTGAAGCAGCAATCCAGATATCATTTGTGGGGATTGGAGTTCCTTTGTCCTTTAAATTGTTCAGTATTTCAGCGTAAAATTCAGCAGTTGCCGGGTCAACACTAAAAACAATTACTCGTGGTGAATCTAAAAAAATATTCAGCTCATTTTTATTTTCTTGTTCACAACTGCCTCCCTTAAATCCTGAAAAAAGCTCTCCTATGCTGATTACTGAAAAACCGATTTGATCAATTTTTCTCAAAGCAGCGGTAATATTTTTATCTCCCCTCATGGCCAAAGAATATATATTGGTATCAATCAACACGTTTTTCATTTCCAGATATCCTCGTCAATTCGCCGCTCTTGAGTTATTTTATTCTGGATGGCGTTAAACTGGCTTTCGCCCCAACTTCCGAACAAATTGTCCAGATCATTGTATTCACGCGAATATTTCTTCTCTTTTTCAACACCCAAATTTTTTTTAATGAATTCAAGGACAAGCTGATTCAAGCTTTTGTTCTGATCCGTTGCAATTGCTTTTAATTTTTCGGCAAGCTCAGGTTCAATACCTCTTATTGTTATTGTTTTCATCTGATCCTCCTGAGTTGATGCTGTTATATGATTGCATTATGAAGCCAATATATGCCATCAAACCTGAAATGTCAAAATGACAAAATAATTTTGACTTGACATCCAAAAAACGTAAATTTTTCTCACGTTTTTCAAGAACAAAGCATAGCACTTAATTTCAGGACAGAAGCCATTTCCACACCGGAATAATATTTATGCCGCCATCAAGTACGGCTTCATCATCCCATGTAACAATAGTGCCTGAAGGGATGGAAAACTCATCCATTGCACTGGCAAGTCCTCTCAGCTCACGCTCAAAGGTCTTTTTATCAGACATCTTCCAACAGACCTGAATCAGTGCGGCCTGTTTTTTTATTTTATGGTGAACAAAAAAATCAGTTTCATATCCATCTTTGGTATTGACATACTCCACATCAAAATTATTTCGCCGCAGATGCATAAACACCATATTTTCAAGAAGCCGTCCTGAATCTGATGAATTCCGGAATGTCATGGCATTTAAAAGCCCGGTATCAATGGTATAAATTTTAGCAGGATTCAACTGCCTTATTTTTTCAGAGCGACTGTGAACAGGCACTTTTGAAAATAAAAAGGCATCAACCAAATGATCCAGATATTCATATAAACTGTTTTTAGTGCATTTAACAGACATGCTTTTCATTGTATTATAAAATTTATTGACGCTGAATTTTTGACCTGAAGAGATCATCAGACTGCGGACAAGATATTTAATGGCAATAAAATTGCTCACCCTGTGGCGCTCAATGATATCTTTCAGCAGCACCGTATCTATGTATCCCTGAAGGATGTCAATGCGTACATGATCGTCAATGCCTTGGACTTCAGGAAACCCGCCTGTATCAAAATAGGTTGCGACAGCGTTTCGGAGTATGGATGCTGTTTTGTCACCAAAGGTAACCGGCTTCTCTGCAAAAAGCCCATGAAATCGCAAAAATTCAAGGAAATCAAATGGAAAGATCTCTGTGGTAATGGAACGGCCTCTTAATCCGGTGGCAATTTCAGTACTCAAAAGTTTTGATGACGAGCCTGTAATATAAATTTGTACATTCTCCGTATCCAGCAGTCGCCTTATAAACATTTCCCATTGATCAATACGCTGGATCTCATCAAAGAAAAAATAACATTTACTATTTTTATTTTCAGGATACTTGGCATAATATACATCAAGGATTTCCTGGAAATGGCCAACAGCAAATTCAAGCAGGCGATCATCTTCAAAATTAAGGAACAGGATTTGATTTTTCCTGATTCCTGCCTTTAGAAGCTCAATGATTTTTTGATAGCAAAACCAGGTTTTCCCTGCACGCCTCATACCGATGACAACATCAGCCTTTCCTTTTATCTCTGGAAAAACTTTTGCCCGGAGTACGGGATCGGGCAAATCCCGCTCGTGAAAATCATCAATCAATTGAGATATTGTGTTTTTCATATTCAAATAATTATCTTTTTTTTAGAGATAAATCAATCAAAGTCTATCTTTTTTTTTGACCCATCGGATAGTCTTTGAATTTTCCATGCTCGTCAAAAATGCCACACAGATAATCCGCAATCAGCACCTCGCCCTTCTCAACATATATTTACTTGGCGATCTATTCTATGGTCATGGGGATTGACCAGAAGCTCCTCTTTCTTCAGCGCGCGGTTCACAAGGTTCTACCGGCTCTGTTCCGTTCCGTCCAATAAACGTTTTAACTGGGAAACCGATATCACCCTGTTGGCCAGGTCGTTGTTTATAATTTTTTGAGTAAGCTTATTCATAACCCGTAAAATACTATTTAAAAAACGATACAGTCTGATCATGGATCTGGTGGAGATCTTTAATCGGCCAGACATGCCAGTTGCTTCTGAGCTGCTTCTGATCCCCGCCATAGATGACCATACCGCCTTTTATCTGATCAGGCAGTGTTTTTGATAATTGATCAAGCCCGTTGAAAAAACCGGGATTAACCGTCTGCCCGGATTTAATTTCAAACAGGGCAAGATCCCGGCCGTGTTCAATGACCAGATCGACTTCATTTCCTGATCTGTCCCTGTAAAAATAAAGTCTTGGCC